>Ga0208507_1001136_pt1 | contig 15332 bp, 10 predicted proteins | sample CryBogCBH12Aug01_FD_184626 | JGI IMG/M metagenome (GOLD analysis project Ga0208507, IMG submission 184626) | Freshwater microbial communities from Crystal Bog, Wisconsin, USA - CBH12Aug09.1 (SPAdes) (version 2) | ecosystem: Environmental > Aquatic > Freshwater > Lake | place: Crystal Bog... | reverse complement strand
CACCTCTGCCACGCTGGGATGGTGTCGCGGCCCCGGGGAGGACATTGCTGATTTGGAACGAGCAAGGAATTGCCGATCAGTTGCTGGCCGTGAACCTTGTGCAGGAGGCCACGGGGGCAATGGGGGCGGTGGTGCTGGAATGCGACCATCGGTTGGTGGCATTGATGGCCCGTTCCTTTCCGGACATAACCGTTATTCCCGACCTTGATCCTCCTCATCCGTTACGGGAGGTGGGCGATTGCCAGATCCCACTGTTCAGCCTGGGGCAATATTTTCGACGGACCATGAATGACTTTCCCAGACACCAGGGCTATTTGCGTGCCGATCCGGCGAGGGTTGCCCACTGGAAGTCTTGGCTGGCCAGTCTCGGGGCGGGACTGAAGATCGGTTTCTCCTGGCGCAGCATCAACCCCGACGAACTGGAATTTTTTCTTCCGTCCCTGGAGCGGTTGCAGCCGCTGCTGTCACTTCCCGGGCTGACCTTCGTCAATCTTCAATATGGTCGCGCCGAGGCGGAACTTGAGGCGTTATTCCAGCGGACCGGTCATCGTATTCATATCGCCGATGGGTTGGATGTGACCAATGATATCGATGATCTTGCCGCTTTGATCTCCGCTTTGGATGCGGTAGCCGGGCCGTCATCCACCTCGTCAATTCTTGCGGGCGCCCTGGGGAGGCCCACCTTGATGTATATGGTTTATCCGCTTTACAACGAAAATCGGTTCTTCAATCTGGATTATGTTCCCTGGTTGCCGTCCGCGAAAATCATCCGTTACGGAAGTGAGCAGGATCTGGATCGGCTTGTAGAACTGTTTTCCGATAACTTGACCCGTTTGGTGGTGTCGCTGTGATATGGAGAGTTTATCGGCTCCACTTGGTTGCCATGGTGTCCTGATGATGGAGATGGCGCCCGGCATGTCGGAGCTTCTGAAAGCAGCGGTCGGGCATCAAACCGCGGGGCGATTAGAGGAAGCGGGGCAGCTTTATCGTCGAATTCTTTCCGATGTTCCCCAATTTGCCGACGGACTGAACCTTCTAGGACTTTGTTACTGTCAGACGAAGCGTTTCCTTATTGCCCGTGACCTGTTCGGTCGGGCGGTTGTTATCGACGGAGCCTGTGGTGCCTATCAGGTGAACCTCGGTAGCGCGTTGCTGGATCTCGGACGGGTTGACGACTCTATTGATGCTTTCCGGCGGGTATTGGGCCTTCAGGCGAATTTCGCCGAGGCCTGGTACAACCTTGGCAATGCTTTGAAGGCTGCGGCGCGATACGAATCGGCGGCGACGGCCTATCAGGGGGCTATTGTCCTGAAGCCGGATTATCAGCTGGCCTATAACAACCTTGCGGTGGTTTTGAAAAGCCAGGGGAGATTGGTCGCAGCGGCTTCCGTTTGCGCAAGAACGGTGTTGGCAAACCCCGATTTCGCCGAGGGCCATGGCAATCTGGGCCTGATCCTGAATGGGCTGGGGCGTCTGCAAAATGCCCTTGTCAGTCTTCGTGGCTCCCTGACATTGCTGCCGGGCTCGGCGGAGGTTCTGGCGAACCTGGGCAACACGTTGGACGCGCTGGGAATGCCGCAAGAAGCAGCCCGTATTTACCAGCGGGCGGCTTGCCTGCGGCCAGATGATGTCGCCGCTCATTTAAAACTCGGTGATACTCTAAGGCGCCAGGGTCAATGCGAGGGGGCAATCGTTGCCTATGACGCCGGACTTCGCGCCGCGCCCAACGATGCAGAACTGCACAATAGGCGTGGTCTGGTGCTCTTTGATCTGCGCCGCTACGATGAGGCAGTCACCAGTTTTCTGAAAGCCCTGGCTTTAAGGACAGACTTCGGCATCGTGCACCATAGTCTGGGCATCGCGTTCAAGGAACTCGGTCAACTGGGCAAGGCAATCCTATGCTGTCGTACTGCGATTGTCTGGTTGCCGGACTTGGCCGAGACCTATAACGATCTGGCAAATGCCTGTTCTCAGGACGGTTCTTTCAAAGAAGTTGGCGCGCTTTATAAGAGATCCATACGCTTAATGGGCAGCTTTTCAGGGTCTTTGTATAATTTTGCAACTTTTCTGAGAAAGCAAATGCGGCCAAATGACGCGGCTTTGGCCGCGTCGATGGCCATTGCGCTGGACCCGGACATGGCGGTAGCCATCAATGAACTGGCCAATGTCTTTCACCTGCAGGGAAATGCAGAAGCAGCGGTGTTGCTTTATGAGCGGGCGATATTGGTTAATCCCGACAATCACCTGTTTCGTGCCAATGTCGCCCATACACTCTTTTGCCTCGGACGGCTACCCGAGGCGTGGCAGGCTTATGAATTCCGGGCCATGCGCTCCGAACCGACCGGACTTCCCCGTTGGGATGGGCGTCCGGCTCCCGGAAAGGCGCTGTTGCTGGCCTGGGAACAGGGGTTGGCCGATCAGTTGCTGGCCGCCGGCATGGCGATGGAGGCGGCGAGAAGAGTGGGTGCCGTGGTGCTGGAATGCGACACCCGCCTGGTTTCACTTTTCTCTCGATCATTTCCCGACATCACCATTGTTCCCCTGACGGTTCCCCTGCACCCGCTGGCGGCCTCGGCTGATTGCTGGCTTCCGCTGCTCAGCCTGGGACAACATTTTCGCGCCAATCTGGCAGACTTTCCATCTCACCATGGATATTTGCAGCCTGACCCGGTTCGCCTGGCGCAGTGGCGGGACTGGCTGGCCACTCTCGGACCAGGGATCAAGATCGGCCTTTCATGGCGAAGTAAAAGTAAAGAAGTCGCCTTAGGGGTGCCATCTCTGGAGAGACTTAAGCCTATATTTGACATACCTGGCCTTACGTTTGTAAATCTGCAATATGGAGAGGCGGAGGACGAGATTGAGCATTTCCGTCGCCGCACCGGACACCTCATCCATATACCCGAAGGCCTCGACGTCACCGACGATATTGACGGTGTTTCGGCTCTGATCGGCGCCCTCGACGGGGTGACTGGGCTTTCCAGCGCCGCCTCAATTCTTGCCGGCGCCATCGGAACTCCGACCCTGATGTATATGTTTTACCCCGGATTCAATGAAAACCGGATGTTTGATCAGGACTTCATGCCCTGGTTGCCGGCGGCCGAGATCATCACATATCCCTATGATCAGGATCTTGATCTTCTCGTGGACAAGTACGCGGTGCACCTTGCCAAATGGGCGCTTGGCACCGCCTCGGTTCGCGGTGCATGACAGTGGCTAGAGCGGTTCGCGATCAATTTGAATCGCCTCGTTTCCCATGGGGGGTGGCAGCCCGCGGCGTTTCGGCTCTTGCCCGATGCTCCACATCGGGCGGCGAGCCGAAACGTCGTGGATGCCCGCCCCAGGGGAAACCCGCAGGGCAGGGCCGAATTTGCGCCATTGCTGTGTCAAACGGCTTGACCGTAGCGCCGCTACGCTCCGCGCCGTTTTCCTTGCACTGCCGTAAATTCGGTCACCTGCGGGGTGATCCAAATTGATCGCGAACCGCTCTAAGCTGCAAAAGCTTCTGGCGGATGCCCTGGTCTGCCATGGGGCCGGTCGTCTGATGGACGCCGAGCGGTTGTATCGGCAGGTTCTGGCTCAGGACTCAAAGAATGCCGACGGGCTGCATCTCCTGGGGGTGGTCGCCTATCAAACGGGGCGGTACGCTGTGGCGATCGACCTGATCCTCAAGGCCATCGGCATCAGAGGCGAGGTCGCGCTTTTTTATACTAATCTTGGTAATGCGCTGCATAAATCAGGGCGCTCCGAGGATGCTGTCGCCGCCTATTTCAGGTCACTGAGCCTGGACGCCGAAAGCGTCGCCGCCTATGGCAATCTTGCGGTGGCGTTGACGGAGTTGGGGCAACCGGCGGCGGCGGCGAAGGTCTGTCTTCATGCGCTTTGCCTGGGCCCAGATTACCTGGATGGGCATTGTAATCTGGGTAACGCGTCGCATAAGGCGGCTTTGCCAAACCAGGCTGCTGTTTCCTTCCGGCGGGCGCTCAGAATTGATCACAGCTGTGTCAGGGCGCTATGCAATCTTTCCGCAGCCTTTAAGGATCTCGACAGGTTTCTCGACGCCGAAGGTTACGCTAAGCGGGCAGTTGTGCTGCAGACGGATGATGCGGAATCTCTCAGCAATATCGCGACGTCGCTCAGCGCGCGGGGACAACTGGGTCTGGCGATGCGACTGCATGACCGGGCTTTGGCCCTGGACCCAGGACGTCCGTTGCTGCGGGCGAACGCTGCCCATACGCTGTTTTGTCTCGGCCGCCTGAGAGACGGCTGGCAGGCCTGGGAATCGCGTGTCATTCCTGACCGTTTCTCCGCTTTACCTCGGTGGGATGGTTGTCCGGCGCCTGATAAGACTATCCTGGTTTGGAAAGAGCAGGGGGTTGCTGATCAATTGCTTAGTCTCAGCATGGTAGCCGATGCAGTGCGCGTGGTTGGTTCTCTGGTGGTGGAGTGTGACCCCCGCATGGTCGATTTGGTGGCCCGGTCCTTCCCCGAAGTTACCGTCCTTCCGCACATGCTTCCTCCACATCCGCTATGCGAGGCAGCCGATGCTCATTTGCCGATGTTCAGTCTTGGCGCCTATTGTCGCAATGAGTTGACCGACTTTCCCCGCCATGACGGATATTTGCGGCCTGAACCGAAAAAGGTCGCCTATTGGAAATCCTGGTTGAACACCCTTGGTCCGGGGGTGAAGGTAGGATTGTCATGGCGCAGTATGAGCGGACAGTTGGCAGATTTTCTACCTTCGCTGGAGAGGTTGCAGCCGGTCCTGTCGCTTCCTGGCACGATTTTCGTCAATCTTCAATATGGCGCCGCCGAGGAAGAGATCGAGGCGTTCTGGCGACGCAACGGGATCCGCATCCATATCCCCTCCGGGTTGGATGTCACCGACGACTTCGACGGATTGGCGGGCTTGATCGGTGCCCTTGACATGGTGACGGGAACGTCCACCACGGCCTCGATCTTGGCGGGTGCCGTGGGCAGGCCGACGCTGATGTATATGTATTATCCAGTTTACAATGAAAACCGGATGTTAGGCCAAGACTACATGCCTTGGCATCCGTCTGCTCGCATCGTTACCTACGGATATGGCGAGGATCTGGATTTGCTCGTTAAACGTTATGTCGAGCGATTGAGTGGTTTTATTGCCCAACTACAGGCGTCCGATTAAACTGCGCTCACGCCAGCAACGGTTGGAGCCGACGGAGGATGAGGCGCAAGCAAAGCCGAAGGCCGCAGAAACCGGCAGCCGCCAAGCCGCCTCAAGTAATCGACGCGGTTCAGCGGCTGTTTGCTGAAGGCTTCCGGCTCCATCAGGCGGGACGGTCGAACGAAGCCGAGGCGATATATCGGACCGTCCTGTCAACGGATGCCGGGCATGCCGAATGCCTGCACCTTCTGGGTGTGGTTCTGTATCAGCAGGCCCGGCCCGAGTTGGCCGTCGGCATGATCCGCCGGGCAGTGACGCTGAACGCGTTGGCTGCCGTTCATCACTACAGCAATCTGGGGAACGCCCTGCATGGTGCGGGGCGGTTCGATGAGGCGGCCGCGTCTTACCGCAAAGCCATCGCAATCAAGGCCGACTACGCCGACGCACACAGCAACCTGGGTGTCACCTTAAAAGAGTTAGGGCATCTCAGCGACGCAACTGAATCCTTTCACCGGGCCCTGGAACTGAATGGCGACAGTGCCGAAATTTACAATAATCTGGGTAATGTGCTGAAAGACCGGGGATGCCTGGAACCGGCTGTTGGCTGTTACAGGCGAGCCGCGCAACTCAAGCCAGATTACGCGTTGGCGCATTATAATCTTGCCATAGCCTTGGAAGAGCTTGGGCGTGCGGGCGATGCCGTTCAGTCTTGCGATCGGGCCTTGATCCTCACGCCAGAAGATGCGGCTGCTCACAACAATCGCGGTCTTGCGTTTGCGGCGGCGCGACGGTTCGACCTAGCCATTGGTTCGTTTATGAAAGCGCTGGAAGTCCGGGGCTCCTACCCGGAAGCCTTTCACAATCTGGGCAATGCCTTGAATGATTCCGGGCGGCCTGGGAAGGCCCTTGCCGCTTTTCGCACGGCCATCGCATTGCGGCCGGACTATGTTGAAGCGCATAATAATTTTGGCGAGATATTACGTCGGCGAGAGCGAATGGATGAGGCTGTCCAGGTTTTTGAACGAGCTGTCGTCCTGCTTCCCGATGGCGTGGAGCCACGAAACAATTTAGGGCTGGCGCTGCAGAGCTTGCTACGTTTTGACGAGGCGACGGCTGTTTTTCGCGAGGTCCTGGCGCGGCGCCCGCTTTATGCGGAAGGCTTGTCCAATTTTGCTCAGCTGCAAATGGATCTTGGTTTCATGGATCGGGCCGTTGTGTTTTGCCGGACCGCCTTGGCCCTCCAGCCGGACCTGGTTGGGGCGGTCGCCAATTTTGGCAAAGCCTGCCAGGTTGTCGGACGGCTGTCGGAGGCCCTGGCATGGCATCAGCGGGCCATGCGGCTCGATCCGGAACGGCGGGAACTGCGCGTCAATAACGCTCATACGCTGTTCTGTCTCGGCAGATTGCAAGAAGCCTGGAGAGATTATGAGTTTCGAAAACTTCCGTTGCGGGAGGATCAGGGTCCTGCATGGGATGGCCAACCGGCATTAGATAAGACCGTGCTGCTCTCTCGGGAACAAGGGGTGGCCGACCAAATACTTGCGGCCGGCATGATTCCTGATGCGGCCGCGCTGGCAGGGGCCTTGGTGGTGGAATGTGATCCACGGCTGGTCGGCCTGTTCTCCCAATCCTTTCCTGAGGTGACTGTCATACCGGATATGGTGCCGCCGCATCCATTTCGTGACGCCGCCGACTATCAGATCCCAATGTTCAGCCTCGGCCGCTACTTCCGACGACGGTTGGAGGATTTTCCTCGTCATCATGGTTATTTACGGGCGGACCCGGCCCGCATTGCATATTGGCGGGCATGGTTGAATAGCCTCGGCCCAGGGCCCAAGTTCGGAATTTCATGGCGCAGCATGACCATCGATGAACGGCTGTTTTTCCTGCCATCGCTGGATCAGTTGGCGCCGGTTTTCGCGATTCCGGGGATAACCTGGATCAGTCTGCAATATGGGCGGGCTGAAGACGAGGTGGACAGGCTGTATCAAAGAACCGGTCATCGCCTCCACATTCCGCAAGGACTGGATCTGACCAATGACATCGGGGATGTTGCGGCGCTTGTCGCGGCGCTGGATGCGGTTGCCGGAACCACCAGCGCCGTCGCCATTCTGGCCGGGGCACTGGGCCAGCCGGCTCTCGTCTATATGTACTATCCTGGTTACAACGAGAACAGAATGATGGGACAGGAGCATGTCCCCTGGCTGCCAACGATGGAAACCATAGTCTATGGAGCCGGGAAGGATCTGAATGATCTGTCCGCCGAATTTGCCGATTTGTTGGCCCGATATGTTGCGAGGTTTCAATTCAAATGAGGCGTTATTTGATGGAACCCTTTGCCAGGAACCTGGCCAAGTGATCGGTAAACTGATCGACGAGGGTCCCCAGATCCTGGCGGCGGTTGTAAAAGATTATTTGGGCGTCCGGCAGCCATGGCATGTAATCCAGGCCGAATATCCGGTTGCCGTGAGAGCCGGGATAACACATGTAAATCAAAGACGGTGTGCCGACCGCGCCGGCAAGGATTGCTGAGGCGCTTGAAAAACCGGCCACGGCATCAAGGGCAAATGACAACGCGGCGACATCGTCAAGATCGTCGGTTACATTCAAACCTTCGGCCAGATGGATGCGCAGACCGGTTCGTCGATATAAGGCCTCGATTTCGTCCTCGGCATGACCGTATTGAAGGTTGACTAGCGTAAGTCCCGATAGGGCGAGTGTCGGTCGCAACTGTTCCAACGATGGAAGATATTCGGATCTGTCCTCGGGATTGATGCTGCGCCAAGAAATACCAACTTTTGGTCCTGGACCCAAAGTTTTCAGCCATGACCTCCAGTGGGCAACTCTGACCGGATCGGGCTGCAGATAGCCTGAATGCTGCGGAAATTCGGCTGGGCAGCGCCTGAAATAATGCCCTAGGCTGAACAGAGGGATCTGCAGATCCGCTTGCTCTGCCTGGGGGTGGAGCCTGTCCGACTGGGGTACCACGGTAATGCGGGGAAAAGAGCGCTGGAACAGGCTGACCAGCCGTCGATCGCTTTGCAACACCACTGCCGCTACCTTCTGTGCGGCCTCAGGTAGCATGCTGACGGCAAGAACCTGGTCGGCAATTCCCTGTTCGTTCCAAATGAAAAGGGTCTTTGCCGCATCAGTGTTCCCAGTCCAACGCGCTATAGCCAGGGGGGCAGGTGGAAGGGGACGGTGCTCATAGGCTGTCCAGGCTTCCGCCAAGCGACCAAGACAGAACAATCCGTTAGCAACTTTTGCGGAAAGCAGCCCATTTTCAGGCGAAATGGCGTAAGCTCTCTTATAGGCGAGGACAGCCTCGGCCGCCAATCCCAAATCAAGAAGGGCATTTCCCAGGTTATCGTGAACTTCCGCGGTCTCCGGCTGAAGAGCCAATGATCTATGGAGGACGGCGATGGCGTCATCCAGGCGGCCGAGGTTCCTCCACGCGCTACCCAGGTTGGAATATGCGGGAGCGAAATCCGGTTTGATGTGGATGGCCACGCCGCAGGCGACGGCGGCGGCGTCAAGCTGTCCCAACTCTTTTGATGCGCTTCCCAGGTTGGAAAAAGTCTCGGCAAAATCCGGCCCGAGGCAGAGGGCGGAGCGGTACGCGTCCGCCGCGTCCTTGGAACGGCCAAGGTTCTTCAATGCGTTGCCGAGATTGGAATAGGCTTCGACCAGTTCATGGTTGATGCGGATGGCAGCTAGATAGGCGGCCACAGCATCGTCCAGTTTTCCGAGGTCGGCCAGGGCGGCGGCCATGGTGAATTGCGCTTCTGAACAGTCCGATCGGACGATGGTGGCGCGCCGGCACAGGGTAACGGTGTCTTCACGGCGGCCAAGATCAGCCATGATGAGGGCCAGGTTATATTGCGCCTCGGCACGGTCGGGGCGGAGGCAGATTGCCACCCGTGAGGCGGCAACCGCCTTTTCGCTCAGTCCTTTTGAAGTAAGGGCGTTGCCAAGGTTGGAATAAGCGTCAGCAAAGTCGGGGGCGAGATGGATGGCGGTGCAGCAACTGGCAATGGCCTTATCCAGAAAGCCAAGCTCTGTAAGCAGATTTCCAAGATTGGAATGTGCTTGGACATAATTCTGATTGATTCGGGTGGCGGCACTGTAGGCGGCGACTGCTTCGTTTAATCGGTGCAATTTTGTCAGTGCAATACCTTGATTATAATGCGCCTCGGCATAATCGGGCTTGAGGCGGATGGCATCCGCATATGCCTGAACAGCCTCTTCTCTCAGACCCAGTTCGTTCAGTGCGATTCCGAGATTGGAATAGTATGGGGCGGCATTGGCATTGATCTCGATCGCCTTGGCGATCAGATCGATGGCGCTGTCGTTCCGGCCGACCTGATGGGCGACGACACCAAGCAGGTGCAGGGCGTCAGCGTGACGCGGGTCAATCTCCAGTACTTGCCGATAAAGTTGCTCGGCCTCGGCCAGATGTCCGGTTTGATGGAGGGTGAAACCCTCAGAAAAAATCTTTTGTAAGCTGATTGATCAGTTCCCTGCGCGGAAGCCGGATTGCGCCACCAGATTATGGCAGCCAGATTTTCGTATAACGAGCCACAATGCAACCGGCAATTTGGCGGTGATCAGTGCTCGTCGAGCAGGAACTCACTTCCCGACATTACATCCTGCTCAGCGCGGTCTCGTTGTTCGGGAGTTCCCACGTCGACCCAGTATTCATGCACCGGAAAAACGCCGACCGGCTTCTCCTGCTCGATCAGTCGGAGGACAAGATCGGGCATATCCAGTCGCTCCCCTTTGGGAATTAAGCCAAGCACGTCTGGATTGGCGACATAGGCGCCGATGCTGACACGGTATTCGAGCCGCGGCTTTTCTCTGACCGTCACCACCCGGGCGCCGTCGGTGTCGATGACGCCGAAAGGGATCTGATGGCGTTCCACTTTGGTGGCGAGGGTCATCATGTTTCCCGCGCGCCCATGATACTGCATCATCTGGGCCAAGGGGACCTGAGTGAGGATGTCGGCATTGATAATCAGGAATGGCTGCCTTGGGAGTTCCGAAAGCAATCCCAACGCACCTGCGGTCCCTAGGGGTTTGTCCTCCAAAATGAAGGTAATTAGATCGCGATATCTGGGGATTTGTTCGACAGCCTGAATAATAACTTCGCTTTTGTAATGAACGGCGACGTAAGCCTTGGTAAACCCTTCAGCGATCAACTGGTCAAGTATTATGAACAGTAAAGGCCGGTTGCCGACGGTGACCATCGGTTTCGGTGTGTGTTCGGTCAAAGGCATCAGGCGTCGGCCGAAGCCGCCGGCCATGACCACTGCGATCATGTCGAGGGGTTTTTCTGCGCGGACCAGATCGCGTAAAAACTTAATACCGGCAATGCGTCGTTGCGCGTCAACTATTGGAATGTAATCTACGCCGCTGATCCTGATCAGGTCGTCCATTTGCTCTGAAGACAAACTATTTGACATGACAATTGGATGTTTTGACATTATTTCTGTGATTGGAGAGTCAAAAGAGATGTCTTTCAAAATAGCTTGGCGAATGTCATAGTCAGTCACAGTTCCACATAGATACCCATTGTCATCTACTATCAGTACTATTTTGTGCTCGGTGTGGGTCAAGCGTTCGACCACAGCTTTGATGGTTGCTGTCAGGTGGGCGGAAATGTCCTGGATCAGGGCGGCGTTATAACTCACAGGTAATACCTCCCCACATCCGACCGGATCGCCTCGGAAGAGCGGAACCATTGGATGGTTTCCCGCAGGCCACGGGAAAATCCTTCGATCCCACTGTAGTTTGGGTGCCACTCCAACAGACGTCTGGCCTTGCCGACATCCGCCCACAGGCGGTCGACTTCGCTGGATTCCGGTCGCACCCGCTGGCTGTCGGTTTCCACCTCGGGCTCCACGCCGATCTCTTTGGCAATCAGGTTGAGCAACGCGCCAATGCTGACTTCGAACCCGCTTCCGATGTTGATGACTTCGCCGATCGCTCCATCGGCTGCGGCGATGGCCATGAATCCGGCGACCGTATCCCTGACAAAGGTGAAGTCACGGGTCGGGTGCAATGCGCCCAGTTTCACGCGCGGCTGCGGTTGATCGAACTGGCTGATGATCGTCGGTATGATGGCCCGCAAAGATTGGCGAGGACCAAAGGTGTTGAAGGGCCTGATGACCGATACCGGTAATTCGAAACTGCGGTGGAAGGAGAGCGCCATCTGATCGGCACCGATTTTTGTCGCCGCGTAGGGAGACTGAGCGTTGATCGGATGGGCTTCCGAAATCGGCACGAATTGCGCGCTCCCATAGACTTCGCTGGTCGATGTTTGAACGAAGCGCTCCACGCCACAGTCGCGGGCGGCCTGCAGCAGGTTGAGGGTGCCGCCGACATTGGTGGCCACATAGGAGGCTGGCGCTTGGTAGGAGTAGGGAATGGCGATCAATGCCGCCAGATGGTATACCGTCCGACATCCTGAAACGACCGCATGCATTTGATGTGGATCACGAATGTCGCCGAATACGATGTCGATTGCGCTGCGGATATCCGGCGTCAGGCTGTCCAGCCAACCGGCCATGCCTGCGGCGTTGTAGCGAACCAGGGCGCGCACGTCATGGCCGGCGAGTACCAATTGTTCGGCGAGATGCGAACCGATAAAACCACCCGCACCGGTAACCAGAACTGTTGAAGTCATCAAACCCTTCGGTAGCGCCACAATGGCAGGTGCGCTTTTTGCGTTGCTGGACCCATAAATCCTATCGTTACAACGGAAAGTTAACGAATTCTCAACGCGCTCTCCAGCAATTTGGTATTGTCGTCACGCGGATGGCCGTTCGGTCTTATCGGCCGATGGCGTTTCAGGCGCTGGACATACGGAGAATAACAAGAATGGGTAACGGTATTCTTGGTATTATCCCCGCCAGATATGGATCGTCTGAGGTAAAATTAAAAAATATCCGCCCGCTGGCGGGGCTTCCTTTGTTGGCCTGGACCGTCAGGGCGGCTCTGGGCAGCCGCCTTGATAGGGTAATTTTAAGCACAGATCATCCGGATATCGCGGAGATCGGAAAATCTATCGGCGTCGAGGTGCCGTTTCTGCGCCCCCCCGAATTTGCCACGTCAGAAGCTAAAGCCATCGACGTAGTATTACATAGTCTGGATTTTTTTGCCCGGAGCGAAGGGTGGGCGCCGGAAGCCATGTTTTACCTTCAGCCGACCAGTCCCTTCCGTGAGACCTACCACATTGACCAGGGGATCGCCGCCCTGCGGAATTCGGGTCGGGATTCAGTCATCTCTATGGCCGCGGTGATCGATCATCCCCTCCATCTTTATTGGCGTAACGGTGGCGACATCGCTCCGGTTTTGCCCGGTGAGCCGATGGTCGAACGGCGTCAGGATCTCCGGCCGGTCGTCGCAATCAATAATGCGATCATGGGGTCTCGAACTGAGTATATAAAAAAGCAGCAATTTGAGCATGGTCTTATCGTTAACTTAGAAGATTTTGTGCCTCAGTTCATTGAAGCCCCTGTAAGTATTGATATTAATTCGGAAATTGATTTCATTTTTGCGGATCTCCTTATGTCGAGAATGATGGAGCGCCAGTCGGTCGAGAAAGTGCGCTCCGGGAAAGAGCTGGCGCCGCGATATGGACTGTACTGAAGCTATCTTCGGGCGATTGACCGACCTTTACCGGAATAGGCTTGGCCGCAAAGGCCTGGTCGCATTGCACGAGCCTTGGTTCGTCGGCAAAGAACGGGATTATGTCGGCGACTGCATCGATAGCGGTTGGGTGTCTTCGGTGGGGCCCTATGTCGATCGCTTCGAGGCGGAACTCAGTCGTGTCACCGGTGCTAAATTCGCCGTCGCCACCGTCAATGGAACCTCGGCCTTGCATGTAGGGCTGCATGCATTGGGCGTAACCGTCGACGATCTGGTGGTCTGCCCGGCGCTGAGCTTCGTGGCGACGGCCAATGCCATCGCTTATTGTGGTGCGGAACCCGTGTTTCTCGATGTTGATCCCGGCGATCTGGGATTGTCACCTGTTAACCTAGAGCGCTTTTTTCTCGATGAATGCATGGCTGACGGAGGTTGCCTGCGTCACCGGGAGACAGGTCGTCGCGTTGCGGCGGTATTGGCCGTTCATTTGTTCGGTCATCCGGCACAGATCGAGGACATCGCGGAGCTCTGCGATACCTGGCGGATACCCTTGGTGGAAGATGCCGCCGAAGCCCTCGGCAGTCTGTTTCGAGGTCGCGCCTGCGGTACGTTCGGCTGCGCCGGCATCCTCAGTTTTAACGGCAATAAGACGCTGACGACGGGAGGTGGCGGCGCCATTCTGATCGACAATGAAGATTTTGCCCGTCGCCTCAAGCATCTGACATCGACGGCAAGGACCGTCCATGGTTGGCAAACGGACCATGATGTGGTTGGATTCAACTATCGCATGCCGAACATAAATGCTGCTCTCGGTTGTGCGCAGCTGGAACATTTGGCGGATTTTATTCGCCGAAAACGAACGCTGGCGGACTTGGTGAGGGACTGGATATTGCCCCTTGACGATGTGGTGATGCTGCGTGAACCGGCAAATGCCTACAGCAACTATTGGCTGAATGGCATTTTTCTTGCCGACCGTGAGCAAAGAGATACGATTTTAGCTCTTTGTAACGAATCGGGGATCCAAGCGCGTGCCTGTTGGCGGCCGTTGCCAGAGCTGCCCATGTTCCGTCGTTGTAAGGTCGCGGCGACTGGGATTGCCGTGGCTCAGGACTATGCCGCGCGGCTGCTCAATATTCCGAGCAGTCCCAACCTGATCGGTCACGATGTCCTGTGAGCAAGTCATATGGTTACGGGTGGCATTGCCCTCCTACCTGCCGGTCCCCGGCCAAGTATTGGAAATGGTGCCGCTTGGTGCCGGCAGGTCACCTTCTCAGGCGAAGCAATTGATAGACAGTCTGTCGCACCAGGCAGTCATGCACGGCACACGGCTGAGCCGGGAGGTGTTGGGGTGATATCCAACCCTCTTAGGATAGCTTTTATTGGCTGTGTAGATTTCAGCAACCAACTTCTTGAGCATCTTGTCGACCGCTCGGACGTTGTGGTGGCTGGGGTCATCACCCGCCGTAGCTCGCAAATCAATTCGGATTTTTGTTGCCTGGAGCCGGTGGCCTCGCGTATCGGCTCGCCAGTGCTTATGGTCAATGGCAACGACCAGCAGGTAATGGTAGATTTCCTGTCTCCGCTGCGGCTGGATTATTTGTTCTGCTGCGGCTGGTCATATCTGCTCAAGCCATCTGTCCTTGCCATTCCTGCCAGGGGAGTGATCGGTTATCATCCGGCGCTGCTGCCGCGCAACCGGGGGCGCCATCCCTTGATCTGGGCCCTGGTTCTTGGATTGCCTCATACCGGTTCGTCCTTCTTTCTGATGGATGAGCGAGCTGACGCCGGGCCGTTGCTGGACCAACAAGTGGTGTCCATCGGGCCCGATGATACAGCCGCCCAGCTGTATGCGCGCGTCGTCGAGACGGCCTGCCGGCAGGTTGACCGGTTGATCCCAGCTCTTCTTGCCGGTACCTTGGTTCCTGTCCCCCAGGACCCCGCCAAGGCCACCAGCTGGCGAAAGCGCGGCATCGCAGATGGCAGGGTCGACTGGCGGATGTCGGCGCCGGCCATTAAGAATCTGGTTCGTGCCCTGACACGCCCCTATCCGGGGGCCCATTGCGAAATCGGCGGCGTCGACATCTCAATTTGGCGCGCCGAGATCGGCCCGGAAGTTTCCGCCGATCTCGAGCCCGGGCGGGTACTCGACGTCGACGGCACGGACATCCTGGTCAAATGCAACGGGGGCTCAGTCCGTTTGCTTGACCATGGGTTCAATCCTTTACCGAAGGTTGGCGAATGTCTGTAAAGACCGTCCTTGCCATTGCTCCCCACCCCGACGACGAAACCCTAGGGTGCGGCGGATCGCTTCTGCGCCACCGAGCCGAAGGCGATCAGGTTCACTGGCTGATCGTTACCGAAGCGACAATGGTGATCGGTGCCGATGAGCATCGTGTCTTTGAGCGCAACAGGGAAATCGAGACGGTGGCGGGCCATTATGGTTTTGCCGGTGTCCACCGCCTTGGGTTCTCCGCCGCAGCCATAGACCGCGTGCCGATTTCCGACCTGGTTTCGGCTCTGGCTTCGATGATCGCCGCGACAC
>Ga0208507_1001135_pt1 | contig 15358 bp, 15 predicted proteins | sample CryBogCBH12Aug01_FD_184626 | JGI IMG/M metagenome (GOLD analysis project Ga0208507, IMG submission 184626) | Freshwater microbial communities from Crystal Bog, Wisconsin, USA - CBH12Aug09.1 (SPAdes) (version 2) | ecosystem: Environmental > Aquatic > Freshwater > Lake | place: Crystal Bog... | reverse complement strand
TCGTCGGCGTCGAACTCAAGGCGCGCACTGCCACCGATGTGCGCGAATCGCTTGATGAATTGGAAGAACTCGCCGAAACCGCCGGTGCCAAGATTGTCGGTGAAGGTGTGCAGAAAATGGCCGCGCCTGTCGCCGCCACTTACATCGGGCCGGGCAAAGCCGAGGAATTCGCCAAGTCCTGCAAGGAAAACAGCGTGGACACCGTGATTTTCGACGATGAGTTGTCGCCCGCGCAGACGCGTAATCTGGAAAAGATTTTCGGCTGCAAAATCATGGATCGCACCGCGCTGATTTTGGAAATTTTCGGCCAACGCGCCCGCACGCGCGAAGGCAAATTGCAGATTGAGCATGCGCAGTTGAAATATTTGCTGCCGCGCCTCACGCGCTACTGGTCGCACTTGTCGCGGCAACGCGGTTCCACCGGCAGCATCGGCGGCGAAGGCGAATCGCAGCTTGAAGCCGACCGCCGCAAACTTTCCGAACGCATCGAGAAGATTGAAAGCGAACTCGAACTCGTCCGCCGCCAGCGCGAGACGCAACGCGCCGGCCGCCAGCGCAGCGAATGGCCGCTCGCCTCGATTGTCGGTTACACGAACGCAGGCAAATCCACTTTGTTGAACCGGCTCACGGGCGCGACGGTTTTGGCGGAAGATAAATTATTTGCCACACTCGACCCGACGACGCGGCGTTTGAAATTGCCGACGAAACAAAATGTGTTGCTCACCGACACAGTGGGTTTCATCAAAAAATTGCCGCACGGCTTGGTCGAGGCGTTCAAGGCGACGCTCGAAGAAGTCGTGCAGGCGGACTTGCTGCTGCACGTCGTGGACATCAGCCACGCGCAGGCGGAGGAGCAGATTGACGCCGTGAACACGGTGCTGATGGAAATCGGCGCGGCAGAAAAACCAGTGCTGATGATTTTTAATAAAGTGGATCAACTCGCTGGCGGCATTCCGCCGTTGATGCGCGAAAAATATCCGAACTCCGTTTCCATTTCCGCGAAGACGGGTGAGGGGATTGCGCCGCTGCTGGCCGAACTCGGCACGCAACTGCGGCCCATCCGCGAATTTCTGGATTTGCGCGTGCCGCAGGAAAAGGCCGCCATCATTGCGCGGATTCACGCGGTCGGACAGGTGGTGGAGAGCCGTTACAGCGGGAAGAATGCGCGTTTCAAAGTCCGCATCCCGCCGCATCTGGTGGAGGAATTCGCGCCGTTCGTGGTGGAATAAAAATTGGTGTGCGAAGGCCTCGAAGCGGGTGAAGGAATTTTCCGCCCCGCCCTTTCGCTAGGCGTCATCTTGCTCTTTTTTTTCAAGCAGTTTCTTCAATAAATATCTGTTCTCTGTGCAAACATCGGCTATGAACGCAAAGAAAAACAATGGAATGGCAGATGCAACAAAGCTGAAAAACAAAAATGAACTTTTGTAGCCAACCCCAGCAACGACGCCAACTATCGCACAGAATACGCCAATGACTCGCAAAAATGCTGACCACTCCGAACGCCGCTCATTTTTGGGTTTGGGTGACGCCGATGTTGGAATGGTTGGATGCGACTTGAACGGCGGCGTGCCATCCCGCTTCGTGCCGCAACTCCAACAAGCATCGAACTGGTCTTCGATGTTCTCTTTGCATTTAAGGCATGTCCACATAAAGCGTGTGCGATTCGGCTAACATTTATCTGGCATGGAATTTCGTAGCCAATCCCGTTTCACAAATCCGAGGTTGCGCCGTTCGTAATAATTGTCGAGCCGGAATTTCATTTTCCCGCGCATGGAGATCGCCTCGCCAAAAATTGTTGGGCAAAAATGAATCTGCGGCTTGCTTCGCAGCGGTAATCGGCGTTTAATCGTTTCAAACAAATTAATTAAGGGATTTTTTATGTCACGCACCGGACGCCAAACTCACAATACCAGCAAAGTTCTCTGTGTCATCATGGGCGGTGGTCAAGGCACCCGCCTGTTTCCGCTCACGAAAGATCGCGCCAAACCCGCCGTGCCGCTCGCGGGCAAATATCGCCTCGTGGACATCCCGATTTCAAACTGCATCAATTCCGGCTACCGCCGCATTTATATTTTGACGCAGTTCAATTCCACCTCGCTGCACGGCCACATTTCGCGGACGTATAAATTCGACCAATTTACGAGCGGCTTCGTGGAAATTCTCGCGGCGCAGCAGACGCTCAACAACACTTCTTGGTATGAAGGCACGGCGGACGCGGTGCGCAAAAATCTGGTTCACTTTTTGAATCACGACTTCGATTGCCTCGTCATCTTGAGCGGCGATCAATTGTATCGCATGGATTTTCGTCCCGTCATCGCGCAGCACATCGAGACGAAGGCAGGCATCACCGTGGCGACGATTCCAGTCGGGCGCGCCGAGGCGAAATCGCTCGGTATCATGGAGACAGATGAGAACCACCGCATCACGCGCTTCGTGGAAAAACCCAAGGAAGACGCGGTGCTCGACACGCTCAAACTCACGCCGGAATTGAAAGTGAAGCACGAAGTTGAGACGCCCGGCGATTCCTTTCTCGCCTCGATGGGCATTTACGTTTTCAACCGCGAACTCATCAAGGAACTGCTCGACAATCCGCTGCCGGACTTCGGCAAACACATCATCCCGAACGCGATCAAAAATCATCCGGTCTATTCCTACGTCTATCAAGGTTACTGGGAAGACATCGGGACAATTCGTTCCTTCTTCGAAGCGAATCTCGATCTCGTGACCGAATTGCCGCGCTTCAATTTCTTCGACATGAGCGCACCGATTTTTTCCCGCCCGCGTTTTCTGCCTGGCTCGAAAATCAACGGCGCGCAGATTGACCACGCGCTCGTCACGGACGGTTGCATCATCAACGGCGCGAAAATTTCCCACAGCATCATCGGATTGCGCACCGTTGTTGGCGCGGGCACGGAATTAAATCGCTCCATCGTGCTCGGCAGCGACTATTACGAATCGGAAGAATCCGTGATTAAAAACGAAAGCGCCGGCAAACCGCGCGTTGGCATTGGTGCGGGCTGCAAGATTGAGAACGCCATCATTGATAAAAATGCGCGCATCGGCAACAACGTGACGATTTCCCCCACGGGCAAACCAGAGAATGTGGATCACGAACTGTATTTCATCCGCGACGGCATCGTGGTCATCGCGAAGGACGCGGTGATTCCGCACGGCACGGTGATTTGAAGAAATCTCACGCAAAGTCGCCAAGCCGCAAAGCGGATTTTCTTCGCGCCTTTGCGTCTTTGCGTGAGACCGCCTTGTTGGATTTACTTTCCATTCTTTCACTGCTAAAACTGGCGCGTGCTCAATTCCGCCGCCATTTGGAAAAATCTCAATTCACCGCGCTCGTTGTTTCTTCTCGCCGGGCCGTGCGTGATTGAAAACGAAAAACTCTGCCGCACCGTTGCCGCGTCGCTGACCAAAACCTGCAAGCAACTCGGCATTTTTTACGTCTTCAAAGCCAGCTTCGACAAAGCCAATCGCACGTCCGGCAAGGCGTTTCGCGGGCCGGGGATTGCCGATGGATTAAAAACCTTGGCGGCCATCCGCGCGGAATTTGGCGTGCCCGTGGTCACCGACGTTCACACCGAAGAACAGGCGCGGCTCGCCGGCGAAGTCGTGGACATTTTGCAAATCCCCGCGTTTCTCTGCCGCCAGACCGATTTGATCGAAGCTGCCGTCGCCACCGGCAAAATCGTGAACATCAAGAAAGGCCAGTTCCTTTCGCCGAACGAAATGGGGCGCGTCGCGGAAAAAGCGCGGCTGGCGGGCGCCAAAAAAATTCTCCTGACCGAACGCGGCACGACGTTCGGCTACAACAATCTCGTGGCCGACATGCGCTCGATTCCGATCATGAAGTCGTTCGGCTTTCCGGTGATTTTTGACGCGACGCATTCCGTGCAACTGCCCGGCGGCGGCGGCGACAAGTCGGCGGGGCAGCGCGAATTTGCTCCGGTGCTGGCGAAGGCTGCGCTCGCCGTCGGCGCGAACGGCCTGTTCATCGAGACGCATCCGAAACCGGACGAAGCCTTGAGCGACGGCCCAAACATGATTCCGCTCGGCGAAATGGCCACGGTGTTGCGCTCGCTGTTGAAAATTTACGAAGCGGCGAAATGACAATCCCTCGTAGCTGCTAGAATTTATGAGAAACGAGCGCGAATCAACAACGGCAGAAAAAATTGCGGCCGCTGCGGCTGTGGCTAGTGCCGCTGCTCAAGCAAAAATCGCAGCGGAGGCGACCAAGACTCGGCGTGAAATGGAGGAGATGCACGAAGCCATGGAGGTTGCAGCCGAGAGGCAGGAACGCATCCAGTTGGCCATGGTATCTGAACAGTCGGAAAATAATTTTCGCAATACCGTTCTAGCCACATTGCCATTGTTGGAAACCGAAAAAGATAGAGTCCAATTTTTAACTGAACAATTTGTTCCAAAGCTAAAAAACACCGAGGGCGATATTGTCATTTTTCCACTTCAATGGCTGATTTTGTCGGAAAAGAAAAACGATACAATTGAAACCTATTTGGAGAGCCAAGCAGACAAAGAATTGAAACACTTTTTAGCGGACGGGAAGAAACTCGCCGCTCGCCAAGTTTCCTATGCAGAACGGAAAGCAGAGCTTGAGGAAACACAGGAATCATTGAAACGGCAGGCGAACAACTTGTTTGGGATGATGGGCTTCATGAAAATAGGCGCTCTCTGGGCGGCACTGTTCTTAACAATTTATCTCATTTTGAAAATGACAGGAATATAATCGCAAGCTCATCATATGAATAATGTTAAACAGTGGGTTTTGAGTTTGGTGTTAGCAACCGTTTTTTTGAATCGAGGTTATTGTGACAATCTGAACATTCCCCAAGGAGAAGCGTTGGATCAGGTAGTCATTTGGATGATGAATTCTGACGCAGGTTATCTCTTCTCCGAACGGCAACAAAATTTCTTTAATGTAAATCCAATTGATTGGACTGAAAGTGATTTTGAAACTTTCCGGATAGCACTCAAAAATGAGGTGACCACCAATACTAATCGATACCCAACAGATTGGGCAGATAATTTTTTAAAGCTGATTGACAAAGGCATAGACGGAATGAAAAAGCAGCAGAAGGAAATTCAGCAGGATCAGCAGCAATTGGCCGAGGATCGTCATCAGCAAGTGCTTAAAAATCAAAAAAAGCAGCAGGAGCAGGAAGAAGAGCACCAGCGAATGGAAGAAACTCGCCAAAAAGAGAAATTAATCTACGAAGACCAAATACAAAAAGCCCAGCACGACAAGCGTATTGCGTTAATGGCCGCTGCATTGTCCTTTGTAATGAGCATTGTCGTTTATTTTGCTCTCCATCGGCGCAAAATTACGCAATTAAAATCCCAGATTGAGTTTCTTACCGTGTTGGAAAATGGCTCCTCGCTGGCTGAAGAAGAAAAGGCGCTTGATAAAGAAACCACGCAGCAAGATTCAAAATGGGAAAAACTAAAACCTCAAATGGTCAACCATTTGATTGCAGAATATAAGCCCATAATCAGTGGTGATGCCCGCGCAATTATTTTAGAGAGCGTTGCATTGAGAATAGAAGAAGGTGTTCAGGAATTTCAATCATTTCTACCGCCGTCGGTGCGTCTTTCGGCGCGTCATTATGCACAGTTCCTTTTTTCCGACGATGACGTTGAGCAATATAAAGCGGAACAAAGCGAAATTAGTAGCTTGTTGGAAAAAGAAATTAAGCCCAATTTCCAGAAAGAAACAATAGATTTGGGGTAGCGATTCGAGGAATTAAAATTTCATGCCCGCAAAAATTTCAGCCACTCTCCGCAAACGCGCCGCCCGCGTAAAATTATTTTTGTGCGACGTGGACGGCGTGCTGACGGACGGTTCGATTTTCATCGGCGGCGAGCGCGAGTTCAAACGCTTCAACATCCGCGACGGTCTGGGTTTGGTTTTGGCGCGGCGCGCGGGCTTGAAAGTCGGTTGGGTTTCCGCGCGGCCATCGCTCGCCACGAAGCTGCGCGCGGACGAGTTGAAGATTGATTTTCTCGTGCAGCAAGGCGACGCGACGAGCAAAACGGCGGCGATTGAAAAATTGCTCGCACAGGAAAAATTGAGTTGGAACGAGGTTTGTTTTGTCGGCGATGATATCATTGATTTAGGTCCGCTCACGCGCGCGGGTTTGGCCATCGCGGTCGGTGACGCGGTAGCCGAGGCGAAGGCGCAAGCGCATTTCACGACGCAGGCCGTGGGCGGTCGCGGTGCGGTGCGCGAGGCACTGGAACTGATTTTGCGGACGCAAGGCAAGTGGACGCAGTTCGTGGAAAAATATTCGGAATGAAATTTAAGGCGGCCATTTTTTATCCGGCGCTGGGCGCGGCGATTTTTTTATTCGCCAGCGTAAATGACCGCGCGCAGCAATTGCCGGTGGGCCACGCAACGGATTTCACTTCGAACCAGTATTTTGAACCGCCGAACGGGCAGAAGGTCAAAATGAAGTTGTCGGGCGCGGAGGCGTTGCCGCTGCCGGGCGGGTTGCTGGATGTGCGGCAGTTGCGCGTGGAAACTTTCAGCTTGGACGGCAAGGCGGAAGTGATTGTGCGCGCACCGCAATGCAACTACTCGCCGTTCGACGGCGTGGCGAATTCGGCGGGTCACATGGAATTGCAGTCGGGCGACGGCCGGTTGCATGTGGAGGGCGACGGTTTTTTGTGGCGGCAGACGAGTTCGTCGCTGACCATTTCGAACCATGTGCGGACTTTGATTGATATGCCCGGAGCAATGATGAGTGGAACATGAATAAAAATATTTTTCTTTTGATGATGATGGTTGGCAGCGTGGTGCTGGCGCAGACAAATCTGCCGGCAACCAAGGTGAAGGCTCCGGCCAAGCCGAAAGGGCCGACGGAAATCAATTCCGACGCGGCGGATTTTGACATGAACATCCATCAGGCGATTTATCGCGGCCATGTGGTGGTGGTTGATCCGCAGGTGCGGATGACGTGCGCGTGGATGCTGGTGGATTTGCCGACGGGCGGCGACCACTTGAATCATGTGCTGGCGGTGACCAACGTGGTGGTGGATTTCGTTGACCAAAAAGGCCAGACGAATCACATCACAGCGGCGCAGGCGGTTTATGATTACAAAGTCGTCGGCGCGGTCACGAACGAGACGGTGACGTTCAGCGGCAATCCGATTGTGGAAATGCCGACGATGACGATTTACAGCGAGCCGCTGGTGTGGGATCGCGGCGAAAACAAATATCATTTCACCGAGCCGAAGATGATTTCCAAAGACAATGGCACGAACGGCCCGGCGCAAAAACTTTTTTAATGGAAACTGCAAACTCCAACGGCGCGTTGCTCGCCACGGACAAACTGGCGAAGGAATATCGCGGCCGACGCGTCGTCAACGGCGTGTCGGTGGACGTGCGCGCGGGCGAAATCGTCGGGCTACTTGGCCCGAACGGCGCGGGCAAGACGACGACGTTCAACATGGTCGTCGGCGTGGTGAAGCCGGACGAAGGCTGGGTGAAATTTCAAGGCGGCGAAATCACCAATTTGCCGATGCACCAACGCGCTCGGCTCGGCATCGGTTATCTGACGCAAGAGCCGTCGGTATTTCGCAAGCTGACGGTAGAAGAAAATATTCTGGCGATTTTGGAGACGTGCAAATTATCGACTGCCGAACGCGACGTGCGGCTGAAATATTTGTTGGAAGAACTGGATTTGACGCCGATTCGTAAGAGCAAGGCGTATCAGTTGAGCGGCGGCGAGAAACGGCGTTTGGAAATTACCCGCGCGCTCGTGACGAGTCCGAAACTACTGTTGCTCGACGAACCGTTTAGCGGCATTGATCCGATTGCAGTTTACGAAGTGCAGAAAATTGTGCGCCGCCTCAAGGAGCGTGGGTTGGGCATTTTGATTACGGATCACAATGTGCGTGAGACGTTGAAATTGATTGATCGCGGTTACATTATCCACAAAGGTCAGGTGTTGGTGGCCGGTAGCGCAGAATTTTTGGCGAATGATCCGAAGGCGCGGGAAATTTATCTCGGCCCGGAATTTAATTTATAAATTAATTTTATGGAACGCCCGCAAGTCACCGTTGGACAATTTCACAAGGAACATGGCGCGGCGCTGGAGATGAAGCTCATCGCCGGCGAGGCGGGTTTCGACCGCATCATCCGCGAACCCACCGTGAACCGCCCCGGGCTGGCGTTGAGCGGCTTCACACGTTACTTCGCCTACAAACGCATGCAGGTGATGGGGCACGCGGAAGTTTTTTATTTGCGCTCCTTGCGCGCAGAGGAACGCGTGGCGCGTTACGCCTATTTGTTCGCCTACAAAATTCCGTGCTTCGTTTTCAGCCGTTCGCTCAAGCCGGATAAGGAATTTCTCGCGGCCGCCGCCGAGTCGGGCGTGCCGATTTTTCAAACGCCGTTGGTGACGATGAAGTTTATCAATAAGGCGACGTTAGAATTGGAAATGATGTTTGCCCCGCGCAGTTCGGAACTGGGTTGCATGGTGGATATTCTCGGCGTGGGCGTGATTATCAAAGGTGAAAGCGGCATCGGCAAAAGCGAAGCCGTCCTCGCGCTGGTGGAACGCGGTTACAGTCTCGTGGCCGACGACGTGGTGAAGGCCGTGCTCGTGGACGGTCGAGAAGTGCTCTGCACCAGCGCCGAACTCACACGCGATCACATGGAAGTCCGCGGCATCGGCATCATCAACGTCGCGCAGATGTTCGGCGTGAAAGCCATTCGCAAAGAAAAAAGTCTCGACCTCATCGTCTCGCTCAAAACTTGGAATGAAGTTGCGGATGTGGACCGGCTCGGGATGGAACAAGAGTTCGTCAAGGTGCTCGACGTGGACATTCCGCACGTCACGATTCCCGTTCGCCCCGGCCGCGATATCGCGCGGCTCATCGAAGTTGCCGCGTTCCAGATCAAATTGCGCAAATCCGGTTACAATGCCGCCGCTGACTTAAATGAACGTCTACTGACGCAAATGGCATCTTCCGCGCCGTCGTCACCATGAATTGTAACCATAATTTTTGTTGGCGATTTTATTTACGCAGATTAACTTCCCAATGAATCATCGCATGAGCGCCAAAAAAGCTACTGACGCGGAGTTCCTGACCAAAGAGCTCGTCGTGTTGAACAAGTCGGGCATCCACGCCCGACCCGCCGCGATGTTCGTCAAGACCGCCAGCCGTTTTGGCAGCGACATTTTCGTCGAAAAAGACGGTGAAAAAATCAACGGCAAGAGCATCATGGGCTTGATGATGCTCGCCGCCGGCCCCGGCAGCAAAGTGACGCTCCACGTCAAAGGTGCGGACGCCACCGCCGCCATCGCCGAACTAGAAGCGCTCGTGCAGCGCAAGTTTGACGAGGAATAAAATTCCTTCCGCCAGTCTTCAGTTTGCAATTCCCATTTCAGTGGCGATTGGTTTCAACTTGAAACTTGCCACCTGAAACTTGAAACTCGCTTCATGGCATCGGCTGAAATTGATGTGAAATACGTCGCGCACCTCGCGCGGCTCGCGCTTACGCCCGAAGAGGAAAAACAACTCGGCGCGCAACTCGGCAGCATCCTCGGCTACATCGAAAAATTGCGCGAACTCGACGTCTCCGGCGTCGAGCCAACTGCCCACGCCGTGCCGATGGTCAATGTGACGCGCGCCGATGAAGTGCGCGAATCGCTGGCAACCGAAGACGCGCTCCGCAATGCGCCGCGTCAGGCCAACGGACTTTTCATCGTCCCCAAAGTTGTGGAATGAAACTGATTTCTCACGCAAAGCCGCCAAGCTCGCAAAGGAAGAAAAACTCTTCGCGCCTTTGCGCCTTTGCGTGAAATTTTCTCCCATGTTGAACCAACTCACGATTTCCGAACTTACGGCCAAACTGACCAAACGCGAAGTTTCCGCCCGCGAAGCCACGCAGGCGTGTCTCGACCAGATTGCACGTGTGGATGGAAAAATCCATGCCTTCATCAGCTACAACGCGGCTGACGCGCTCGCGCAGGCGGCTGCGGCGGACAAATTGATTGCCAGCGGCGCAAAAAATTCTCTACTCGGTGTGCCGATTGCGATCAAAGACGTTCTCGCCGTCAAAAACCAGCCGCTGAATTGCGCGTCAAAAATTCTCGGCAACTTCACTTCGACTTACGACGCGACGGCGATTGAAAAATTGAAAGCGGCAGGCGCAATTGTTTTTGGCCGCCTGAACATGGACGAATTTGCGATGGGCAGCTCGACGGAAAATTCCGCGTTCGGCCTCACGCGCAATCCGTGGGACACGACCAGAATTCCCGGCGGCTCCTCCGGCGGTTCGGCGGCGGCGGTCGCGGCGGACGAGTGCATCGCGAGTTTGGGCACGGACACCGGCGGCTCGATTCGCCAGCCGGCGGCGCTCTGCGGTTGCGTCGGTTTGAAGCCGACTTACGGCCGCATTTCACGTTACGGCTTGGTGGCGTTTGCGAGTTCGCTGGATCAAATCGGGCCGTTCACGAAAGACGTGCGCGACTCGGCAATTTTATTGGGCGCAATGAGCGGCGTTGACCCGCGCGATTCCACGAGTGTGCCGGAGCCGGTGCCAAATTACGCAGCGGCTTTGGATGGCAACATCAAAGGCATGAAACTCGGGCTGCCGAAGGAATACATGATCGGCGGGCTTGATGCGGAAGTGAAAGCCGCCGTGGACGCCGCCGTGAAACAGTATGAAAAACTCGGCGCGGAGATTGTGGAAATTTCTTTGCCGCACACGGATTACGCGGTGGCGACGTATTACATCATCGCGACGGCTGAAGCGTCGGCAAACTTGGCGCGCTTTGACGGCATTCGTTACGGCGCGCGCGTTGAAGGCAACGACCCGATTGAACTGTATTCCAAAACGCGCGGCGCGGGTTTTGGCGCGGAAGTGAAACGCAGAATTATTCTTGGCACTTACGTTTTGAGCAGCGGTTATCACGATGCTTATTATTTGCACGCGCAAAAAGTTCGCACGCTCATCCGCAATGATTTTCTCAAGGCGTTTGAAAAAGTGGATGCGATTGTGACGCCAACGACGCCAACGGCAGCGTTCAAGGCGGGCGAAAAATCTGGCGACCCGTTACAAATGTATTTGTCCGACATCTTCACCATCTCCTGCAATCTCGCGGGAATTTGTGGCATCAGCATTCCGTGCGGCTTCACGAAAAATCCGAAGTTGCCCATCGGCTTGCAACTGCTCGGCAAACCGTTTGGCGAAGAATCGCTTCTGAAAATCGCGCATGCTTACGAGCAGGTGACGGGTTGGCATAAAGAAAAACCTGCAATTTAATCGGACTTGGTTTAGATTTCCGACGGATGATACAGGCGCAAAAGACCAAAAAGATTCTCTTCTGGTTCGGCCTGTCGCTACCCATGGTGGCGCTACTGGCGATGACATGGCTGGTGCATCAGACCAGCGGACAGTTCAATAATTCCTTCAACTTCGTCATGCAGACCTACAAGGTGCTGGACATGTTTGAGGAAACGGAATCGCATATCGTGGACGCGGAGGCGAACCAGCGCGGCTATTTCCTCACGGGACGTCAGGAATACTTGGAGCCTTACCAGCACGCGATGCAGGCGATTCACGAAGAAACAGCGGAATTAAAAAAGCTGACTAGCAATGATCCCATGCAACAAGCGAATCTCGCCTTGCTAGAGAAGATGGTAAACGATGATTTGGTTTTTGATCCAGCCACGGTTTTTGCGCCTGGCGCAATGCCGACGAATGCTTCGGTGGTGACGGTGACGGAGCGCGGCAAGGAAAAATTGGAGGAGATGCGACATATTTTGTTTCAGGCGCATGAGCAACAGCAGCAGGCGTTGAGCAAGCATCAGCAATCCGCCGAAGAGGACGTGGTTTCCAATCAGGCAATGTCGTTGGTTTTGATTGTGGCGGTGGCAATGGCGTTAATCATGGTAGTAGTAATTTTGTTGCGGCTCGAAAAATTACAGGAGTTTGTCACGATTTGCGCGTGGACGGGGCAGGTTAAATTTCAGGGCCAATGGCTGCGGTTGGACGAATACTTAAAAAAACAATTTGGTATTGCTGTGTCCCACAGCCTGTCGCAGGAAGCGGCGGAAAAAATGATGCGGGAGATTGAGGAATTGAATCGCCCGAACAAGCGTCCGCCGTCAGCCTGAAGCTTCCCGCTTGCTTGCGAGTGGCCTTTCGGTTAATCCATCTGCGTGCCCCCAAAAGTAAAAAAATCACTTCGCGTATCCGTGCGTGATCCCGACCGCACGCGTAGCCGGATTTTGGAAGCGGCATTGAAAGAATTTTCCAAGAGTGGTTTTGCCGGCGCGCGTGTCGACAGCATCGTCCGCCGCGCAAAGGTCAACAAGCGGATGCTCTACCATTATTTCACGGACAAGGAGGGATTGTTCCGTGCCGTTTTGCGCCACAAGATTAATGAGCGCAGGGTGCGGGTTGAGTCGCAGGCGGCGAGTAATGACGAGATTTCAATCGTCAGCTTGTGGTTCCAACAAAATTGTCAGGATGCCGACTGGGTGCGTTTGCTTGCGTGGGAATCGCTCCAGACCACGAATGATACCGTGCTGGACGAAGCAGAACGCCGCCGGATAGTGCGCCAAGCGGAAGCGCATATTCGGAAAAAACAGACGGCAGGAATTCTGCGCAAGGATTTGCCAGCGGATTATTTGCAGTTGGCAAAAGTTTCGCTGTCCATGTTTCCGCTGGCGCTGCCGCAGATTGCGCGGTTAATCACGGGATATTTGCCGCACGATGCGAAGTTCCAGCGCGAGTATGCGCGGTTTCTTGAAACCATTTCAGCGGCGTTTCGTCCTTCAAAAGTGGCGCGAAAGTGAGATTTGTGCCATAAAGATGGACGTGAAAAAAGTTTTCTGCCTGACCGCCGCCAGCCTCATGCTACTTCTCGTTGATGGTTGTTCGCAATCGTCAGCAAATGTTGGCGGGGTAGCGGTGCCGGTATTGACGGCCAAAGCGGTCGCCACCAATCTGCCGGTGCTCATCGACCCGCCACCGGTCGGCCACGTCATGCCCGTTTCCAGCGTCACCGTCCGCCCGCAAATCGGCGGACTCATCAGTGCTGTGCATTTTCAGGAAGGTCAGGAAGTCAAAAAGGGCGATTTGCTGTTCACCATTGATCCGCGCTCGGCGCAGGCGCAACTCGCACACGACAAGGCGCAGTTGGAAAATGCGCAAATCCAGTTTGACCGCGAGCAAAAATTATTCGACCAGAAATTAATTTCGCAGGATGAATTCGATACCAGCAAAGCGGTGCGCGACGCGTTGCAAGCGACGGTGCAAGCGGATGAATTGAACCTCGCCTACTGCGAAATCCGTTCGCCGGTGGACGGGCGCACCGGCGGATTGCAATTCCACGAAGGCAATGTCGTCAAGGCGCCGGACGACGTGCTGCTGACCATCAACCAGATTCAGCCGATTTACGCGGCGTTCGCCGTGCCGGAACGTTATCTGCCGGAAATCCAAAAACAGATGCACGATCGCACGCTGGCGGTAACGGCCAGTTATGAAAATCTTGAAGGCGAAGCGCCGACGGGTGAACTCACATTTGTCGACAATGCCGTGGACGCCATGACGGGAACCATTTTGCTCAAGGCGACGTTTCCGAATGCGGACGGAAAATTGTGGCCCGGCCAGTTCGTGCAACTCGCGTTGCGGCTAGATGAATTGACGAATGCCATTGCCGTGCCATCGCAAGCCGTGCAGAACGGACAAAACGGACAGTTCGTTTTCGTCGTGAAAGCCAATCAAACCGTCGAGACGCGTGTTGTCAAAACTTCGGTAACTTTCCAAGGCGAAACGGCCATCACGTCCGGCTTGAGCGCGGGCGAAACCGTGGTAACGGACGGCCAGCTCCGGCTCGCGCCGGGCAAGCTCGTCAGCGTCAACTGCCAGTCGGTGACGAACGCGCCATGAGCGTCTCGGAAATTTTCATCCGTCGCCCCGTGATGACCACACTGGTCATGGCGGCAATTTTACTTTTTGGCATTTTCGGCTACCGCCTTTTGCCGGTGAGCGATTTGCCGAGTGTGGATTTCCCGACGATTCAAGTCGCTGCTAATTTACCCGGAGCGAGTCCAACTACGATGGCCTCCGCCGTGGCGACGCCGCTGGAAAAACAATTCTCCACCATCGCGGGCGTGGATTCGATGACGTCCGTCAGTGCGCAAGGCATCTCGCAAATCACGATTCAATTTTCGCTCGACCGCGATATTGATGGCGCGGCGCAGGACGTGCAAGCAGCGATCACGAAGGCTTCGCGCCAGTTGCCGCCGGAGATGCCCACGCCGCCGACTTACAACAAGGTCAATCCCGCCGATTCGCCGGTTTTGTTTCTTGCGATGTCGTCGGCCACACTGCCGCTGTCGCAGGTGGATGACTACGCGGAAAATCTTTTGGCCCAGCGGCTCTCGATGGTCAATGGCGTGGCGCAGGTCGGCGTGTTCGGGCCGCAACAATTCGCCGTGCGCGTGCAAGTAGATCCGAACAAACTCGCCGCCTACGGTCTCGGCATTGACACCGTTGAACAGGCGATTGAAGCCGGCAATGTGAACCAGCCGCTTGGCACGCTTTACGGCACGCACCAAGCCTTCACGATCCAGGCGAACGGTCAGTTGAAGACGGCCGCCGCTTTTCGTCCGCTCATCGTCGCGTATCGTAACGGCAACCCAGTGCGACTACAGGAAGTCGCCAATGTCATTGACAGCGTGCAGAACAACAAAGTCGCCGCGTGGTATAAGCAGACACGCGGCATCGTTCTCACCGTGCAGCGTCAACCGGGCGTCAATACCGTCGCGGTCGTGGATGCGATCAAAAAACAATTGCCGACGTTGCGCGCACAAATTCCGGCGGCGGTGAATATTGATTTGTTGTTTGATCGTTCGCAGACCATCCGCAAATCCGTTGCCGATGTGGAAAGAACTTTGCTGCTGACGGTCTGTCTCGTGGTGATGGTGATTTTTATTTTCCTGCGCAACATTTCCGCCACGGTCATTCCCAGTCTCGCGCTGCCGCTCTCCATCATCGGCACGTTCGCGGCGATGAAACTATTCGGTTACAGTCTCGACAACCTTTCGCTCATGGCGCTTACGCTGTCCGTCGGCTTCGTCGTGGACGACGCCATCGTGATGCTCGAAAACATCGTGCGCCACATGGAAAACGGCGTGCCGCCAATGGAAGCGGCGTTGCGCGGTGCGAAAGAAATCGGCTTCACGATCGTCTCGATGACGCTGTCGCTTTCGGCGGTGTTCATTCCGGTTTTGTTCATGAGCGGACTGCTCGGACGTCTCCTGCATGAGTTCGCCGTGACCATCATCTGCGCGGTTTTGATCTCCGGTTTTG
>Ga0208507_1001130_pt1 | contig 15371 bp, 8 predicted proteins | sample CryBogCBH12Aug01_FD_184626 | JGI IMG/M metagenome (GOLD analysis project Ga0208507, IMG submission 184626) | Freshwater microbial communities from Crystal Bog, Wisconsin, USA - CBH12Aug09.1 (SPAdes) (version 2) | ecosystem: Environmental > Aquatic > Freshwater > Lake | place: Crystal Bog... | reverse complement strand
AAGGGAATGACGATGGTGGCCGTGATCGGAGGGTTGGTCACCGAAATCATCAGGCCCAGGCTGTTGGTCGCCGTCAGCACCGGGGAATAGCTGCCGACTGCGGTGTAGGTGTGCGCAGGGTTTTGACCGGTGCTGGTGGTGCCATCGCCGAAATCCCAGTTCCAACTGGATATGGGATTGGTGGCGCTGTCCACGTTCGCCGCACTGAAGGTCACGGTCAAAGGTGCCGGGCCATTGGCGGAACTGACGCCAACAGTGACCGTGTCCAATACCGTCACCATCCCCCCGAAGGTTGCGTCCCAGCCCGTGGTTCCAGCCAAATAATAAACCGTGGCCGGGTCATTCTGAAACGGCGTTGTGCCAAGGGTGGGTGCATTGGTCAGGAAAAAGATTGTGTGCAGATTGGTCAAACCAGAGAAGGCAAGATTTCCAATATTTGTGACACTACTGGGAATTACAATGCTAGCCAATCTGGTGCAGCCAGAAAATAATTGGTTGGTAATACTTCCGATGCTGCCAAGGCTGGTAACACTGGTCAGGTTAGTGCAGCCCTGAAACGCGCCTAAACCAATGCTGGTTACATTGTTGGGAATCATGAGGTTGGCCAGATGGGTGCAATTCTGGAACGCCGACTGCCCGAGGCTGACGACATTCCCGGGAATCGTCAAACTGGTCAGGTTGCTGCAATTTTCAAAGGCAGCAAACCCGATGTTGGTTACGTTATTGGGAATTGTGACGTTAGTCAGGCTGTAGCAGCCGAAGAATAAATCGTTGGCGATATTACTGATGCTTCCAAGATTGGTGATGCTGGTCAGGCTGGAGCAGCCCTGAAACGCACTTATACCAATGATTGTTACGCTGTTGGAAATGTTTACGCCGGTTAGGCTTGGACAGTTCTCAAACGCGGTGGTTCCAATGTTGGTAACGCTGTTGGGAATCTTGTAACTGCCACCCATCCCTCCCGGATACTCCACTAACATCGTCTGATTTTTGTTGAACAAGACGCCAGCCACACTGCTATACGCGTTATTTGCTGCGTTGACATTGATTGCGGTCAGACTGGAGCAATTTAGGAAAACTGGTGCGGCAAAGTTGATTAAGCTGGTCGGAAGGGTGATGTTGGTCAAACTCGTGCAGCCTTGGAAGGCCAGCGAACTGATGGTGGTGAGATTGGTTGGTAGTAGTATGCTGGGGAGACTGGCGCAGTAGGCGAATGCCGAGTTGCCGATGCTGGTCACCTTGTTGGAAATGCCGACACTGGTTAGGTTGGAACAGTTCTGGAAAACGCCGGTGCTGATGCTGGTGAGATTGGTCGGCAGAAGCACATTGGAGAGGCTGCCGCAGTAGGCGAATGCCGTGTTGGCAATATTGGTGATGCTGTTCGGGAGAGTGACGCTAGCCAGGTTGATGCAGTTATAAAACGCGTTCGTTCCGACTTTAGTGACGGTGTTTGGCAGCGCGATGTTGGTCAGGCTGACGCAGTTCTGGAACAAGCTGACAGAGATGTTGGTTGCGCCGGCGGTGATGGTGACACTGGCGAGATTGCTGCAATTTTCAAACGCAAAGTTTCCGAGACTGAGGATATTCGTCCCGAGGGTGACATTGGTCAGGGTGGCGGTGGCAAAGAATGCGTTGGTGCCGATTCCGATCACCGGCAGGCTGTTGATGTAGTCGGGAATAGCGACAGCCCCGCCCGAGCCGGTGTAACCGGTGATGGTGATGGCCCCATTATTGGTAGTGTAATTGTATTGCGCTCGAACGGCTGTGGGTATTGCCAGCAAAATGATCAAGCCGCACAACGCCAGCATCTGCCGGATTAAGGGCATGGGCGATTTTTTTGAAGGAAATTTCATTAGGAATCGCTCCTTATTAAATTAGAGAGGCTTCATTCAGCGTGAGGCAGACTATAAAATTGTCAAGGGGAAGTTTTGCCTGATACCAGCGGGCGGCTTTCGACCAGCGGTGGCATAGCTATCCCTTGGCCTACGAAAAGCACGGGTCCCCATTCCTTGAACTAGTAGAACCTCACTCTATCTACATAAATCAAGTCTCGCCCATCTCCATTAACCTCGACTTCTTTGGTGCTGTATTGTCTGGGCGTTGTGATCTTGGCTATCATGTAGTGTATTATGAGCCAGAAATGGCCTGGTTTTTCAAAGATTCAGACTCGATATGCAAAAACACGACAGCTGAAAAACCCATGAATCAATACAGGGCTTTGATGATGAAAAGCTGCCAAGACATGCCACAATCAGTGCATAGATTAAACCTGTTTCATGAATGGAGAGGTGATAAAACAGCCAAAGCCGTCGTTCAAAGGGCCAAATCGATTTTAGCCGCTGATTCTTCGTTTTTTTACCCCACATCTTCACATCAACGAATCAAAGGCTAGGAAATTCAGGAACGAGTAGCCCGCAGATTTGTAGAGAACTTGCTGACCGCTGAACCTGGGAATGTGTTGCTTTTGGCTGATGCTTATGCCGTTTTCTTAAGATTGGCGAAGCAGCAGAACCTTGAACCCGTGAAGCGCAGTGAATTTAAGGCCATAATCGTCCCGATAGTTCAGGAGCAGTTTGGCGTTAGATTGAGGAACGATTTGAGAATTGATGAGCGAAGTGGAGTGAGGGGATGGAAGAACGTGAGGCTCAATCAGACTTTGCCGGCCTGATTTTGGTTCCGTCTCCAGGTTTTTCGTGTTTCCGCATAAGCAGCCCCAACAATCAATTGCAGCCGAAATTATACTGCATTAGAGAATGTAAAATATCCGTTGACGGATGATAAGGCCATGCTAAAAACGATACAACTCGTTTAAGGAAATGGCACTAATGAAAACATGGGTCAAAACATCAGCGTTGGGTCTCATTGTTGCTATTGTCATCTGTCTAGCCGCTCGCGCCCAGTTGAACAGCCTCATCCAAGGCACGCTCACGCCCGCGCAGGATTCCATCGTCCAAATCACCGCCGACGCCATGGGCTTGGAGCCCGTGGCCTACGCCGACCTCCCAAGAGGCGGAACGTATTGGTGGGTGGAACCATCTGGGGTCATGGCCCCGTTACCGTGTCCGCCACAAGATCGGGTCGTGCCCATCTACGCCATCACTGACAACCAGTTCTTGGTGGATGACACCGGCGGCCAAGTCGCCGTGAATACGTGGATCTTGAACCTGCCTCAGGCCACGACCAGCAGCCAGACCGTTAGCGCGGTGGATCGACTGGGCAATGCCGTTGCCGACCTCATCGAGCAAATCCAGCAAACCCAATTTGAGCGCAACATGATGATGTCCTTGGGCGTGCCCTCACCCGGCGAAGGTGGCGGCGGCACGAATGGCGGCGATTACGGCAACTTTTCCACCTTCACGTTTGACAAGAATTTGCTATGGCTGGAAATCACGAACGTATCCAACGGCATTTCTTTATTGAACCTTCACAATGCCACCAATCGGGTTTATGCCATTTGGACAAAAACGAATTTGCTTTCGTCGTGGAACGTGGAAACCGTGCTTTGGCCTAAAGACCCGAATTTCGAGTCGTTTAGTTTGAAGAACTCGGATCGACCGATATTGTTTTTCCGGGCGGAGGACTGGAGTACGAAAGACAGCGACAGTGATGGCATACCGGACTGGTGGGCTTGGAAATATTTTGGCACAATCAATGTGACGGCTACCAACTTGGACAATTATTTTCGACCATTGCTCTACGATTACCAGCATGGGCAAGATCCCAACCAGATGGGATTTAGCCAGGTTTTGGCTTGGGGCGACAATTCATTCGGCCAATGCGACATTCCCTTGAATCTGACAACCGCCGTGGCCGTGGCCGGAAACGGTGACGCTTATCTTACCCTCATGTTGGGATATTCATATATTGGTGGGGTCTTTACATTTTGGCCTTACATAATCGCAACTCCAACCAGTGGTTTCAGTTTGGCGCTGAAAGCGGATGGTGGAATAGTGGCCTGGGGCGATGGCAGATACGGCCAGACCAATATTCCTGGCAACCTGACCAATATCATGGCGGTTGCGGCCGGAAGCTGTCACGGCTTGGCGCTGGACTTCAGTGGGAATGTTCAGGCGTGGGGAAGTTGGAATTCTGCCTTCGTATTCACTAACGATGTCGTTTCCAACGCCGCAGTGGTCCCCATTGGAGTTTCCAATGTGGTCGCCATCGCCGCCGGGCGGAATCATGACGTGGCGCTGCGAGCCGACGGCAAGGTGCTATCGTGGGGATATTTCACCAATGCCGCCTGGGTGGTGGTGCCAACCAACCTGCCTCCCGCAAAAGCGGTTGCGGCCGGGTGGAACTATTCGGCGGCGCTGTTGACCAACGGGACGGTAGCCATGTGGGCGGGGTCTTTTAGCGCGCCCACGAGTTCCATCGCCTGGTATGTTCCCGCCAGCCTGACCAATGCAATTGCCATCGCGGGTGGCCCGCGTGACTTGTTGGTGCTCAAGGCCGATGGTAATATCATTGATTTGCCGGGGGACAGTGAAATAGATTCGGGGCAAATAACAACCAGTGTCGTATCCATGGCCAACGGTTATTTGCCTGGACTGGCTCTGGATGGCAGCGGCACCGCGTGGATTTTAGGCAATTCCATTGCGACGCCCAATTATTCCTTGTCCCATTTGATGTCTATCGCCGCCGGCTGGAACCACGCGCTCGCCCTTCGTGGTGGGTTGTTGACGGCTCTGATCGTGGGTCAACCGGCCAGCCAATTCGTCACCGCAGGAACCAACCTCACATTGAGCGTGCAGGTGTTAAGCAATTTTACCCCCAGCTATCAATGGCAATTCAATGGCGTGAATCTGACTGGAGCCACCAACGCGGTGCTGACGATGGCCAATGTGCAGCCGTCCGAGGATGGCGATTACGCCTGTGTGGTTGCCAATGATTTCGGAGCCGTCGTCAGTTCCAATGCGTTGATTGCCGTCGTGACGCCGCCAGTCATCACTTATCAGTCGCAGCCGACGAACATCGTTTGCATTTACGGCAATTACGTTGGTTTCTCGGCGACGGCTTTCGCGCCTGGGCAGACGAACGGTTTTCCCATCTCCTACCGGTGGCAGTTGAACGGCACAAATATCGGCGTCGCAACCAGCAATTCCTACTCCTTCTTTGCCAATGATAACAACATCGGAGTATATTCGCTTATGGCGAGCAACATCGCAGGCACGGCCAGCGTATCGTGGCACGTGACAATGCCCAATGCCATCAACATAACGAATGATTTGCTGCTGATCTACAACACCAACTCGCAGGACAGCGCGACGGTTCTCAACTACTACCTCGCACATCGACCCGGCGTTAGCGGGGTAAACGTCCTGGGGATTGGCTACACCAACCCGGTTTCGCCGGGCTACGATGAGACAATTACGCCGACGGATTTGACCAACCGCATTTTGGTTCCAGTGTCTGGCTGGCTGGCGGCCAACCCGACAAAGAAGCCGCAATATGTAGTGCTCATGCAGGACGTGCCAAGTCGAGTCTATCCAGTTACTTCGTTTCCAGCGGGCGGCTTTTATCCTGAAGATGGTCTCACCGAATTTCCCAGCGTCAGCGTTCAAATACTATCCATCACCAACAACTGGCAGCCGTTTGTCACCCACCTCAACATGGGAGACACCAATGCTTGCATTGCTTACATCAAAAAAGTGGAATACTTTGGAACCAATTCTTCCTCACCAGGCAGCCTAGTCATCAGTGCCAGCGCGCGGGAATATGGCAATACAAACTACGTTGTAGATAATGTCCGTGACAGCAACTATGTTTCCCCTTTTAATGGCTCCATTGTTAGTGCAACAATATTCGGCCTCACTAACGCAGGAGTGCCATCAGCCAACATTCAATATTTAAACGGTGTTGAAGTTGCAAATTCTCTACCTCACCTGACCAGTGCTACAAACGTGGCTGGATATATTTGCTGGGGTATGCATAGTTCTTTGGGAGGTGATTATGCAACCAATGGCGTTGTCATTTGGTCGGGCAATAGTGGTTGGTGGCTTATCAGAACTGAGGAATCATTTAATGGACATAGGTATGAGGTGATTTTTGGCACTATTACAAAATGGTTTTCCAGCAATGCGTTTGGCGGGACAAACTACTCGAATACGCCTGTAGGTGCGGTTTCTTACACGGATGAGCCTCGCGCAAATGCAACCGACAATGCGATATATTTTGGATTATGGGCATCAGGTAAAAACTTTGCTATTTGCGCCTGGAACTCTAAAAACACTCCATATTTGCAAATTGTTGGCGATCCTTTTGTGACTAGGTAGAAATGTTATGAAAACTAAAAATCTTTTAATATTTAGTTGTCTGCTCCTTTTTCAAATCGGCTCTTCCCAAGGATTTGTTAATATGGATTTTGAACGAGCCCGGATTAGAGATGTTAGTTATGGAAATATATCGCCGACAAATGCCTTTCCTGGATGGGCAGTATCGGCTAGTTATATTGTTTACGATGACTTTTCATTGACCGGCGGCTCAATCAGTATTTACGACTCAAACCCACCTTATTATGTTCCATCTATTCAGGGCACTTACTTTGCCCTGTTTCAATCTGCCAACTATTCAACTGCTCTGTATTCCATTTCGCTTGGTCAAACCGGTCAAATACCCAGTTGGGCACAGTCAATCAGCTTCTGGGGAGTCATCGGCGGTCTGCAAATAACTTTCAATGAACAGCCACTAAGTTTTTCTGCCACTGGAAGCACGGCCAACTACTCGATTTATTCGGCGGATATATCAGCTTACGCCGGGCAAACTGGTCAATTGCTGTTCACCATGCCACCAAGCCTGAGCTATGCAGAATTAGACAACATCCAATTCTCCACTACCCCCGTCCCCGAACCAAGCGCATTTGCCTTGGCCGCACTTGGCGGCTTGCTGTTCGGCTTCCGGCGCTGGCGTAAACCAGCTTAAGCTCTATACCATCAGTATCTGGCAAAAAACTTGTTAGTATTTAAACATCTGCAATCTTCGTTCCAATAAAAAAAGGGCACTCCTTTATTGGGGTGTCAGCCAAGGCGTTTGGCGGTTCAGTCTGATGTAGGCGAGCTTTTGTTTTTGTTTGTAGCCGTGAAGCTGTTTCAGCGTTTAATTTTCACTGGCATCACGCGTGCTTTGGTTGGCGTGTCGAGTTTAATTTAAACGTTTGTACCCGCCCGCCATAACCGCTTTCCTGCTTAAATTAGTCTCATGAACTGGTCGTTAGCACACCTCTGGTGTAGTGTGGGTGTATCTATTTGGGAGGGACTTCAGACGCCGACTACTGTTCTGGATATAATTTGCTGCCTTAAACCGTTTTAGATTCCCTTTGAGAGACTTGCATCTGTTATACCTGCGCGTTATACCAACAGCCTTTTCCGAGCTCTCCAATCCAACAAACCAATTGATTCTATTGCGCAGAATCAATATGGCGGAAGGAATGGAATTCGTGCCCGAAATTGGTTATTTAAAGATTATATTGTTGAATATTCCCAGTATTCAAGCACTCTTTGTCACTACTGGTCGAAATATTTAATTTTGAACTGTTAGCAAATTTACTGACACTTTCACTGACAGTTTTCCCTGAATATTGGAAGGGGTTGAAATCTTCACCCCTTCCACTTTCACTGACAGCTTACTGACAGTTGTGAAAAACATAAGAGTTTAAGCGGGGATAACATCGGCCGGGAAATAGCAGCGGTATTTGCTGCGCGGGTCGGTGGGATGAATGCCGAGCGGATCAAATTAGCCGCACGGATGGTTTTACAGACGATTCTGTCAAGCCGGTTGGCCTTGAAGGCGCGGTCGAGGATGGCGGGGAGGAAGACAAGATATCTGTATGCGGCTGATCGAGTTCATCTGCTAGAGAGTTAAGGTCGGACTGCCATCGGCGGAGGCTCTGGGCACGATGTCATCATCGCAAGCAGGGTGCTTTGCTCAATGGAGGTTCAGGAGGCAACCACCCTCATTCGCTGCACGAATAATCTGGTGTGGTCGCAAAACAGAAAAAATTTCAGCCGGCTCACGCGGCGCGGACTTTACTGTCCGCGCCGTTCTTGTTTAAATGCCTGGTCACCACCCCAATATTTCATATGAAATTAAAAACATTCCTGCTCGCCCTCGCCTTCATCTTCGCGGTCATGACGCCGAGCAGCAACGCGCAAACCAACCAGACCGACAAAGTGGAAACCAAGGAACAGCGCGACGCGCGCATGGCGTGGTGGCAGCAGGCCCGGTTCGGTATGTTTATTCACTGGGGCGTTTATTCCGTTCCTGCCGGCTATTATCAGGGCAAGCCCGTGCCCAAAATTGGTGAGTGGATTATGTTTAATGCCAAAATTCCGATGGCTGAATACCAGCAGTTCGCCAAAGATTTCAACCCCGAAAAATTTATCGCCGATGACTGGGTTAAAGCCGCGAAGGATGCTGGGGTGAAATACATCGTGATCACCACCAAGCACCACGATGGCTTTGCCATGTTTCGCTCCCAAGCCAGCAAGTGGAACATTTGCGCTGCTTCGCCCTACGGCAAAGACCCACTTCAGGACCTCGCCGCCGCCTGCCGCAAATACGGCATGAGACTCGGATTCTATTATTCGCAAGCGCAGGATTGGAACAATGGCGGTGCCGTGGGCCTCGGCAGCATGGGTACCAATGCTCCGCCCCGCTGGGATTCTGGCATGAAGACCAACATGGACGAGTATATTGACAAAATCGCCGTGCCCCAGGTGAAGGAGCTTTGTTCCAACTACGGAGAATTTCCCGACATCATCTGGTGGGATACGCCCCGCGACATGAATCCCGAACGTGCGCAAAAATTATTTGATGCCGTTCATGCCCTCCGACCCAATGTCATCATGAATAACCGGCTGGGCGGTGGCGTTAAGGGTGATACGGAGACTCCGGAACAAAAGATTCCCGCCAAGGGATTGGTAGAACAATATTGGGAAACCTGCATGACCCTGAATGATACGTGGGGTTTTAAGAAAGATGACAACAATTGGAAATCCACGGAAATGCTGATTCGCAACTTGTGCGACGTCGCCAGCAAAGGCGGGAATTATTTGCTTAACGTGGGGCCAACCAGCGAAGGGCTTATCCCGCAGGCAAGCCTTGACCGGCTGGCCGGGATCGGAAAATGGATGCAAGTCAACAGCGAGGCCATTTATGGAACTTCCGCCACCTGCTTCGGAGCGGAGCTGGGAAAGCCGGTCAAAGCCAAGGATGGTTATGGGCGCGACACCATGGTGTCATCCGCCAACGACTGGCGCTGCACGACCAAGCCGGGGAAAATCTACTTGGAAATTTTCAAGTGGCCGACCAATCAAAATTTTGATCTGCCCAGAATCCAAAGCAAAGTCACCAAGGCTTATTTGCTTGCTGATAAAAAGATCTTGGGCGTGAGCCAGACCGACGCTGGCGTGACCATTTCTTTGCCGGCGCAAGCGCCGGATAAAATTGCTTCGGTCGTATGCCTGGAAGTGGGTAATTCGTTACCCGAAGCAAAATGATCACGACCATGCTCCCGTGTGCTTCTATTCCAATCTCAGCCTGCTTTTTGATTGTCGGAACCGGCTCGCTATCCATAACGAACCGATCAAGCCAGGGCGTGTGCCATTCACGCTGCCCATGCCGGTTTGCACAGAGAACTGGATGGAGGGTGAGTTCCGCAAGCGGCGTGGCTGCAAGCTTGCTGTTTTTGGATGAATTCTAATATTTTGAATTAAGGTATCACCAAAGATTTGGAGGTCATGGATTTCCACCCGCCAAATATTAACGATCTTGATTGAGATTTGATTGAGATGAAAGTTTGCAACCTAATATTTTCCTGCTGCCTAATAGCCGCCGAATTATCCGCCAAAGCAATGTCGCTGGATTCCGGCTGGCAAAATCCGCCCAACGAAGCGCAGCTGCGCGCCTACTGGTGGTGGCTCAACGGCAACGTCACGTCCAATTCCATCACCCATGACCTCGAAGAAATGAAGGCGAAAGGATTTGGCGGCGCGGTGCTGATTGACGCGAACGGCGCCGAGCAGCGGGACAACGTACCGGTGCCGCACGGGCCGGATTTTTTTTCGCCCGCCTGGCGTGCGCTCTACAAACACACGTTGAACGAGGCCAATCGTATTGGCTTGGAAATCAGCCTGAACATCCAAAGCGGCTGGAATCTCGGCGGCCCGACCGTGACCAAGGATGACGCGGCAAAAAAATATGTCTGGTCGGAAACGAAAATTTTCGGGGGCACAAACCTTGAAATCAAATTACCGGAACCGAAATCGCGCGAAGATTATTATCACGATGCAGTCATTGTCGCCTACAAAATCAAAAATTCCACGCCGCCCACGCCGCTGAAAAATTGGAAACAAAAGGCGTTGCAGGCATCGCTGCAACCCTTTTCCACGCCGGATTCCACGCCGCTGTTTGCGGAAAATCCAGGCCGGCCCGGCGAGCAAGATGCGAATGCGGCGGACGTGGTTGACTTAACCAGGAAAGTTTCCGCCGGAATTTTGAAATGGGATGCGCCCGCGGGTGAGTGGCAAATCCTCCGGTTCGGTTATACGATTGGCGATCATGCCTACGTATCGACGGCGAGCCAAAATGGCGGCGGTTTTGCGATTGATGTTTATTCCGCGACCGCCTTCCAAAATTATTGGAGCGCCGTGGTCGAACCCTTGATTCAAGACGCTGGTCTGCTGGCTGGAAAAGCATTGAAATTCTTACACACGGACAGTTGGGAAATCGAACTGGCGAACTGGACGCCGACTTTTCTCAAGGAATTCAAAAAACGCAACGGCTACAATATGTTTCCGTGGCTGCCGGTGCTGGCCGGACGCATCGTGAATTCCCGCGCGGAGAGCGACCGTTTTTTGTTCGACTACCGCCGGACGCTCGGCGACCTCGCGATTGACAATCACTACCGGCTGTTTCGCGATCAGGCCCACGCACACGGCATCGGCATTCATCCCGAAAGCGGCGGGCCGCATGCGGTGCCGATTGACGCGCAGCGCTGCCTCGGCTGGGACGATGTGCCGATGAGCGAATTCTGGGCGTGGTCGTGGGAGCATCGTATTGGCGACGCGAACCGCTTTTTTGTGAAGCAGCCCGCGAGCGCCGCGCATACCTACGGCCATCGCATCACCCAGGACGAGGGCTTCACGACCATCGGCCCGCATTGGCAGGAAAAAATCTGGGACAATCTCAAGCCCGCGTTCGACAAGGCGCTCTGCGAAGGCATGAACCGCCTTGTTTGGCACGCGTTTGTCTGCTCGCCGGATGAAACGGGAATTCCCGGCCAGCAATATTTCGCCGGCACGCACCTCAATTCCAAGGTGACATGGTGGGAAAAATCTGCGCCCTTTTTCAGCTACATTGACCGCTGCCAATTTTTACTGCAACAGGGAAATTTCGTCGCCGACGTTTTGTATTACTACGGCGATCACGTCCCGAATTTTTCCCAGCTCAAAAAGTCCGACCCCGCAAAAATCCAGCCCGGTTACGATTACGACGTCATCACTGCCGAGGCGCTCATCGAACGCGCTAGTGTGCTCGATGGAAAAACTGTTTTGCCCGACGGCATGAGCTATCGCGTTCTAGTCTTGCCTGACCGCGACCAAATCTCCGTGCCGGTGCTGAAAAAGATTGCCGAACTCGTGAACGCCGGCGCGACGGTTATTGGCTCGAAACCAACGCGCGCGGAAACGCTGCAAAACTTTTCAGATCAAGACGCCAAAGTGCGAAAGATTGCCGGCGCATTGTGGGACGGGAAAAAATTGAAAGGCCGCGTCATCACGGACAAAACCGCGCGCGAAGTCCTGCTGGCCGACGGCATTTTGCCCGACTGTGAAATTCAATCAGCCGGCGGCGACTTTGATTTTATCCACCGCACGGACGGCGGCGCGGAAATATATTTTGTCGCCAACCGCGCCACGAACGCCGCTTCCACCGTCTGCACGTTTCGCGTCAGCGGCAAAGCGCCGGAATTGTGGAACGCCGTCACTGGTGAACACCAATACGCCGAAGCTTATGAGGAAAAAGACGGTCGCACGATTATGCCGCTGGATTTCAATCCGTGCGGCTCGTGGTTCGTGATTTTCCGCGAGCAAGGGTCCGCGCATTCGTCGGTTGCCAAAGCGAACACGCCTGCATTGCAGCCCGTTCAGGAATTTTCCGGCGCGTGGACGGTTCACTTCGACCCGAAATGGGGCGGGCCGGAAACAGCGCAATTTGATTCGCTCATGGACTGGACGACGCGCGACGAACCGGGCATCAAGTTTTATTCCGGCACGGCGACGTATGAAAAAATGTTCGCCGTGGATGGATCAAAACTCAAAACTCAAAACTCAAAACTATTTCTGGATTTGGGCGCCGTCCGCGAACTCGCGGAAGTCAAAGTGAATGGCAAAAGTTGTGGTGTCGTCTGGTGTCCACCGTTTCGCGTGGACATTTCGAGCGCGATTCAGCCCGGTGAAAATAGATTGCAAATTGAAGTCGTGAATTTCTGGCCGAACCGCATCATTGGCGACGCCGGGTTGCCCAAGGAACGGCGTCTTACCTGCACCAACATCCGCAAACTCACGGCCAAGACGCCGCTGGAGCCGGCGGGTTTGCTTGGGCCGGTGGCATTATTTCAGGAAAGAATCAAATGATGGATCGCACATGAAACGCAATTTGAAAATCGGATTGTTCGGCATCGGGCTTGACACTTACTGGCCGCAATTCGCGGGACTAAAACCGCGCCTCGAAGGCTATGTGCGCGTGGTGGAAAAAAAACTCGCGCGCCCCGGTGTGGAAGTCGTGAACCTCGGTCTGATTGACACTCCGGCGAAGGCGTTGGAGGCAGGACATCAATTTCGCGTCGCAGACGTGGATTTGATATTTTTGCACGTCACGACTTACGCGCTCTCGTCGACCGTGCTGCCCGTCGTGCAGCGCGTCAAAGTGCCGGTGGTCATATTGAATCTGTCACCGGAACCGGCCATTGACTACGCCCGTTTCAACCAGATGGCTGATCGCACGGCGATGACCGGTGAATGGTTGGCGCATTGCGCCGCGTGTCCTGTGCCGGAAATCGCGAATGTTTTCAATCGCGCCGGCGTGGATTTTCACCAAGTCACCGGCACGTTGCACGACGATCTGGTTTGCTGGCGTGAAGTGGACGCGTGGATTGAGGCCGCGCGCGTGGCGCACACGATGTTTCACAATCGGCTCGGTTTGATGGGGCATTATTATGGCGGAATGCTGGACATCGCGTCCGACACGACTTTGCAATGTGCGACTTTCGGCGGGCATATTCAAATTTTGGAAGTGGATGAACTTGCCGCCTTGCGCCGCGATGTTTCAGTAAAGCAAATCAAAGAGCGCGTGGCGTATTTTAAAAAAATATTTGCTGTGCAGGCCGATTGCTCGCCGGCGGAACTCGCCCGCGCGGCCAAAACCTCCGTGGCCCTCGACCGTTTGGTGAAGGAGCACGATCTTGGTTCGCTGGCATATTTTTACAGCGGCACAGGGAACGCGGAAAACGAGGACACCATAAGCTCGATCATTCTGGGCAATTCGCTGCTGACCGCGCGTGGGATTCCCGTCGCCGGCGAATACGAAGTCAAAAACGCGCAGGCCATGAAAATCATGGACAGTTTTGGCGCGGGCGGTTCGTTCACGGAATACTATGCCATGGATTTCAAGGACGACGTGGTGCTGATGGGCCACGACGGGCCGGGGCATATAAAAATTGCCGAAGGAAAAACCAAGGTGCGGCCGCTCAAAGTGTATCACGGCAAAGTCGGGCGAGGCCTCTCGGTGGAAATGTCGGTTAAACACGGGCCGGTGACGTTGCTTTCCGTGGTTGAGACGCGGGACGGCAAACTCAAATTGCTTGTTGCGGAAGCGGAAAGCGTTTCCGGCCCGATTTTGGAAATTGGCAACACCAACTCGCGCTACAAATTTCGCATCGGTGCTCGGGCGTTTGTGAATGACTGGAACGCCCACGGCCCGGCGCATCATTGCGCGGTCGGGGTAGGCCATATCGCTGAAAAGCTTAATAAGCTTGGCCAGTTGCTAGGCTTGGAAGTGGCGAAGGTGGGTTGAAGTAACTAAGATCGGAAACAATTTTGCAAATGGAAACGCACTACCTGTAAAACCGTCCGAAAATAAATCTAAGGGAATTATTTCAATTGCAAAAGCAACAGCGCATCCGCATCCCAGTTTTCCGCCAGCGCGTAGGTGGTAGGAGTGGGAAGTTTTCCCAGCACCTGTCGCGTTACGGGCAAATTCACTGACAGTTGACCGGTTTTCCCCCTTTTGAACCCCTGAAATCCTCGAAAAGTCGAGGAAACGGTTATGGCGGAAGGGGTGGGATTCTTGCCCAAATTGCTATATTTCAGAGGTAAAATAACTGAAAATCCCCAGTATTTAAGCATAATCCGTCACTATCCAGCATAACCCACCCCAAAAAGTTGCTGACACTTTTACTGACAGTGCCCGCTTCCATAATAAAAAATGGAAGCGTGAGATGGAATTGGGCGACTATCAACTTCTCTTCGGTTACAACAGGTATAATCACGCGGCACATTCGACCGTTGTGGCCTCCGTAGATGATGTCGTGGAGACAATGGTCTTTTATTTTCGTTTTCACCCAGATAAGTTCACGGTAGCCAATGATGGTCAAACCTCGATGACGCCGGAAGACGCCAGACTAAGTTCGGAATTGGAAGAGCGCCTGCAGTTAATGACGCTCGTGGCCGATCTCTCGGCGAAGTTCATCGGCATTCCGGCCGGCAAGATTGACCACGAAATTAACGACTCATTGCAAAAAGTCTGCGACTTTCTCGGACTGGATGTTGGGGTGCTCTGGCAATGGGAACTGGGCATGCCGGCGACATTTGTGGTGACCCATTTTTATCGTCCCTTGGGTGGGCCACCGGTGCCGGAGCGATTGGATTGCACGGCGACCGGGTGCAACTCCAGCAGGTGTTGCTCAATCTGGTCATGAATGGCTGTGATGCGATGACAGGCGCGGCGCCAAGCCATCGCCAGCTCACAATTCGTACCGAGCTGGAAGGAAACGACCAAGTGCAAATCTCGGTGTCCGATTGCGGCGCGGGCATTGCCCCGGAAAAACTCGAACAGGTGTTTGAAGCGTTTTACACCACCAAGGCACATGGCTTGGGCCTGGGTCTGGCCGTGTGCCGCACCATCATCGCGGCGCATGGCGGAAAATTATGGGCCACCAACAACGCCGGGCGCGGCGCGGCGTTTCATTTTACCTTGCCGGTGGCTCGGAAACAGAATCCATGACACCAACTTCCCCAACCGTTTTCGTCGTGGACGATGACCCCGCCGTGCTAAAGAGTCTCGCGCGGTTGCTGCGTTCAGTGCGCCTGCCCGTC
>Ga0208507_1001127_pt1 | contig 15425 bp, 11 predicted proteins | sample CryBogCBH12Aug01_FD_184626 | JGI IMG/M metagenome (GOLD analysis project Ga0208507, IMG submission 184626) | Freshwater microbial communities from Crystal Bog, Wisconsin, USA - CBH12Aug09.1 (SPAdes) (version 2) | ecosystem: Environmental > Aquatic > Freshwater > Lake | place: Crystal Bog... | reverse complement strand
GCCCGCCGCGCCGGTGGCGGGGAAAATAATATTGCACCCCATGGCGACGGCATTGCGGTTATAGGAATTGCAGGCATAGGCGAAAGCCGTGTCGGCCAGGGTGAAACTCATGCCGCCGTGAAGGATACCGTGGGAATTGAGCATGGCAGTGGTTACCAGCATGCTGGCTTTGGCATAGCCGGGGCCGATCTCTTCCAGGCGAATTCCCAATTGATGGGCGTTATTGTCCCGAGCAAACATATAGTCACCGACCGCTTGCGCCGTTTTCCGCGCATGGTCGATCTTGTCCGTCTTGGTCATACAATCTTCCTTTTGATCTCTTCCGCGCCGGAGCGGCGTGCGATCCCACGGGATCGCAGCCCGCTCATAACACATTGATCATAGAGCAGATTCACGCGATCAGTCGGTTCCGCCTGATCGCGATCTGCTCTACCACAATTCCTGTTGAGAGCATAGATCCGCGCCTTTGCCAAATCATTCTCTCTTGGCGCGTCCCCGAATGCCTAAGCCTCTTGCGGTAACCTACGGAAAATGTATTGCTTTCGGGGTGCAGTTGGCCTGCCACAACAAAATAAGGAAGGAAGTGCCCATGAAATTCTCTCGGCTTTTCGCTGTTGCCGCGTTAACGACGGCCATTGCGTTCCCGGCTGCCGCGCTGGAGGTCAAAAAGTCGGTGTCGGTGGCCGCCGGCGCAGACGAAGTCTGGAAGACGATCGGCGGCTTTTGTGGGATCGCCGAGTGGCATCCGGCTATTGCAAAATGCGAACTGTCGAAAAAGGGCAGCGCCGTATTACGGACGTTGTCTTTGAATGGCGGCGGCACTGTTGTAGAAAAACTGCTGCGTCTGAATGACGAAAAATACCAATACACCTATTCTGTCGTCGCCGGACCTCTGCCGGTTGATCAATACAAGTCGACACTTCTGGTGAAGAAATTTGCCGGCGGCAGCACCATCACCTGGGTCGGCTCCTTTGTCGCCAAAGGCGCCCCCGACGCCAAGGCCATCGAAGTCATCTCCGGCGTCTATGAAGGGGGCCTGGCCTCGCTGAAAAAGAAACTGACAAAATAGAGCCCGGCGTCAGGCGGCTTTTATATCGCCAAGGAACCCGTCTATGGTCGAGCGAAGCTTTGCTGCTTCCTCACCCATCATGTTGGATGCGCCGAGAACTTCGCTGGCGGCAACGCCGGTTCTCTCGGCCGCGTCCTGAACTCCGTCGACATTTGAGGCGACCTCGGCTGTCCCCGAGGCCGCCAGATCGACCCCACGGGCGATTTCCTCGGTTGCCGCGCTCTGCTCCTCCACCGCGGCGGCGATACTGGTGGTGATATCCCTCACCTCGCCGATGATCCCGACGATGCCGCCGATCACCGCCACCACTTTTTCGGTTTGCAGCTGCACCGCGGCGATCTGCTGTCCGATCTCATCCGTCGCTTTGGCTGTCTGGTTGGCGAGATGCTTGACCTCGTTGGCGACCACAGCGAAACCCTTGCCGGCCTCGCCTGCCCGGGCCGCCTCGATGGTGGCATTGAGCGCCAGCAGATTGGTCTGGCTGGCGATGCCGTTGATCAGACCGACAACCTCGCCGATTTTGCCGACCGTGGTGGCGAGTCCGGTAACGGTCCCCTGCGCTTCGGCAGCCTGTGACACCGCATTCCCTGAAATTGAGGCGGAACGCTGCATCTGCTGGCCGATCTCCTTGATCGAACAGGCCAGTTCCTCAGCGGCCCCGGCGACGGTCTGCACATTTGCCGAGGCCCGTTCGGTGGCGGCGGCGACAACCGTCGCCCTCCTGCTGGTGTCGTCGGCGGCGCTGTTCATCGAAGCCGCGGTTCCCTGCAGCATCGCCGCAGTGGATGAAACCGCCTGGACAATCGCGGTGACGGTGGTCTGAAAACGGCCGACCAGCGAGTCGATGACAACCGTCCGTTGCTCGCGCAGGCTAGCATCGGCCAATTGTCGTACGGATGCGTCTCGACCACTCATCATCGCTTCCTTGAACACCCGAACCGATCTGGCCATCGCCCCCAGTTCGTCGCCGCGATCGGCTCCGTCGACCGAGGCGGTGAAGTCGTCCGCGGCCAGACGCTCCATCGTGCTGACCATGGTGTCGATGGCCGACGTCATCTGTCTGACCATGACCACGACAACTATCACCGCCAATATCAAGGCGGCGAATACACCCGATGCAGCCGTAACGAGGACCCACTGCGCTCTGTCGTTGACCTGGGAAACCAAGGCCTGAAGATCGACGGCCATGCGATCCTCGACCTTTTTCAACAGGTTGATGCGAGCGGTGGCGGCGTCGAACCAGTTTGGACCGGTGACATTGCCGAGGGTATTGGTGGTTATGCTGTCGAACCCCGTCTTGCGCATGGCATCGACGAGGCGGGAAATGTCGCTATCAAGTGTTAAACGGAAAAACTCCGCCTGCGCTGGTGTGGCATGCGCCAGAAAGTCGTCAAAAAATACCCTCTGCTGGGCGATGACCGAGATGTAACGGCCGAGAACCTCGGGCTCGAACCGGCCGGCGGCAAAAGCGCCCGCGCCGATGGCTCTCTCCTGACCGGCCCGCTCTTTGCCCTCCATCACTTTCAGATAGGCGGTGACCATGCCGCCCACCTGGGCATCGGGTGACAACACCGCGATCTGGCCGACGACATCCAAGAGTGATCGAATGGCCGTTGTGAAATTGGCGGTCGAGGTTTTGGCGTCGATGGTCAGGGCATCGATTTCAGTCCTGGAGGCGATCACCAGACCCAAGCGCTGGCGGGCGGCGTTCACCCTCGGTGGAAAACTGGGCCCAAGGGCGGCGAGGTCGATGGCTTGGAAAGACTGCTCAAGGCGGCTAAGAGCGTCGTCCGAAAGTTTGCGTTGGCTTTTCAGTTCATCCTTGAACCGTTCGCCTTTGCTTCCAAGAAAAACCGCTGAAGCACCGCGTTCTTTCTGCACTTCATGCACCACGGCACCAATTCCCGCCGTCAACGGTGCAATCCTCGCCAAGGCGGCTGTTTCGCTCATAATTCTTGCTTTATCAGCAACAACATACGAGGCAAGAGACAGAATTAAAATCACAGGAAGCACAAAAGAGATGCCAATTTTGATCGACAAACTGAGGTCGACGAACCTGCGCATGTGCTTCCCCCGTTATTTTTTTATCGTGACGACCTCGTCGGTGGCCTTGGTGGTCTGGTTGGCCAGGCCTTTGACCTCATTGGCGACGACGGGGAGACTCACGCCGGCGACTGTTTATCGCCACTGATCTTGGGCAAGGCAAAGTAAAAAGTGCTGCCCTTGCCTGGCTCGCTTTCCAGCCAGATCCTGCCGCGATGGCGCTCGACGATACGCTTGCAGACAGCCAGGCCGACTCCCGAACCGGGATAGGCTGACATGGTATGCAGTCGCTTGAACAGAGAAAACACCTGTTCGCAGTAAGCCGGCTCGATACCAATGCCGTTATCGGCCACCGCGAAGATGACTTCCGTCGCGGTGGCCTGCGACCACAGCCGGATCTCCGGTACCGTCCCCGGGCGTCGGAATTTGAGGGCGTTGCTGACCAGGTTGGTGAGCAATTCGGTCATCTGCGGGCCATCGGCGCGGATGACCGCAAGCGGTTGCACGTCGATGGAGGCCTTCAGATCACCAAGGATCGCCACCTGGCTGGTCACGACCTCGGCGGCGACGGCGCTCATATCGATATCGGCGAATGCCTCGCGCCCTCCGCCGGCTTTGGCATAATCGAGCAACCCCCGCATCCTGTCGCGCATGCGAGAGGCGGAGTCGCTGATATAGCCCATGGTCTTGCCGGTCTGTTCATCGAGCCGGTCCGCCAATTGCCGCTGCAGGCTCTGGACCTGAATGAGGATCTGGCGCAACGGTTCCTGCAGGTCATGGGCGGCAAGCCAGGCAAACCGCTCCAACTCGGCATTGCTGGCGGACAACTCGTCGACAAGTTCAGTCACGCGGGCCTGTTCCTGCTTACGCTGACGAATATCCCGGACATAGGCGACGTTAAATTGCTGGTCGGCCCAGACAAAATCATTGGCGCTGATCTCGACCGGGATCGACTGCCCATTGGCGGCGAGAAAACTTGCCTCAAAGGTGATCGACTGCTGTTTCTTCAACTGGCTCCAGACATCCGGCCAATTTTCCCGGGTATGGGCGGGGTTGACCTCGAAGGCCGTCATCCGCAGCAATTCGTCGCGGGAATACCCCAGCAACCGGCAGGCCGCCTCGTTGACATAAAAGAAGGACCCTGACGGCCTCAGCATGAAGATCGGGTCATGGGCATTGTCGGTGGTGAACTGGGTCAGGCGAAGCGCGGCATCGGTGTCAATCTGGCGGGAAATCTGACGGTGGCCACCATAGCCGACAGCCCCCAGGCCGATCATTCCCAACAACCAGATGCCGGCATGTCCGACGGCGATGGCCCGCTTCTGGCTGTCGATGACAGCGTCAAACCGGCTGAGGCGGACGGCGGTATCGATGGCCCCGCGAACCTGGCCGACTTCATAGCCCTGTTGCGCATGACATTTCAGGCAGCTCTTTTCGGTAATCAGGGCAACCATCACCCTTGCCACCGGTTCGCCGTCCCCCGCTATGACCTCCGCCACCTCCCTTTCACCGGTCTCCAATCGCTGCAGGGCTTTCACCTCCCATTCGTCGGGAGTGTTGATCGGGTTGAGCGGCTTGAGGCTGGTGATCCGTGCCTGCCCGACATAGCCGCGACTGGTAAGTTCGCGCAGCACATAGGCCGGATTCATCAAAGTGAGAGCTGTGCCGTCGGTTGTGACGACATCCCGGTTGGGAACCTTCAGATAGGGATTCGGCGGCGTCATGCTGTCTGGGATGACATAGACGCCGCCATGGTCGGAAACCCATCGCCGGAAGCCGAAATTGCTGAGAGCGTTGGTTCTGGCCTCACCTATGGCCAGATCCTCCTGCTGATGGGATTCGTTGGCTAAAGCGAGCCACAGGGAAACAGAGACCGCACAGGTCCAGACAATGCACAGGCCGCCAATCAGGCGAAAAAAACCGGTTAAGGATCCTGGTGTCATTAAGCGTTACCTGTCGTCTGAGTCCCTGGCAGAGAGGTTAAACATTTGCCTTCGGGTTTGTCGGCACCGGAAAAGTCATAAAGAACGTGCTGCCTTCGCCAAGGACTGAGTCAATCCAGATCCGGCCGCCGTGATGCTCGACAACCTTTTTGCATACCGCCAACCCGATACCGGTGCCTTCATAGGCGTCCTTTGGAACCAGGCGTTGAAAAATGACGAAGGCCCGTTCCTGGTCCGCCGGGGCGATGCCGATCCCGTTGTCCTGGATGGAAATCTGCCACCACTTACCCCGTCGCTCACAGGCTATCACGATCTTCGGCCGGCGGTCGGGGTGCCGGTACTTGACGGCGTTGCCGATCAGGTTCTGAAACAGGCGGGTCAGGTCGGTCAGGTCCCCCTTGACCGTCGGCAAGGAGCCGACGCAAACGATTTCGGCATCGGCTTCCTGGATCGCCACCTTCAGGTTGGCCAGGGCATCGGCAACGGCATCCGACAGCGCCACCGGCACCGATTCAGCGGCCTTGCCGACGCGGGAATAATCCAGCAGGTCGAGGATCAGGCTATCCATCCGCTTGGCTCCGCCGACGGCAAAACCGATGAATTTCTTTACGTCGTCTGGCAGCAACCGGGGATCCAGGCTCTTCTCGATCAGGCCGAGATAACTGCTGACCATGCGCAGCGGTTGGCGCAGGTCATGGGACGCCACATAGGCGAACTGCTCCAGTTCGGCATTGGAGCGGTGGAGTTCCATCTCCATCGCCTTGCGTTCGGCGATGTCATGAAAAACGAAAACGACACCGACAACATGGCCGGAGACGACCAGCGGCGAAACCACGTATTCGACGGGCAGGATTGCCCCGTCGGCCCGGGTAAAAAATTCCTCGGTGACCCGAACGGCATCGCCTCCGTCCAGGGCTTTGCGGATCTGGCAATTGCCGTCAAGGCAGGATGATCCATCGGCCAGGATATGCCCGGTAACATCATGCATCGCCCGTCCCACCATCTCCTCCGGTCCTGACCAACCGAGAATGGAGGCAGCGGCGGGGGTGGCAAACATCACCCGTCGCTCGTCATCAATCCCGATGATCCCCTCGGCAGCGGTTTTAAGGACCAGATTAAGGCGGGCCAGGGTTGCCTGAAGTTCCGCCTGGGCATGACGGTTGGCGGCTTCGGCGCGCTTGCGTTCGGTAATGTCCTCGAGGGCAACAACAAAATATTCGACAGTGCGATCCGCTTTGCGGACGGCACGCACCGCCAGATTGCCAAAAACAATATTGTTATTGCGATGAATGAAACGCATTTCTATTTCAGATTCATCGGTCTCGCCCGACAGCAAGCGTTCGAACGCGGCGCCTTCCGACGGCAGGTCATCCGGGTAGGCAAGCTGTCGCCAGGGCATCCTGGTCAATTCATCAGCGGAATAGCCAAGGATCCCGCAAAGCGCCGGATTGACATCAATCCAGTCCTTCTGCGGGCCGATGGTGGCCATCCCCACCAGAGCACGTTCGAAATAGGCCTGGAAACGCCGGTCGGCCATGTCTCTCGATTTCCACGAGTGCAAACGCCGCTGAGCCTCCCAGGCCAGCGCCAGGGACAATGCCGCGACGACGACGAATATGATCAATTTTACCAGTGCGTTTTTGCACCAGTTGGCCATGACAATGTCGAACTGGCCGGATACCCCGATGTCCAGCTCGCTGCCGCCAATTTTACTGAAAACGAGGATCCGTTTGACATTGTCAGTCACGGTGACACCGATATACCGGGTCAACTGCTGATCGGAACGGAGATATGATTTGAAGGCGTCGCCATCGGCAATATTCTTGCCGATATATTTATCCGGTGCGGGCAGCCGATAGATGATGTCGCCATAGCGGTTATGCAGAGCCGCCGCATCCAACGCCCTATTGGAGAGCACCTGCCGTAGCACCGTGTCAAAATATTTTGGTGATAACGAGACCAGGGCGACGCCCTGGAATTGTCCTTGCGGCCCGCGGATCGCTCTGGAAACGGCGATCGTATAGCGATTGGTGACGGTCTTGAACGGACGCGAAAGTCGCACACGATCGTAATCATCAGGCTGTGCGTCACGATGTGCGATGAAGTATTCCCGCTCCGAGCCATTGAATGATCTCACGCCATTCAATTCCTCCCGGTCATCGATACTTTCCGCTGTTGTGACATTTCCGCGGTTGTCAAATGTTATAATATAATGGATCTCCGGGAATTGCTTCAAAAGACCTGTCTGGCGTTGGTCTATCATCTGAGGTGAAAGCGCAGGCACATCCTGCAAGTCATTAATCACGCTTTGCAGGACCAGGCCGATGCTGCGCAGTGCCCCTTCTATCTGGATATCGCCCAGTCGTGCCTGGCCTTCAAGGACATGAATTTCCTCTTCCAGCCCCTGTTGGTAATCTTCATGCGCGTTCCAGGCGAGAATCGCGCCAAAGGCCACAGCGAAAGCCCCGGCTGCCAGCCAAACCAGCGGCCGGTATTCCCCATGGAGGATCTGGCGATCAGGTTCTTTGGTCACGGTTCAGACTTCACAATGACAATGGCGGTTATGTTTGGCCCATCTTCTCCCGGTTGGATGGCTCCATCCGCCAGGAGCCTATTTTGCCACAATGGCCACAATTCAGTTACGGGAATGTTGCAACACAGCGCAGCGGGCGCTGTCAACCGGCCGAACCGGGACGAGACCACCCTGTCGCCGCAAGACAAGGAGCCGCCGCGTCACAACGATGCGGCGGCAACCATGGCCAGATCGGCAAAATCAGCCCGCGAGCCCTTCGCCCTTCAAGGCCGCGGCAACCGCGGGACGGGCTTTGACCCGAGTGAAATGGGCATTCAGATTTGGCCACTTGCCTTGGTCAAGGCCCAGATGCGGCAACCAGGAAAACACGGTGAACAGATAACCGTCGGCGACCGTGAAGACATTTCCCATCAGGAAGGGGCCGACCGCCAATGCCTGGTCAGCCCAATCCAATCGACGGGCAAGATTTGCCTTCATGATCGTCCTGGCCTCGTCGGGATAGGCGGGGTTGAACAATCCGCCGGCCGCCTTGTGCAACTCGGTGGCGATGAAGATCATCCACTCGACCAATTTCGGGTATTGGGGAGAAGCGGCGTTCGGCGCCAGCCCTTTGGTCGGAGCCTGGGCGGCCACCCAAAGCATGATGGAAACGCCCTCGGTCAGCACCGCGCCGTCGTCGAGAGCCAAAGCCGGAATGTAACCTTTGCTGTTTATGGCCAGAAAGTCGGCACCGCCCGCGGTCTTCTTGCTGCCCAGATCGACGGCCTCCAGATCAAAGGGCAACCCGGCCTCGCGGAGCGCGATATGACTGGCCAAGGAACAGGCGCCAGGCGTGTAATAGAGTTTCATGTTTCTATTTCTCCAATCGTTGTCAAATAATTGAACGCGTTAGCTGAGACACCCACCGTCTTATTGCAGGTTCGCAACGCAACGCCAAGTGAACGATTAATCGTTCGGCCTCGAAGTCGCCGCAGGCGCGTTGATTCGATTCGGCTCCAATGTGCCTATGGTCCACACTCAGCACGTCATTGCATCATTTGCCAGCCTTTTATGTTAGCCTTATAAATTCGCACAAGCAGCTCTCCTGCTTCATATCGGCGTTTTGCCAACAAACGCTTCTCCTTTTTCCGGCGACACCACCACCAAAGATAAATATATGATAAATGAAATAAATCTATTGCGCGTCTCCGAAAGCCGCTACCGCCGGCTATTTGAAACGGCGTTGGACGGCATCCTTCTTCTCAATGCCGACACCGCCCAGATTGAAGACGTCAATCCCTACTTAATCGCCATGCTTGGCTACTCACATGTCGAGTTTCTTGGCAAAAAACTGTGGGAAGTTGGCCCGTTCGCCGATATTGCCCAAAGCAAAGAGATGTTTTCAAAAATACAAACCGAAGGGCGCGTCAGATACGACAACCTTCCACTTAGAACAATTACTGGTACTTTAGTTCAAGTTGAGTTCATAAGCAATATATACGACTGTGCTGGCGTAAAAGTAATACAATGCAACATACGTGACATTACAGATCGGAAGAGAGCTGAAAAACAACTCGCAGACTCCAACATCGAGCTCGAACAATTCGCTTACGTTGCGTCACACGATCTTCGAGAGCCGCTGAGAATGATCAATAGCTACCTCTCTCTTCTTGAGAGAAACAACCCGCAACACAGCGAGGAATCGAAAAAGTACCTAAGATTTGCCAAGAACGGTGCGGTGCGAATGGATCACCTGGTCGTTGCGCTGTTGGAGTTGTCTCGCGTCGGCGCGAACTCACCCTGTATCGTCCCCGTGGATAGCGCCGCGGCAACAGACGATGCCATTTCGAACCTGGCCTCGCTCATCGAGAAAACGGATAGCGACGTCTGCAAGATCGCTCCAATGCCGAAAGTGATGGCCGACCGGGGGGAATTGACCCGGCTGTTGCAGAACCTCATCGGCAATGCCATCAAATACCGCCACCCCGAGCGCCGTTCAGTGGTCCAGGTCAGTTGTCAGCCCTGTGAAGGAGGATGGAAGTTCGCCGTTGCCGACAACGGCATCGGTATCGGCAGCGAACATTACGAGCGAATATTTCGCATTTTCCAGCGCCTGCACGGCCGGGACCAGTACGAGGGGACCGGTATCGGCCTCGCCATTTGTAAAAAGATCGTCGAACATCATGAAGGGACGATCTGGGTTGAATCGGTTCCCGGCCAGGGGTCGACTTTTTTCTTCACGCTCCCGCTCTTGCGGGCGACGAAATGATCGAACAATCAGGATGCCGGAGGCCTCAACAAGAATACCGCAAGATCCTTGTCCTGGGTCTCAATATGCTCAATCAGCCAGCGAATGGTCCAATGCAGCAACTCTTCAACATTGAAATCCAGTCCGCTCTTAATATCAAAAATAACATTTGATATATCTTCTACTAATTGATTGTGTTCCTTCTTGTGTCTGGCAAACAAGGAAAACAAGTGAGTCCCCATGAGAGCTTCTTCCCGCTCAAAATGGTCGATAGCCTTGCGCGCTATCTCCTCCAGGCGCGCCACCACCTTTTCCCGCGCCGGGTCCCACTCTGAATTGACCATCTGCATGATGCTGTGGTGGTCGCGATCGATCTCAGGGAAACCCAACACCAGAACCCCGTCCGAAGCGATTTCCATTGCCGTCATTTAGGCTCTCCCGACCGGAGACAATTACGTCAGCCTTTCCAAGGAAGGACGGTAAACCTTTGAGCCAACGGCACCAAGCATTTCTTGCAACTGCCCCCGCCGTCAAAGTCCCGCCGATATCTGGAGTTCCAGCGCCGACCTAAATATCATCACCGAAACACCTACTTTCGCTCACCTCTGGTGTATTCGCGCCGTTTGGAGTAAAGTGAATGTGGAGGTGACTATTATGTCTGTCTCGCCCACCTCAGCCAGCGCATCATCCGTACAATACCCGATTATGATTAACGGGTTCCTTGTCTATAGCGCTGCTGGAGCGCAATTGGCGGCGCAAGGCCTGAATCCAAATACCAACCAGTTTCCGAAATCGTCGAATTCCACCTCTGCGACTGGGCAAGCGACGGCGATACGTTCTCCGCTCAAATTGCCGCCGGCCTCTGAACTGAAGACTGTTTCTGCAGCCAGCCAGATCACCACCAAATCCAATCTGTACAGACCTACGGCCAGCACCGGCGTCAGCTACAGCGGCTACAATCAAAACGGTTCGTCCGTTGGCTCTGGCTCGTCCGTTCTTCGGGGGACCGTCCTGAACCTTTACGCGTAAGGACGTTTATCTATAGCAGTTTGCGTTCATAATGGATCACGGTTGGCTTGAGCAACTAGGTTTTAGTGGGCCCGGCGTCCCGTGCCTGAAAAAAAGATAGTGGCACCGGCCTGAAGTGCCGGTGTTTCGGCGAAGCCGAAATGTTTCCGCCGCTTTGCGCCAAAGACCGGCAGGGACGCCGGACCCACTGGAAGACAATTTTTTCACGGGCTCCCCCTGCCGGCAAAACCTTTCGAAAACTCCCGCTTACCAAGAGGGCAACCCCGTTGGCACCGCCACAGAAACGATCATCTGCGGCTATTTTTTTTATAATAGATTTACAATTATGGCGTCCACTTATGGATAAGTTCTTATTCTATTTCTTTATAAAGGCATCAAAAGGTGCAATACGGTCGACGGCAAGGAAACCTGCTTATTCCAAGCGTCGCCGGAATTTGGTTAATCATATTTGTATTTCTGAGTTACAACGCCTTCGTATTATGGCACTCATACAACTACTATGTAAGAGAGGCCGGAAACCGGGCACTGTCTCTGGTGCGACTTGTTGAACAACACGCCTCGGCTGAAATTGAACGAACCAACGCAGCCCTGGTCGAGGCTACCGATCATTTGCAGAGTGACGATTTCGTCTGGGGCATGCGCCTGTCTGAGCGGCAAAGCCAAAAAATCTCGGCCATGCTCTTTGAACGACAGCGGCGCGCACCGGGCATTTTATCAATATCGCTGACCGACAAAGACGGCTTGGTGTTCGCCAATTCCCTCGGGGTCCCGCCCGGAAACAGTTTGAGTAATCGCAAGTATTTTCTCGACCTTAAGGCCTGGCCTCAGACGGTTCCGCGTGTTTCGGAAGCTCTATACGGGCGAGTGTCAAATAGATGGGGCATTCAGATCGCCAGGCGCATCGATCTCTCCGATGGCAGCTTTGCCGGAATGATTGTCGCCAATTTGGGCTTGTCCGAGAACTTCGAGCAGTTCTATCAGACGATAGGCCTCGGCCCAAATGATCTGATCTCCCTGAGGGATGCGGATAACAGAGTATTGGTCAGGTACCCCGTGCGAACGGAACTGCTGGGTAAAGTCATCGAAGGAGAGTCTTCCTCAAACCAAAAGATCAGGCTCGGCGTATCGGAACAAGTCGTACTGTCAAAATCTCCGGTTGACGATGTCGAGCGCATCACGGGCATCCGCAGACTTCAGCGCCATGCCATCTTTGCGATTGTCGGACTCGAACGAAATGTTGCTATGGCGCCTTGGTATAAAGAATTACGCCAGGCGGTTTACTTTGCAGTTGGAGCCTTGGCGGCGGCAGCGCTCTTCTCCCACCTCCTTGCCAGGCGAGTGCAGATGGAAGACGAGTTTCTCCATACAGAAACCCGTTTTCGCTATGCCATGGAGGCGACCAGCGATGGCATTTGGGATTGGGATCTTGCAACCGATAACATGTATTTCAGCCCAACTTATTTCACCATGCTCGGCTATGAACCCGGCGAGTTCCCTTCGACCTCACGCAGTTGGATTGACCTCATCCACCCTGACGACCGTCACCACTCCGTCGCTACCGCTCAGGACTGTATCGAAAATCGATGCGAAAGTTTCTCCCGCGAGTTCCGTATGAAAGCCAGGGATGGCTCCTGGAAATGGATCCTCGGTCGTGGCCGAGCCGTTCTGCGCGACGCGGATGGCCGAGCACAGCGCATGATCGGGACCCATGTGGACATCACCAAGGGCAAGGAACTGGAGGAAAAACTTCAACAACTCGCGCGGACAGATCCCCTTTGCGAATTCCGACGCATTCCGGCCACCTAATCCAATTCGTTGCCGGCCACTGATTCCGATCGCATTCCGGCCACCCATTCCGATTTGATGTCGGCCAGGGATTCCGATTCCATTCCGGCCACCCTTTTGGTTGAGGAGTGGCTTGGCGATCGGGGATGAACGTTTGCTCTGCAGGTCAGTATCAACCAAGCATCAGCCTCCGAATAAGGAGGGACCTGATGCCGAAGAAGAGGCTGACCATGAGGCAGATCCGCGAATTACTGCGACTGAAATACGGCGACAGCAAATTGAGCGATCGTCTGATCGCCGTTCAACTGGGTGTCGCCCGTAGCACAATCCAAGATTATCTGATCCGTACCAAGGCCGCGTGTCTGGCCTGGCCGATCCCAGATGATTTTTCTGATGCCGTCCTTGACGAGAAATTATTCGGACGTCCCAGCAGGCAAACTGGGGCGCGGCGTCGTGTTGAACCGGATTGGGCATCGCTGGTCCGCGAGTTGAAACGTCCAGGCGTCACCTTATTGATTTTATGGGAGGAATATCGGGGGACTCATCCCGATGGCTATGGCTACAGCCGCTTTTGCGATCTCTATGGCATGTTCGAACGGAAATTGTCGCCGACCATGCGGCAGCACCATGTGGCTGGCGATAAGCTGTTTGTCGATTATTCGGGCAAGAAGGTTACCGTCATCGACCCGGTCACCGGCGAGGTGAAAACGGCGGAGCTGTTCGTCGCCGTGCTGGGCGCTTCGAACTACACCTATGCCGAAGCGACATGGAGCCAGAAATTGCCGGACTGGATCGGCGCGCATGTCCGGATGTTTGCGCATATTGGGAAAGTGCCGCGGCTGGTGGTGCCGGACAACCTGAAGTCGGGCATTCACCGTCCGTCGTTTTATGATCCAGAGACCAATCAAACCTACGGACGGATGGCGGCACATTACGGTGTTGGTGTTGTTCCGGCACGTCCTTACAAGCCACGCGACAAAGCCAAAGTAGAAGCAGGTGTGCGGTTGGCCCAGTTCTACATTCTCGGTCGCCTGCGCAACCACACCTTCTTCTCGCTGACCGAGTGTAACCAGGCCATCGCCGAAGCGGTTGAACTGATCAACAGTCGCGTCATGCGAAAAATCGGCATTAGCCGTCGAGATCTCTTTCTCGAGATTGAAGTCCCGGCGATGCGGCCGTTGCCTGAAATACCCTACGAATACAGCGAGTGGAAGCATGCCAGGGTTAACCAGGACTACCATGTCGAGGTCGCCGGCTTTTACTACTCCGTGCCGCATACTTTGATCCGTGAAGAGGTGGAAGCGCGGCTCACCGTCAATGCAGTGGAACTGTTCCATCGTGGCGACCGCGTTGCCGTTCACGTTCGGCTCTATGGTAGCGTCCGCCGCCATGTCACCCACGACGACCATATGCCCAACGGTCACCGCTTCTACTCGGGCTGGAGCGCGGCGCGCTTCCGTCGGGATGGCGCTGCCATCGGCCCCAACACCGAGACGTTGATCGTTGCCGTCTTGGCCAGCCGAAAACATCCAGAACAAGGCTTCCGTTCCTGCCTCGGCATCTTGAAGAGACTGCGCGGCATTGATCCTGCGCGGGCCGAAGCTGCATGCGCCCGCGCCGTCGAGATCGGCGCCCTGTCGTCAAAAAGTATCGGCTCGATCATCGATAACAATCTCGACCGTCAGCCATCTCGCCAGTCTGGCGACCTCCGCGACGGTGGGGATCTGCCGTTGTTCCACGCCAACATCCGCGGTGGCGGATATTATCATTAAGGAAACAATCTCATGCTGACCCATCCAACCCTGGAAACGCTTCATGACCTTGGCCTGAATGGCTGCGCCAAGGGCTTCAAATATCTCGAGTCCGACCCTGCCGCCAAATCGCTGACGCATGCCGAATGGTTGGCGCTATTACTCGAACATGAGGTGACGCACCGGCGGCAGAAAAGTTTTGAGGCGCGTTCCAGACGCGCCAAGTTACGTCAGGCGGCCTGCGTGGAAGATGTTGATTATCGATCCGCGCGAGGCCTTGATCGCGGGTTGTTCCTCAAACTCGCCAGCTGCCAGTGGATCCGCGACCATCGCCACACAATCATCTGCGGCCCCACCGGCGTCGGAAAAAGTTGGCTGGCCTGTGCGCTGGGCCAGAAAGCCTGCCGAGAAGACTTCTCCGTCCTCTATTACCGGGTCCCGCGTCTCTTCTCTGCCCTTGATCTGGCCAGAGGTGACGGCCGCTACGCAAAGATGCTCGGCAGTCTTGCCAGAACGGACCTGCTGGTTCTCGATGACTGGGGCCTGCAAATGATGACAGCAAATCATCGTCGAGATCTGATGGAAATCTGCGAAGACCGCTATGACCGCGGATCCTTGCTCATCACCAGCCAGGTTCCTGTCAATCGCTGGCATGAGATCATTGGTGACCCAACCATCGCCGACGCAATCCTCGACAGGATCGTCCATGCCTCTTATCGCATCGACCTCGAAGGCGAATCCTTACGCAAACGGCCAGAGGGAAACGAGTTGCCCTGACCTTCGCCAAAACCCGCACACCACAACCTTGACCTGAAACCCTTCACCATGAGATGACCGTCATAGACCTGCTGGGAAAGCGTCACCCCATCGGCCGGCAACACGTCGGACCAGGTGGCCGGAATCAAATCGGAATGGGTGGCCGGAATAGAATCGGAATCTTAAGGGTTCTGTGAGGTCCGGCCAACTCGATCTCGCGGCCAGACGAGGCCGGACCTCACAGAAGCCGGATTGAACTGAACCGCGGATGCCAGCCGAGGCTATGGGG
>Ga0208507_1001122_pt1 | contig 15449 bp, 15 predicted proteins | sample CryBogCBH12Aug01_FD_184626 | JGI IMG/M metagenome (GOLD analysis project Ga0208507, IMG submission 184626) | Freshwater microbial communities from Crystal Bog, Wisconsin, USA - CBH12Aug09.1 (SPAdes) (version 2) | ecosystem: Environmental > Aquatic > Freshwater > Lake | place: Crystal Bog... | reverse complement strand
TATCTTTTGTCCGAATGTCAGATTTTCAACATGGTTATCATGCCATGTTACAGATTGCGTTTTGGGTTCTTTTTTTCTGCTTGCCATATTTTATTTCGGGTTTTATGAGTCGTTCTTTAGGCAAGGCTACGATTTTTTACCAGAAGGAGAAAACTTATGGGCAAAGAGGATTAAATAAGACAGTTAATTTCAATCAATCAGTTGTCTTGCTTAATTTTAAGCATGGATTTACAAATCAAAGACCAGTTATTTATTGTGGGAGGCGCCAGTTCCGGTTTTGGTCGGGCTATTGCATTGGCCTTAGTAAAAGAGGGCGCGAATATTATAGCCGTAGCAAGAGGAGAAGAAAAATTAACAGCCCTGCAATCGGAAGCGCCTTCGCAGATAGAGATCATGATAGGTGATATTTCAGAATCAGCCATCATTCAAAAAATCCTGGATACAGTAGGTAACAGACAGGTACATGGCATGGTGGTAAATGCAGGTGGGCCACCGGCTAAGACAGTAATGGAAACCAGTTTGGAGGATTGGGATGATGCGTATAAAAAATTACTCAGGTGGAAAGTGGCCATTACCCAGGCAATGGTGCCTAAAATGATCCCTTTTCATTATGGACGGATTGTATATATTGAAAGCTCTTCCGTAAAACAACCACTCGAGAACCTGGTATTGAGTAACTCGTTACGGGTGGCCGTTGTAGGAATGGTAAAAACCCTTTCCCAGGAAATTGCCTCTACCGGTATTACCTGTAATGTACTCGGTCCCGGCTCACATAATACAGCGGCGATTAATCGGATATACCAGAAGAAAAGTGAACAGACTGGTCAACCCATCGAGGAAGTTAGAAAATCAGCCATACACAATATACCCGTAGGTGCTTTAGGCGAAGCCTCTGATTTTGCCAGCCTGGCTGTTTGGTTATTGAGTCCGTTTAGTAAATACATAACCGGTCAAACCATTACCCTGGATGGAGGTATGGTAAAAGGAATCTTCTAATCAGGTAAAGAAATAAAGTGGCTTATTCAGCAGTTTCTTTTGCTGCACCTTCATTTTCAGAAAGCTCTTCTTTCGGGGTAACATTTTTCAAACTCAACTGAAACTTGGTATTCAGAGAAACCAGGTAGTGATTACCTAATAATAAGGGTTTGATAGCAGCATCTTCCAGCATTACAAAAGCCAGATCGGAAGCCAAAGCAGAGCCGCTAATGATATTGGCCACACGGCCTTTGGTAAATTCGATAGTAAATTTATAACCCGCTTTACGTCCGCTACCGGCTCTTTCGAAATCGATACGGTTCAGATCCAATACCTGGTCGCCATTTAAAGTTCTTTTCAATAATATCTTAATAATGGGTAGGTATTTGCTCCAGATCTGCGTGTACATGGGGGTTTGTCGTATTTAATGAAATAAAATGGCCAGCGAAAACAGTGTAAAGGTGCAGTATTTATAGGCGAAAACCGAATTTGGTTTTGAAATATCGTAAGGAAATGGGTATAGAGACTGTTAATTCTATCTTGTAAGAACAGGTAAATTGGCTTATAAACCCATCAGTTCCTGCCGATAATCGTATTGAAGATCCTCGTGTAAGAGTAGCAAAGCGGCATGTATCTTTTTGATCTGGCCTTCATACAAATTTGCCAAAACGGTTGATTTTTGATACGGAATACCCGAATTCCTGAGTTGTTTGCAGAAATAGGTGAGTAATATCACTTCTACCTGTTTTGAACCTGCATAACGGATGTATTTATTGATGGTGCGTAGTGTTTTCCGGAGACTTTTTTTAGTAAGATAGAGACTGGGTCTTGGTAATTCACTAAAATCCTCATCTACCAGTTCTTTTACTGCGATGATATAGCTTTCTTCATCATGTGCTTCAAAAAGCAGGTAAGTAAGTAATTCCTTGTTTTCCTTTTTAAATTTGGCCAGCCGCAAACACAATTCAAGCAATTCCGAAGCGGTATGCCCCTGTAACTCCTTTTTCAATTCCTGAACCGTAGCCGTTTTCATACTGCAAGTTACCCCCGTAACTTCGAATCCACAACCCCAAACGCCAAACCGCAAACTTGCAACCTGCAAGTGTATATTTACTATATTAGTCAATAAAATCGCTTACCATGAATCGTTCCAGAAGACATTTTCTTCAGAATACCGCTTTTGCCCTTGCAGGCAGTACGCTGTTTTCAAGCAGACTGTTTGCTTCACAAGCAGCCAATACCATTACTGGTATCCAATTATATACCGTTAGGGATGAAATGAAAAAAGATCCCCTGGGTACATTAAAAGCCCTTTCAGATATGGGTTTTCAATATGTGGAACATGCTAACTATGTTAACCGGAAATTTTATGGATTTGGTGCCACCGACTTTAAAAAGGTATTAACGGACCATGGCCTGAAAATGCTTAGCGGACATACGGTATTGGGAAAAGAACATTGGAATGAGCAAAAAAGAGAATTTACGGATGCCTGGAAATATACCGTAGAAGATGCGGCAACTGTTGGCCAGCAATTTGTGATCAGTCCCTGGTTCGACGAAACCCTTAGAAAGAATATAGAAGACATGAAACGATATATGATCGTTTTTAACTTATGTGGTGAATTATGCAGGAAATGGGATATGCGTTTCGGGTACCATAACCATAATTTTGAGTTTACGCAAAGTCTGGAAGGAATTAAAGTATTTGATATCATCCTACAGTATACAGATCCCAACCTGGTTACACAGCAACTGGATATCGGCAATTTATATGGAACGGGGGCTAATGCGTACGAGATTATCAGTCGCTACCCGGGTCGTTTTATTTCCATGCATGTAAAAGACGAAATGAAATCCAGTGGCAAAGGAGAAATGAATGATGGCTTTGACAGCACCATATTAGGTACCGGTGTAGCCAATGTAAAAGCCATTGTTGACCTGGCTAAACAAAACGGAACCCAGCATTTTATAATAGAACAGGAATCATACCAGGCCAAAACCCCATTGGAATGTGCTGCGGAAGATTTGAAAGTGCTGAAGGGTTGGGGCTATTAGAAGTTAAGATTTGTTTTTCATGCAGCAGTGAGCCTTACCGGCTTCACTGCTCATTTAATTTCCCATTCATTATGGAACGGGCTTTTTATATATTCCCGTTTCATATGCAAAAGCAATAACCCCTGCGATACTTTTTGCGCCTACCTTATCCATGATCCGCCTTCTGTGCCCTTCTATCGTTCTTTTACTAAGACAAAGTATATGCGCAATACCTTTGCTGGTATGTTCATGACAAATTAATTGTACGATTTGCTTTTCTCTTTCAGTTAGGTAAACCGTTTCTGCCACCGGTACTTTAAAATCGCGGGTGATAATGGTGGTAAGCATTTCGGAAATGGCTTTGCAGAAAAAGGGTTTATACAGATCAACCGATTCTATTGCTTCAACAATTTCCTTTGTGTCAGCACTTTTCAACACATAACCCAGGGCACCTGCTTCCAGCATTCGGAGAATAGATTCTTCCCGGGCATGAACGGTAAGTGCAATTACCCGGCAATAGGGTATCCGTTTACATAATTCCTTAGTAGCCTGTATGCCACTCATGACTGGCATATCCAGATCGGTTATGATCACATCGGGGTTAAGATCTATCGCCAGTTTCATCAAATCCTGACCATTTCCGGCTTCACCGGCAATTTCCAAATGGGGTATCTGTGATAGAAATGTTTTTAAACCGGTTCTGAATACCGAATGATCATCAGCAATCAGCAACTTGATTTTTCTGTTTAGCATGCCAGCAGTTTTGGTAACGAAGATGATAAAATGTTGGGGGCCATTTTATCAGATAACAGATAATTACAGAGCCAACTAATCAAGTATCCATTGGGGGGTATTTTATACTAACCAGTTATGATTAATGGATATACCTACGCATAATCGGATTACTAAATTAATGATGGGAGCAAAACCAGACAACCGTTAAAACACCCAATTTTTATAAAACAAACTGCGTTATCTTATAAAGCAGTTAAAAATGAAATGGGGGAATACTGTTTTACTTCTGTTACTGATTGCCAAATCTGTTAACAATTAAGGCTGAAATGTGGAGTATTAAAGGCTTAGAAATTTAATAAGCTTCTTTATTTTATTGAAATTTAAACTTATTCCACTAACACCATTCAAAGCATTATGATAAAAGCACTTACAACGGCATATACTATGCTAAGCAAACACGGTTTTGCTGACATTATGCAAAACTCCGTTACAGGCGAAAAATCATTACACGCGACTGCTTTTTTTGATAAGGAAGAAACCATCTGCTGTTTTGCTGCGGACCAGGTATTGGAATTGCCAACCTATCTGACGGTTCAAACAGGAGAGAACAGGCATATTACTTTACAACCTGAGTTTTTACAATACATCAACCATAGCTGTAACCCCAATGTTTTTTTTAATACCACTACTATGGAACTGGTAGCATTAAAAGAAATACAACCGGGGGATGAATTGCTATTCTTTTATCCTTCTACCGAATGGGATATGGTTCAGCCATTTGACTGTTATTGCAGCAGCAGTAATTGTCTGCATAGAATTAAAGGCGCCGCACATCTTTCCGAAACAGAAGCGGCCCAATACAGACTAACCGATTTTATTCACGAGCAGTTGCAAAAACGAACGAAGAAATAATTTACATGTCGCTCCCAGTTGATTTTATTCCCTCTGTTCCTTTGGCTGCATTGAAAGTATGGGTATTGGCTCCTTACCTGGTTACACAGGACGATAATATTGATTACTATTACGATTTTTCACAAAGTATTGCTGAGTATGAAAAAACTTTTCAGCAATTAGGTCTTGCCTGGCAATGGCAACCGGTAACACTGGAAGATTATCCCATCATTATTGATAAAATATTGACCGAGCAGGAAGAGTTGAAAAATTTTCCACTGGTTCTGAATTTATGTGATGGCGACGAAGTAAATGGAACACCCGGTGTGTCAGTTGTACAGTTACTAGAGCAAAAAGGAATGGTATATACGGGTTCGGATGAATATTTTTATCGAATCACGACTTCCAAGATTCCTATGAAACAGGCTTTTGAAAAAGCCGGAGTGGCAACGCCTGATTGGGAGATCATTCAAACCAGGGATCAGGATCTTCATACAATTATCAAAAAATTGGGGTCGCCGGTAATTGTAAAACCGGCTGTTTCCGGAGGAAGTATGGGCGTGGGTGTTAAAAATGTAGTTCATACAACAGATGAATTAGCTAACCAGGTGGAACGTATGTTTGAAGGGTATCGGGGATGGAACCTGGCGGCTGATGGCATTATTGCAGAATCTTTTATTGATGGTCCTGAGTTTACCGTAATGATTGTTGGCTCTTATACTGAACCTGACTTATGTAAAATATATACACCGGTTGAAAGAGTATTTCATTCTTCTTTAAAAGACACGGAAAAATTTTTATCCTTTGACCGTTTATGGGAAATCTATGAAGAAGAGACACCTATGCCGGAAGAAGCTGATTTTTATCAATACCAATTACCCGACCCATCTCTCCATAAAGCCATCAAACAGATTAGTCTGGATGCGTATATTGCTGTAAAGGGAACGGGCTACACAAGGGTAGATATCCGAATGGATAAAGCAAGCGGTAAACTATTTGTATTGGAAGTAAATGCACAATGCGGGATCAGTGAAGATGAAAACTATACGTCTATCGGTGCGATACTTAGGATGAGCGGATGCCACTTTTTCTGACCTGGTTACGGAAATCATCAATGATGCTTTCCGCAGAAAAAAAGAATATGTATAAAGATCTTTAAACAGGATATTGTGGTCAATTCGTAAGTTTATACGCAGACTCAGTTTAGGAAAATCTAAAACAAAGAGTTGTTTCGATCAACTCATCAATGAATATTATGAAAGTTTGTGTGTTACAGCCTGATTATTCAACCACCGCCGTTGATTACCAATACTACGATCCTCCACGTAATCTTTCTGCACTTTTACCCGAACACCAGGTAGACCATATCTCTCTCAATAAATTAACCACCTACAAGCAATTAAAAGCACTACAGCATAAGGGCTATGATATTTTTGTAAACCTTTGCGAAGGCTATCTGGAATGGGAAGTGCCTTCTATTGATGTGATCTATACCTTAGAATTATTGGGCCTGCCGTATACCGGGCCTTCTATGCTGTTATACGACCCTCCGAAAGAACTGATGAAATATGTGGCGTATTGCGAAGGCGTAAAAACACCGGCGTATGTATTGATTGAAAAAACAGAAGATATTAATGCCGTAGTTTCTCTTTTATCATTCCCTGTTTTTATAAAACCAGCCAAAGCGGGAGATAGTTTGGGAATAGATGATCAATCCCTGGTGCATACCCAGGAAGAACTATTGGCCAAAGTAAATGCTTTACTGGAAAATTACGACCAGCTGCTTGCGGAAGAATATATAGATGGAAGAGAATTTACTGTTTTGGTGGCTGCCAATGCAGATGGTAAAACGGTAACTGCATTTAAACCCATTGAATATATTTTCCCGGAAGGGTTTCATTTTAAAACCTATTCGCTAAAAACTTCCGAATTACATCCCGATGCGAATATTCCCTGTAATGATCCGGTAATCGACAATCTATTACGTCAATCTGCACAAAAAATCTTTACTGCGTTTAATGGGGTGGGTTATGGCCGTCTCGATTTCAGGATGAATGAAAAAGGGGAATTGTATTTTCTGGAGATCAATTTTACCTGCTCGGTTTTTTATAGTGATGGATACGAAGGATCAGCCGATTATATATTGCAACAGGATGGAATTGGTCAGGCCGGCTTTTTACGACACATGATTGCAGAAGGAATTGCCCGTCATGAGCGTGTACAAAAAAAATATATAATGCGTGGAAACGCCATTGCCGGTTATGGTATTTATGCCAAAAAGGCAATCGCTGCCGGCGAAACCCTGTTCCACGGGGAACAAATGGCACAAAGACTGGTTACCCGCCGTTTTGTAGAAGAAAACTGGTCTGAGGCCGAAAAACAGGTATTTCGTAGATATGCTTATCCATTAAGCAATGAAGTATTCCTGCTTTGGGATAATGACCCATCGGCCTGGGCACCGCAAAACCATTGCTGTGAGCCAAATACCGGGTATAACGGATTGAATGTGATAGCGTTAAGGCCGATACAGCCCGGTGAGGAACTGACACTTGATTATGCAAGTTTTCTCGATGAACATATGGAACCCTTCCAATGCCGTTGTGGGGCGCCGGGTTGTAGAGGACTTATCACCGGAAAAACAGGCAATTCTGTAACTGCCCGGGAAATCTTTACCATTTCTTAAACGAAGCTCCCTTTTTAATAGGTTAACTTACTCCTCCCTTAACAATTCGGGGACTGTTAAATATTTGTGCAATCCATTACTTGGGTTAGACCTTGCACTAAAATTGCCATCAGAATAAACAGGAACTGCTTCCCTTATGTCAAGATTTGAGATCATACGAAAACTAATGCAAAAGCACCGCACCCAGCTGGTGATTACTTATGTATTGTTTTCTTTAGAGATGCTTGGATCTTTATTGCGTCCATTTTTTCTGGGAGAAGCAATCAATGACCTGATAAAAGGAAGCTATCGCGGATTGATTGTATTATCCGGCGTACATCTGGCATGGTTGATTGTAGGTACATTGCGACATCGCTATGATACCAGAACCTATTCGGCCATTTATACGTCTTTGGTAACCCGTTTTTTATCACGCAGAATTGATAAATCGGAAGTATCTAAACTAAGTGCACACTCTACACTGGCTCGGGAGTTTGTTGATTTTCTTGAGTTTGATCTGGTGTATGTAATTGAGGCATTATACAATTTGCTGGGCTCCATCGTGTTATTGTATTTCTATGACCGGTCGGTGGTATTATTATGTCTGGCCATTTTACTTCCGGTAATGGGCATCAGTTATATCTATGGAAAAAGAATGAAACGATTGAACCGGCTCAAGAATGATGAACTGGAACAACAGGTAGATATCATTTCATCGGGCGATAAAAAAGCCATCTTCAAACATTTCAATAACCTGCGACACTGGCAGATCCGGATCAGTGACCAGGAAGCCTGGAATTTTGGGATCATGGAATTTATGGTAATGGGAATCATTGCGATTTCACTGGTATTGACACATCGGGTAATGGGGAACACCATTCTGGCTGGTAATATCGTAGGGATCTATACATATATATTAAAATTTGTTTCGGGACTGGACACCATACCCTATACGGTTCAGCGACTTTCCTCCCTGAATGATATTACCCGACGCATAGCATTACAGGCCGAAGATTTTCCGACAGAAGGAACAGAAACGATCCGAAGAGAGAAAACGGTTCGGATGTCGAAAATGGATAAAACGATTCTCTAATTTTACTATCTGCAATTCTTGCGGAACCTTTGAATTATTTCCTCCTAATATTGCGTGTAAATACCTGTTTGTAAATACAAGAACCGGGGTATATTGTGCTTTTATCAAAAGCAAGGGTTTGTAAGAGATTATCAGGGCATGAGAAGCAGTCAATCACCACATCATATACTCGAATCTGTTTTTGGCTATACCGAATTCAGGCATAACCAGGAAGAGATCATCACGCATTTATTAAGCGGCAAAGATGCCGTTGTATTAATGCCTACCGGCGGAGGAAAAAGTCTTTGTTACCAGGTTCCCGCATTATGTTTACCGGGGGTTACGATCGTGGTTAGTCCATTGATCGCGTTAATGAAAGACCAGGTAGATGCCTTGGTATTAAGTGGTGTAAGTGCTGCATTTTTGAATAGTACCCAATCCGGAGGAGAGCAATCTTTTATATTGGGGCAGTTGAGAAGAAATGAACTTAAGTTATTATACCTGGCACCGGAAAGACTGATTGCAGAAGATATGCAGTTTCTTCGGTTTCTACAGGAGATAAAGGTTTCGCTTTTTGCGATTGATGAAGCGCATTGTATTAGTCAGTGGGGGCATGATTTCAGACCGGAGTACCGTGGTTTGAGTCAATTAAAAGATTTTTTTCCTGCTATCCCATTAATCGCATTAACCGCAACGGCAGATTCGCTTACGAGAAATGATATTATTCAGCAGCTTCATCTGACACAGTATCGTGTTTTTGAAAATAGCTTTAACCGCCCCAATATTTATTATTATGTAAAACCTAAGCGGGGATATTACGAAGCCATTACCGAGTATCTTTCTGAACATGCCGAAGACAGCGGTATTATTTATTGTTTGAGCAGGGCCGCTACCGATAAACTGGCAAATGATCTGAAAGCGGATGGATTTCTAGCAGAAGCCTATCATGCCGGATTGGACAAGTTGGTAAGAGATGAGCGACAGGATAAATTTTTGAAAGATGATATCCGGATCATGGTGGCTACCATTGCATTTGGGATGGGCATCAATAAGAGTAATGTACGTTTTGTAATTCATGCCGATTTGCCCAAGAACATGGAAGGCTATTACCAGGAAACCGGAAGAGCCGGGCGTGATGGTTTGCATAGTGAAGCTGTTTTATTTTTTGGTGCGGGGGATGTGATGAAACTAAAAGGGTTTGCTCAGGTAGAAGATAATCCGGAGCAGACAAAAATTCTACTGAAAAAACTGGACCAGATGGTACAGTTTTGCGAAACCAAAAAATGCCGCAGAAAATACCTGCTCAATTATTTTGGAGAAGATGCCCCCGATTATTGTGGAAGCTGTGATACCTGTTTGAGTAAACCGGATGATTTAGAAGATTGCACCATTATTGCCCAGAAAATATTAAGTGCGGTATATCGAATCAAACAGGGATTCGGGATGCGCTATATAGTAGATATCTTGAGAGGAAGTAATAGTGAGAAAATAAGGGAATCGCATAAACAGTTATCGGTGTATGGTATTGGTAAAGACAAGCCCAAAGAAGAGTGGTTACATTATGTAAAGGAGCTGGTGCAATATGGTTATCTGCAGCCAACCGATACAGAGTTTCCGGTTTTGCAATTAACAGCAAAAAGTGATGGCGTATTATTCAAAGGAGAGAAAGTATACCTGTCGGCCCCTGTTCAGGTGAATATTGTGAAAGAGCCTGTTATTTACCAGCAGCATGCGTATGAAAAGGATTTGTTTGAAAACCTGAAGAAGTTGCGTAACAGAATAGCACATGAAGAAAATGTACCGGCGTATCTGATTTTTAGTGATAGTACTTTACTGGATCTGGCCACCTATCTTCCGCTTACGGCAGATGATCTGCCAAAAATATCCGGGTTTGGTGCTTTTAAAATTGAGAAATATGGGCGCCCCTTTTTAGAGATCATTCATGAGTTTTGTATGGAGAGAGGTATCGGAACACGCATCGAATTCAAGCAAACAAAGAAAATTGTAAAGCGCGGTCCCGCCCCTAAGGAGCGCGCTTCGGATACTAAGCGGCTTAGTTATGATTTATACAGGGAAGGTAAATCCATGTTTGATATTGCAACAGAAAGACAATTGTCTTTGAATACAATCGAGTCGCATTTGAGTTATTATATTGGAACCGGAGAATTGGATATTGATACCATGGTATCACCAGAAAAGCAGCAACTGATTAAGCAGGCAGTTGAACGCTTTGGAAGAATGGGTCTAAGAAACCTAAAAGATAATCTTCCGGATAATATCAGTTATGGAGATATTAAAATGGCCATTGCCTATTTTGATAAAGAAGGGAATTGAGAAGGGTTGCAGATTTGAAACCCGAATATGAGTTAGCTGATAGCAAAATCCAGTGCCCTCAATTCGGCCCAGGAGAATTCGCTGCCGGGCAGCATAAATCCGCAATGCGCTCCTTTTTCGGGTGTCTCCAAAAAAAGAAATGGATTGTTTTCTGCCTCTTCGTAACAGATACATTCCTCCGACAGAAACGTATCATTCAATGCCTGTACCAATAAAGAAGGCACCCGAATATTTTTGAGAAAAGGTTTTACGCTGGCCTGGGTATAAAAATCAATCGCATCTGTAAAACCATGCAAGGGGGCAGAATAGCGATTATCAAAATCCAGGAAATGTTTGATCTTATCATACCCTTCTGCACTGATTTGGCCGGGGAATTTTTTTTCTTTCTCTTTTATCTTTTTGCCTAGTTTTCGAAGGAATCGTGCATTATATAAGGTGTTATGGGGCTTTGATAATAACTGAACACTCGATAATAAATCGCAGGGAACTGAAAAGGCAATGGCTTTTTTGATTTGGGCAGGAACCGATAAAGGATCTTCTCCTAATACCCGCAAACTCAAACTACCTCCCATACTATAGCCTACTAATACTATCTCTTCATACCCGTATGTATGAATTGCATGATCAATCACTTTCCTGAGATCGCTCGTATCGCCATGATGATAAAAGCGAGCCAGACGATTGATCTCGCCACTGCAACTTCTGCAATTCCATCCTAAGGCATCATATCCATTTTGAAAAAACACTTTTGCAGTACCCACTACATAATGTCGGTTCGAATCTCCTTCCAGACCATGGGTAATGATAACCAGTTTCCGGCTATTGCCTGTATGTTGTTTCCAATCAAGATCAACAAAATCACCATCCGGCAGGTCCAGTCTTTCTCTTCTGTCGTAAGCGAATTTAATTTTCCGCATAACACTCGGATAAATCGTTTGTATATGCGCATTAAACTGCCAGGAAGGTGGTTGGTAATCAGGTTTGGGTAATACGGGCATTCTAATTGATTAAATACAAATGTAAGTGGAAACAGGGTATGGCATCCGGTTGAATCAACGGATTTTTATGCTTTCTATACAAAAGAGGAACTCATATGATTATACTTTCACGGTTTTCCATTTTGCTTTTTTAAACAGGATAACACTGCTGATGGTTATACATGTTTCGGTTACTACTATCGCCACAAATACACCCGTAGAGCCGAGACTGGTATAGCCACTTAACAGATAGGCAAAAGGAATCTGAAATACCCAGAACCAAAACAGATTGATCCAGGTAGGTGTTTTACTATCTCCGGCACCATTGAATGCGTTCATCATCACCATACCCACCCCATAAAAAATATATCCGCAACTTACAATGCGTAAGGCAATCACCGCTGTTTTGATTACTTCTGTATTGCTTGTCAATAATCCCACAAAAAATTCGGCAGAAGTAATAAAAAGTAAAGACACGCAACCCATAAAAATCGCATTGTATTTAGCGGTTGTCCATACCGATTTTTCTGCACGCTCGGGTTGATGGGCGCCCAGGTTTTGTCCAACCAAGGTAGCCGCTGCATTGCTCAATCCCCATGCCGGCATCAGAAAAAAGATCAGTAAACGAATCGCAATGGTATATCCCGCAATCGCATTGCTGCCAAAACCCGAAATGATTCTGGCCATGGCAATCCAACTGGCGGAACCAATCAGAAACTGAAGTGTAGCAGTAGAAGCAATATTCAATAAAGATTTCAGAATAATAGGGTTGGGTATAAAATAGCGGCGAAGAATATTGATAATTCCTTTTTTATTGTACAAATGATATACCTGGTAACAGACGCCTGTGCCTCTGCCAATAGTAGTGGCAATGGCTGCGCCGGGTAATCCATAAAAATGAATCATAATGGGACAAAGAATGATATTACAAAGATTGGCCACCCATAAACTACGCATGGCAATAGCAGCATCACCCGCTCCGCGAAATATACCGTTGATCAGGAACAAGAGCATGATCACGATATTTCCGGTAAGCATAATTTTTGCATAAGAACTTCCGATAGAAAGGATGGCTGCATTGGCACCCATTAATGCCAGTAACTTATCTGAGAAAAATATTCCTATCAGGCTAATGACCAGACTAATGATCCCTGCCAGAAAAATGGCTTGTGCGCCGGATTTTGCCGCGTCGGAATAATTCTTTTCCCCTACTCTTCTGGCTACCATGGCCGATGCTGCCATACTTAAACCAAAAGCGAGAGAATATAAAATACTTAGGATAGATTCTGTTAAGCCAACTGTGGCAGCCGCATTGGAACCTAGTTTGGCTACAAAAAAGATATCTACCACGGCAAAAACAGATTCCATACACATTTCCAGGATCATGGGAACGGCCAGCATGAATATGGCTTTTTGTATGCTCCCTTGTGTAAAGTCCTGGTGTTCGCTGTTCAGGGATTCTTTGAAATAGGACAATATATTTCGGGAACGCTTATCGTTTGGATAAGTAGTCATGAGAAAATAGTTAGATGATGAAATAAGCAGTTATTACAACAGCCAGTCTGTTGTAATCATGATGTCGGGAATGGCCGGGATGAATTATAATCCGGGCACGGATACACTGCTCATTGGCGGTAAATTGAACTGGAAGATCTTGTTATGGATGAACTCTTGCGGACCAAAAATAGGATTTTTTTTAAAATCGCAGATTCCAGACGTTGACAGGCATAAGAATGCCCCTTAGCCTGATCAGAAGTTTTCAGAAAATGCTAAGAGACAAAAATTAGTAACGATAATTTTTAGATGCTGAGCACGCTATTGGTTCCGCCAAACTCATTCTGGCTCTCTCCATCAGCAGATGGATCATTAAACCATTCTGTACTATTTACCAGGTATTTGAACTCGTGGCGGGAATCTTTGGGTAAGGATACATCGGCGCTAAAGCTGCCATCTTTCTTTTTACTGAGTGAAATCGGGGTTTTCCAGTCTCCATTCAGACCAAAAATATCGATGCTACTGGCATTTTCAACAGTGAAAGAAAATTTGATTTTTGCGTAATCTTTCGTTTTGTAGTATGTTTTTTGTATCATTTTACACGTAATAGTTCCCCTTTATACCATTTTTTATAAAAAAGTAACCCAAAAGCCAGTAAAAGGAGAATAGTTAATAAATAATTAATATGAAAAATATTATCGTAAATACATATCTAAATTACCTATTAGCCTCTTAGATGCCAGGCTTTGGGCCGGGTAAATACCCGTAATCCGGCGTGAGATAAAGTACTGCCAAATCCACTATGTTTTCTTCCGCTCCAGGGTAGAGCAGCGCTAACTCTGTCACAACAATTCCAGTAAACTGTACCCACATTTAGTTGCTCCTCAATCCGGGCAGCCCTTGACTGGTTATTGGAATAAACGGAAGCGGTTAGTCCATATTCCGTATCGTTCATGAGCCGGACGGCTTCCTCATCACCGCTAACTTTCATGATTCCGATAATGGGTCCGAAAGATTCTTCTTTCATAACCTCCATATCATGTGTCACATTTACCAGCACGGTAGGCGCAAAATAATTGCCAGCCCTGTTTAGTTGTTTACCCCCCAAGGCAACCGAAGCCCCCTTGTTTACTGCATCTGCTACCTGTGCTATTAAGAGCTGTACCTGCTCCTTTCTGGTAAGTGCAGCGATATATACATTTTCTTCGGTTGGCAAACCTATCTGATAAGAAGCCACTTCTTTTAGAAATGCATCCAGATAGGCATCGTATACTTTTTCATGTACATAAATACGTTCTACCGAACAACAACTCTGTCCATTATTATAAAACGCGCCATCAGCAGTACCGGCTGCAACAGCGGCAATATCAGTAATATCATCTGTTACATATAAAGGGTCTTTACCACCTAGTTCCAGTCCGCATGGCACCATATATTTACTCACTTTCTCATAAATATGCTTACCGGTTTTATAAGAACCGGTGAAGAAATATCCGTCCAGCTTTTCTTCCAAAATCATTTCTCCCAGATCTCCTGCACCAATCCCTGCCTGAAATACATTTGCCGGAACACCTGCTTCGTGTAAATATTTTTGAATCTGTAAACCGGTAAGACTGGCTAGTTCTGAAGGTTTATATAACACAGCATTCCCTGCCAATAATGCGGGTATAAAAACATTAGTACCCACCAGATAAGGATAATTCCAGGCAGAGATATTAGCCACTACTCCCAAGGGTTCATAAACGATTTTTTCCTTAGTGCCTCCTTCTTCAACCATCCATTCCGGGCGTAAATATTTTTCTGCGTTAGCAGTAAGCCAGTCAATTCTTGCACAGGCTCCCTTGATCTCATTAACCGATTGTTGTAAAGGTTTGCCTGTTTCAGAACTTAAGATCGCAGAGAGCGCTTCGATATTTTTGGAAAGCAGCAGGGCATACCGCTGAAGGATGGTAATCCTGACAGCCAGATCGGTGGCCGACCATTCTTTTTGACCAAGACGAAGCAAGCGTATTTTTTCAGAGAGACTTTCTGCCGTATCTGCCTCAAGTGTAGTAATCATTTCAGCTGTAGCCGGATTAAAAATTTTCATACAGTTATTGATTTGCTTCTGATAAAAACCAGCTAAGGATATTTTCAGACAGAGGATTTGTTTTTTTATCATCCATTCTTTCGGGATGCCATTGCACACCCAGCAGTGGAGATTTATTGTCAGGGTCTTTCCATTCAACGCCTTCAATAACACCATCCGTTGAAACCGCATTTACTACAAGGCTAT
>Ga0208507_1001119_pt1 | contig 15470 bp, 14 predicted proteins | sample CryBogCBH12Aug01_FD_184626 | JGI IMG/M metagenome (GOLD analysis project Ga0208507, IMG submission 184626) | Freshwater microbial communities from Crystal Bog, Wisconsin, USA - CBH12Aug09.1 (SPAdes) (version 2) | ecosystem: Environmental > Aquatic > Freshwater > Lake | place: Crystal Bog... | reverse complement strand
GCTGGCCGTCGCGCCGGACTTGAGTTTGCTCTACGAAAACTTGGTGTGTCGCTCGCTCTACGAAGTGGGCGAACGCTGGGAGCAGGGACATATCTCCGTCGCCACCGAGCATCTCGCCACCGCCATTAGCGAGAGCTTGCTGAACCTCACTTATTCCCGGCTCTTTGCCACGCCGCGCAATGGCCGCGTGGCGGTCGTCGCCTGCGTCGCCAACGAGTATCACCAGATTGGCGGCAAAATGGTGGCCGACATTTTTGAACTGCACGGCTGGCGCGGCTATTTCCTCGGCGCGAACACGCCGCTGGCCGATCTCAAAACGCTCCTTGCGGAAAAACGACCGGACGTGTTGGCGCTGTCACTGGCTTTGCCCGCGAATCTCGACCGGCTCACCCACGCCGCCACGGAAGTGCACGCGGCTTTTCCGGCGCTGCCCATCGTCGTCGGCGGGCAGGCTTTCCGCTGGCTTGAGCGCGCGCAGGTGGAGCATTTGCCCGGCGTGCATTGCCTGAAAAATCTGGGCGAACTCGGAACGTGGATTCAAAAGGAAACCGCCCCCAAAAATGTTTGAAGCCGCCGCCATCGCCGAAGCCTTGCGCAATTTTGTCTGGGACAGCGCCCCGGTGCTGGCGCTCGGTCTGGATGAAAACTTGTGTGTGACCGCCATCAACGCCCAATCCCAGCGCGTGTTGCCGGCCACGACCGTGGGCCAGCCGCTGGCGGAACTATTGGTGGCCTTCAATCGCCCGGACGATCTCGCCGCGCGCATCCGGCAGCCGGGCGCAGTGCATCGGTTCACCATCAGCACCGCGTCGGGAATGCCGGAGACGCTGGGTTTCCGATTTTTCCCCTTGCCCGGCGGCACGCTGGCGGTGGCCGGTTTGGATTTCGCGGAACAGCAGCAGTTGCGCACCGAGGTGCTGAAGCTGAACTCTGACTTGAACAACCTCACGCGCCAGCTCCACCAGACGAACGCGGAACTGCGCGAGTTAAACCAGCTCAAAAACCAGTTTCTCGGCATGGCGGCGCACGACCTCCGCGCGCCCGTGGGCCTGCTTATTAGCTACAATGAATTCGTGCTGGAAGAGGCCGGCGAAACGCTGTCCGCCGAGCATCGCGGATTTCTGCAAACCTGCCGGGCCACCGCCGAGGGCATGAAACAGTTGATTGAAAATTTTCTCGATGTTGCCGTCATCGAATCCGGCCAGTTGCGGCTGGAATGTGCGCCCGTCACCGTCGCGGAAATTATCGCCGGCGTCCGCCCGCTGGCCGGGTTGATCGCCGGCAAAAAACAAATTGAGCTGATTGTGGCGGCGGCGGACGAGGCCCGGACGGTATGCGGCGATGCGGCCAAGCTCCAGCAGGTGCTGGTGAATTTTATCAGCAACGCCGTGCAACATTCCGTGCCCGGCCAGCGCGTCTGGCTCACGGTGCGCGGGGAGCCGACGCAACTGATTTTTGCCGTGCGCGACGAAGGGCAGGGCCTCTCGCCGGCCGAGCAGGCGCGGCTGTTCGCGCCGTTTGCGCGGGCGGGCACCAAAAAAACCGCCGGCGAACGCAGCACCGGCCTTGGGCTCGCCATCGCCCGCCAAGTCATCGCGGCGCACGGCGGGCGCATCTGGGTGGAAAGCGAGCCGGGCCACGGCGCGACTTTTCTTTTCGCTTTGCCCATTCAGGAAACCACTCAACCAACGGAACCAACATGAAACCCGGACTTTTGGGACAACAACTGACTTTAACAGAAGCCCTCAAAGCCGCGACTTTTCCGGCCCACGCCCGGCTGCAAACCGCGCCGTTTTTTTCGGCGCTGGCCGCGTGCCAGTTGCCGCTGGAATCCTACGTCGGCCAGTTGCGCGCGCTGGCAGTCATCCATGGCGTGCTGGAAAAAGCCCTTGCCGGCTGCGCCGATGTGCGGGTTGCTTCCGTCTGGCATGAAGCGATGCGCAAACTGCCGTGGTTGCAGCAAGACTTGGATTATTTCGAGCCGCGCGCGGTCGCGGATCTTCAGGAAGTCGTGGACGCGGCGTTGCACCTCGCCGAACAAATTCGCTTGCAGTCGCCGCTGGCGCTGCTGGGCGCCGCTTATGTGTTGGAAGGCTCCACGCTCGGTGCCAGCGTGGTTCGGCCCATGGTCGCCCGCGCCTTTCTACTCACCGGCGATGAAGGCTTGGCTTACCTGCACAGTTACGGGGCCGCTATCCACGAATGCTGGGCGCAGTATCAGCAACGCATGAACGCGCTGGCTTTGAACGCGGCGGAGCGCGCCGAATTAATTCAGTCGGCCAATGATTTTTTTCTGCAACTGGAAAAAATCTTTCGCGCGCTGTATCCGTTCGCACCGGAGTCAAAAACTTTTACCGTCACGGCCATCAATCCGGAAGCCGGTCGCCACGCCGTGCCGGCGGATGCCCGCGAAGTGGCGGCGGCGATTCGTGCGGGGGATTTGTGCTGGGAACAATTTCCGTATTACGAACAGCGCTACGGCGAGCGGGGCCGGCGGTTTGCGCGCAGCGACGCGGCGTGGCAAGCAACGCTTTACCAATACGCCCCGGTGCAAATCAGCCAGCAGGTGCGCTGGCTGGGCCGGGTGCTGGCCGGACGCGGGATGCCGACGTGGCTGCTCGAAGTGCAACTGGGTTTGCTCGTGCGCGAATTGTCCGCCGCCCGGCCCGAAAAAAAATCCGAATACGAAAAACTTTTGCCCGCCGCTGCCGAACTGCACGCGCGGCGCCGCCAACATTTGAGCGATGAAAAAATTCAGGCCATCGCCGCCGAGTTTGACCGCGCCGTCGGACCGGAATGGAGCGCGCGGCTGCCGCATACCGGGGCGTTGCTCGGTTGCGCCGTGGCGGATGAATTGGCAGGCTGCGAACTGGCCGTGGAGAGCTTGCGCGCGTGGTTCACGGATGCGGCGCGTTTTCCCGCCGCGTGGCTGGCGGCGGTTTCGGCGGCACTGGCGCAAGCCCGCAGCCGGGCCGAGGTTAATCGGTAACTTTTATTACTATGAAAATCTTAAGTCCCGCCGAAGTTAAAATCCTGGTGGTGGATGACACTCCTGCCATTCGCCTGGCCACGGTGCGGCTGTTGGAAAAAGCCGGCTACCAGGTGACGCAGGCAGCCAGCGGCGAGGCGGCGTTGGTCGAGGCGCAGCGCCAGCGGCCCGATTTGTTGCTGATGGATCGCGATATGCCGGGTATTGATGGCATCGAGACTTGTCGGCGGGTCAAACACGATTTGCAGATGCGGGACAGTCTGGTGATCATGGCCTCGGGTTCTTATGCCGATACGGCCCAGCAGTCGGAGGGACTGGAAGCGGGCGCGGATGGCTACATCGCCCGGCCCATCGCGAATCGCGAATTGCTGGCGCGCATTGAGGCTTACGTCCGCATCCTGTCGCTGACCCGCACGCTGCGGTTTCACATTGAGGAGTTGGAGAAAACGAATGTTACCGCCCAAGCCGCGCGGCTGGCGTCGCTGAATTTGATGGAGGACGCGGTGGCGGCGCAGGCGCGGATGGCGACCGTCAATCAGGCGTTGCAGCAGAGTGAAGCCTTGCTGCTGGAGGCGCAGGAGATTTCGATGCTGGGCAGTTATACGCTGAACATTATCAGCGGCGAATGGACTTGCTCAAAAACGCTGAACACAATCTTTGGGATCGCTCAATCCGACCTGCGCACCGTGGACAGTTGGCTGGCGCTGATTCATCCGGAGGATCGCAAAATGATGGAGGATTACTTCCGGCAGGAGGTGTTTGCGCAGAGGCAGAATTTTGACAAAGACTATCGGATCATCCGGCGCAGCGACCAAGCCGAGCGCTGGGTGCATGGCTTGGGCCGGCTGGAATTTGACGCGCAAGGTTCGCCGGTGGTCATGCACGGCACGATCCAAGACATCACCGAGCGCAAGGTGGCGATGGAGGCTAACCAGCGCCTGATGGTGGCGATTGACCAGGCGGCGGAATCCATCGTGTTCACGGATGTCCACGGCGCAATTCTTTACGTCAATCAAGGTTTTGAAAAATGCACTGGCTACACGCGGGCAGAGGTCATCGGCCAGAATCCCCGCGTGCTCAAGAGCGGCAAGCAACCGGACGACTACTATAAAACCATGTGGGCAACCATCAGCCGGGGCGAGGTCTGGCACGGGCGGTTCATCAACAAGCGCAAGGATGGCGACCTCTACGAGGAGGAAGTCACGATTTCGCCGGTGCACAATGCGGCGGGAAAAATCGTCAGCTTCGTGGCCGTGAAACGCGACATCACCCGCGAGAAGCAGTTGGAACAGCAATTATTTGAAGCGCAAAAAATGGAGGCGATCGGCCAGTTGGCCGGCGGCGTGGCGCATGACTACAATAATATTTTGGCCGCAACCATCATTCAGTTGAGCCTGCTGATGACGGATAAATCGTTGAGCCCGGAAGTGCAGGAGGCGTTGGTGGATTTGCGCAAAGGCGCGGATCGCGCGGCCAGTTTGACGCGGCAGTTGCTGATGTTCAGCCGCCGGCAGCCGATGCAAAAAAAGCCGCTGGAATTGAACGCGTTGCTGAACGATGAACTCAAGATGCTGCGCCGGTTGCTGGGCGAGCACATTCAACTGAACATCCGGGGCCAGGCTAGCGAGGCGTGGATTGAAGGCGATCCGGGCATGATGGAGCAGGTGATCATGAACCTGTGCATCAATGCGCGGGATGCCATGGCGGAAGGTGGACGGTTGACGTTTGGCATCAGCCAAGTGGAGTTGGCCGACACCACCGAACTACCGCCCCAAGCCCGGCCCGGAAAATTTATTTGTTTTTCCGTGGCGGACCAAGGCCACGGCATGACCGAAGAAACGATGACCCGGATTTTCGAGCCGTTCTTCACCACCAAGGGCGTGGGCAAAGGCACCGGGCTGGGGCTGGCGACTGTTTATGGCATTGTCAAACAGCACGACGGTTGGGTGGAGGTGAGCAGTCAGATCGGCCAAGGCAGCGAGTTCCGCGTCTATTTGCCGGAGAGCGCAGACAAGCGGTCGGTGACCACGGGCGCAGCGCCATCCAAAATCACGATGGGCAAAGAAACTATCCTGATCGTGGAAGATGACGAAGCGGTGCGGCAGTCTGTGGTGCTGGTGCTCAAGTATGCCGGCTACCGGACGTTTGAGGCGGAGAACGGCCCGGAAGCCCTGGAAGCTTGGAGCGGTCGCATCAATCAAATTGATCTGCTGCTGACCGACATGGTCATGCCCGGCGGCATAAGCGGCCTCGCCATGGCGCAAGCTTTCAAAAAATTAAAACCCGAACTGCCCGTGATTCTCACCAGCGGTTACAGCAATGAGCTGGTGGAAGCCGGCACGCATGACCACCCGGAATTCACCTTTGTCGCCAAGCCTTACGACGTGGGCGTCTTGACGGCAACCGTGCGGAAAATTTTGAATCAACGCCCGTCGCTCCCCGCCTAACCCCAGCCGTGAGGAATTAAAGACAGGCTTTACTCGCACCACCGAAAAATTTTAAGTTTAATGACACGATGGCAAAAATCCTGATCATTGATGATGACGAGGCAATCTGCAAAGCCCTGGGCAATTTTCTCCGCACACAGCGGCACGAGGTGACGATAGCCAAGGACGGGAAAAGCGGCTTGGCGGCGGCGGCGGCGGCGGGAAAACCGGATTTGATTATTTGCGATCTGGCCATGCCCGTGCTGGGCGGGCACGGCGTATTGGCCGCCCTGCGGCAAGACAAGCGGCTGGAAGACACGCCCTTTATTTTTTTGAGCGGCTGTGCGGATCGCGAATCCGTCCGGGCCAGCATGAATCTGGGCAGCGACGATTTTATTCCGAAGCCGGCGGAATTATCCGAGATTCTCGCCGCCGTCAATTCCCGGCTGCAACGGCATCAACGCCAGCTCCAGCGGCGCGAGGAAGAAGTGAAAAAAGCGGTGCAAATTTTTTCCGGCATCGTGAATGATTTGGGCTCCTCGCAAGCCGCGATTCATTGGCTGGCCGAAGTCGCTTCCAAAGATCAGACCATCAAAAAAGTTTCCACCGCGTCGCCCGTGGCTCCGCCTACCGCCGGCGCAACTTTTCTCGCCACCAAGGATAACCGCCAGTATTTCGTCAAGTTGTCCGAAGTCAAAACGCTGCTGGCCGATGGCGAATACTCCCGCGCCTTCTGGGGTAAAGACCAAAGCATGATGTTCCGAAAACCTTTGAAACAATGGGAGAAGGAACTGCCCGCCGCGCAGTTTGTCCGCATCCATCGCAAGGCCATCATCAACCTGTCATTCTTGGAGTTTGTGGGCAAGACGTCGGCGGGCAAACCGCAGGTTCACCTCAAGGAGTTCAAGGAAGTTTTGGAAGTGAGCCAGCGAAAAATTTCGACCCTTAACCGCAGCTTGAAAGCCTTGGCGCAAGCCTGAAGCCTCGCGCCGTCGCGAAAGTGGTGGCAGCACCCGCTGTCTGAATCGAGCAGCCTCGCCTTATTCCCGATGTAGGGCGTTCAAACCAAACCCGTGGTTTAGCAGCAGCGCTTGGAGGTGTGGCGCGATAAAACGTTTGCGGGCCGGCTTGGCGACCGTCACCACCGGGCTGGCCGCGTCCGGTTGGTCGCCGCCCGGATTGGCTTTGGCCCGGAAGCCGGTGCCGTCACCGGTTTCCACCAGATTAATTTCCTTGAGTTGAGCCAGAGCATGGTTGGCCCAGCGCGGATCCTCCCAAAACCGTTCCTGACCATCGGCCAGCCGGGCGATTTCCGCTTCGGGAATAAATTGTTCCGGTTGCTGGTTGAGGTATTGCAAAACCAGAGTTTGATCCGCAGTCAGAGGTTCGGATGTTGTGTTCATAGTTTTAGTATTGGTGTTGGTGATTTTACCGATTATTGATGGCGAGAAGTTTTAGATTTGGTTCGCCCGCCACCGCCACGAGCGCGTGATCCGGGGCAATGGCAAAACAGGAAACGGTCAGCTTGTCGCCGCCAGTTTTGGCGGGGCGGACGTGGATGGTTTCGCCCACCGCTAGCGTGCCCCCGTTCAAAATAATGAGCGCCCCGTGATCGCCGACCGTCATGCCCTGAATTTGCAAACGCGGATCGCCTTGCTCCACGGGGCGGGCGACCGGCGGCGGCCAATGGCCGGCCAGATAATCTCGGGCGATTCTTTGCGCCTGCAAAATCTCCGCCGGTTCCAAACGAACCACGAGTTTGTCCAGCTCGCTACGCAACGTCGCGTCGCGTTGCGCGGCGACCGCCAGCCAAGCATAGGCGCACACCAAATTTGTCTGCACGCCAATGCCATTTTGCAAAGCGCAGGCCAACTCGGCGCAGGCTTGTGGGTGCCGGTTCGTGGCGGCGCAAAAAACATAGCCCAGTCCGGTGGCAAGTTTCAGCACGCGCTCCCGACCGGTGCTGGTTTGGGCCTGCAGGAGCAAAACTTCACCAGCGGCGAAGGTGGCGTTCAAGTTGCCGGTCTTGGCGGCTTGCTGATAGGCCCACACAGCGGCGTCTAGTTTGCCGCTGCTGACGAAAGCGTTGCCTTCCGCCATCAGTTCACTGGTCGCGTTATCGGCGACCTGCGCGCTTAAGACCGTCGTCACCGCGCCGAACCAGCCCAGCGCACCCAAAATCTGGCAAGTCAGTTTTTTCATATTCATGGTGGGGTTGCGACCGGAATCACTTTGTTGAGGCTGATCCATTCCGTAGAATTTTCCGCGCGGCACATGGTGGTGGCGTTGAGCAGCCCACCGGTGTTCAGGTCGGTAATGGTTTTCACGGAGTAAGGCCCGCTGATTTGCCGATTTTGCAGCAAGTAATAACCGAGCGACGGGTTGGCGGTCGCTGGCTTGCCCACCTCAATTTCCGCCGGCTTGTTATGGCTGCCTTTGAAAGTATAAACCGTCGTCAGGGCAATCAGTATGCCCAGACCGACGAGCACCAACGCCAGATTGAGGTAAAGCCAGCGGTGCGGTTGTTTCTTGGCGAGGGAGACGGGGCTGGTAAAAGCTCGGGAATCTTTGACCAACCGCAGCGCGTCATTTTCACTAATCTCTGTGCGGATGGCGAAGCAATGCACCGCCTCGCCCGGTTGTCCGTATTCCAAAATCTCCGCCTCCTGCGATCGCCAACAGGTTTGCCAAGGCAGTTCGAAAATGTCGGCATTGAACGGCGGCAGCACATTGCCCGGTGTTGAAAGCAGCGTGTAAAGCCAGTGAGTCGCCTCGGAGTTGACATAAACCCGGCCTTGCACCACTTCGTCAATAATGACGCTCGAACAGGTGGCATCCATCTTCAAGGTGGAAAAGAAGTGGTGCATATTGTCAAGGTTGGCCTCGGCCGGCAGGTCGAACTGACTGGTGCCGCCGTTGGTGTAAAAGCAAAATACCCGCAGCTTGTTTTCAAGCCGTTCAGTAAAAAGCGCCCCGACAAACTTGGGATTGACCTCCAAACCCATGACATTTTTTATCAGGCTCATAGTTCGTTTTAAGCAACGATTGGTGGCGTTTAATTGCCGGTGATTTCCTTCCAGCTAAACGGAATGTAACCGATGCCCGGCCCGTTCCGTTTCAGACTTTCGTCATAATGAATATTCGCGTGGCCGTTTAGCTTGCAACTATAGGCGACCAAGGCGCCGACGAAATCGTAGGTGTTGTTGCCACCACCACCGAAGGAAAAACTGGCTTGCGGGGCGTAGATAGTTCCAGAGTAGGCCGCATTGCCGCCCAAACTGATGCTGGTTAGCGTCGGCAACCCGTAAATCCCCAGCACTGCGGCATTTTGAGTTTGATTATTGACGGTGGAATTACCACTGAAGCTGACGGAAGGCCCGCCGACATAGAGGCTTACTCGACTGGCATTAGTGCCGACAGTGATAGCGTTATTGCCACTCAAGCTGATGTTGCCGTCCACAAAGATAGTCACATAGGGCGCATTGATAGTTAGTCCATTATTGATGCCTAAAATGTAGTAGCTACCACTGGCGGTGATGATGCCGTTAGCTGGAACACTTTGCCACCCCTTCGCACCATTTGGCAACGTCACGGAAGGAAACATCATGTTCATGTCGTCGGCCACATAGCCGGGTTGCAGCCCGCTGCCATTTTGCGGTAGGGGACCGACATAGCCTTGACTACCGATGGTGGGCGAACCGTTTGGACCAGTGTCCAAACGACCATAGATGTTGGCCTGTCCCACCGAGATGGCTCCAATCATGGTAGAGTCCGTTGCGACATTGCCATTGGCGCGCGCCTTGGCACTATTGTAAGTGCCATAGGCCAGGTTGGTGTTCCAACTGCTTGCGTTGGTCTGCGTGGAGTCAAAGCTATCTACCCGCACGTTATTACCGTTCAAATCAATGTTCGTGATGGTTGAAATCGCGCCGGGAAAGAGTGCCGAATAGATGGTCTGCACTTGGATCTTGCGATTGATAAGTGTGGTGTTTGCGGCCAGTTGCACCCCGACAGCAGCCAGCATGAGTGGCGACCGGACAGCCCCCAATGAAAAGCCTGTCTGGCCGGCGGAAGTTATCGTAGGACTGCTGGGATTGGAATTATCAATGGTAACATCGTAGTAATCACCTTTGGCATTAATCACGCGGTGCATCGAGTAAGTCGTGCCATTCATAGTCCAATTATCCTCCGCCGCCGAGGCTGCCGTGGACCAGTTAGTGACCATAGTGAAGTTGCCTTCATATTTATTGATGAAAGATAGGGCGTCTTCCACGCCTGACTCGGTCAAGGCCATCGAACTGTTCCATGTTTGTGACCGAGCGACCAGCGAGTATTCATTCTGTGAAACCAGCAAGTATGTCGCCAATACCGCCCCGACAAAGCCCATGATGATGGCTGTTAGCACCAGCGCTCCGCCGGCGCGGTTTTTTTTGGTGGTAATCAATGTTTTCATATGCAGCTCCTTGGGATTTAGTTACGGATGCAGATTTGCGCAGTCTGCACACTTTCGGTGTTAATCTTCGCGCCAAAGATCTGGCGCGAACAACGCCAGCTTACGCTGATCAGTTTGGTTTCCGATGGTGTGCTGGCTGGCACAAAGACCAGATTGCTCAAAGGGTTGCGCTGGTAGCCGCTAAAAAATAACGTGTCACACCCTGTCAGCATGACTGTGCTCACCCCGTTAAAAATGCGCTTCAAAGTATTCGTGCCATCCCAGACATAGCTGACAGTGTCGCCCGTGATGGAGTTCGTCACGGTCACTTGATTGTTACTCAAGCAGGTAACGACGGCGGTATTGCGCAAGTCGCGGCTCATGACATCTAGCGTATTCCGGCTGGCCTTGTTGAGGTCGTTATAATTCATGATAGCCACCATGGTGTTGGTGACCGTGCTGCCAGTAGTCAGAATGGAGCCGATGATAGCGGAACCACCAAACATCGTGACCAGCGTTTCAATCAACGTCCACCCCCGGCAAAACTGAATCCGCCGCCGTCTGGAGATTAAATGTATATTTAACATAATGTGTCAGGGTTAATATTTATTGAGCATAAACATAATTCTGCACGCCGTATTTGGCGGCAAAGGTGGTCATGGTGCGCGTGTGAATGTTGGTGACGTTGCCTTGCTGACTCGTCCACGTCACCCCAATGGTGATCAAGGCCAGGCAGTTGCTGTAAGTGGCTGGCGGGTTCAGGGCGAAATTGGTGGTGACAGTGATGGTGCCATAATAAGTCGTGCCATAATTGGTTGTGCCTTGCAGCCCTAACGGATAAAATGTGTCGGTGAACGTGGGCGGCACCACATTGGTGCTGAACAACTGGTCTTGGTTCCACGCGCACAGCCGCAAGCCTTCCAGCCGGGATACTAAAACTTGCGTGGCCCGCAGATTTTCCCGTGAAGCGTCAATCAGGGCGAAGGTGGATCGGATACCGTTGAACAGAGCGGCAAAAATTATGGACATCACTGTGACCGCGATCATCAGTTCAACGAGTGAAAATGCCCAACCTGCAGACCACCGGCAGCACTGGCTTAAAGATGTCTGGCAAAGTTTCATTTTTTTAACTACTTCATCTATGGCTAGAATAACTCGATTCCAAGCAAACTGTTAGTTTTCTGCAACCGCCGCTGGATAGTTTGCAGCGAACGATGGCTTTAGAACCGAATTAGGCACTTCACCCATCTAATCTTTTTTACAGATGATGCCGAGGGTGCTGATAAAACAAATTTGTGGGTTTCTGCGAAATCTGCAGACACAACTTGTAAAAGACAGCATTATATTTTAGAGCCTTTTCAAAAAAGAAATGCCCCAATAGGTTCTTGGAGCGGGCGAGCGGAACGTGGATTTCCTGTCGGGCAATGATGGGTATAAACAATGAATCTGAATCCTCCGAGCTTGGAGCATATTCGCCGTCGCAAGGATAAATGATAGGTTGAAAAGGAAGTCCTGATTGACGGGGAACCAAAATCAATGAGGCATAAGTATTGTTAGCGGCACGGGCGGGTGGAAAAAGTATTAAATTCCCAAGGCTGTCGCTACGCGGTCGGTTGGAATTCTGCCGGCGTTCATGCTAAACCAGTCTGGGTTCCCGGCGTCCGCTGGCCGGTTCAGCCTCGGTAGCAGTTTTTGGCGGTTATCGGGTTTCTGGACGCTGGCGGTAAAAGTTTTTTCAAATTCTGACCGGGCTGCGGGCGGCAGTTCGCCTGCTTGAATCAAACGCTCGACTGTTCGCTGGTAAAAAGCCACTTGCGTCGGCGGCAATGTCACCGCTGCCAGCGTGGATTTGCCCTGTCCGCAGGTGCCGACAAAGTGCGCAAAAGTTAAAATGGAACCCGCTTCGGAAGTCGAAATCGGGCGCTGACACGCCAGATCCACTTCCAGCATATAACTCTCCCGCGCCAGCGTCCGGGCAATGGCGGTGGCCGGAATTTCCTTGATCATGGCCGCGAAGCAATCAAACAGGCCGGGCTTGAACAGGTTCAGGCACTCCACCTCCGCCTCCATGCGTTTGCGCTCTTCCATTTCCGCCTGCAACTGTTCGATGGCTTTCATCAGGTAGGTAGATTTTTTTTCCACATCCGATTCTAGCTCGGCCCGGATCTGCCGGCCTTTCAGCTCCGCGAGCATCTTTTCTTTGAGCGTGGTTTCCAGATGCATCAGGCTGACGAAGAGCAGCAGGGCAATGCACGCATATATCAACTCAACCTTAATGCCGGCACCGGCACCGGGGTTAAGCGGGGGCAGGGATTGCACCCAGTGCAGAAACGCCATGAGCGAAAAGGCACCACAGAGTGACCAACCCACGCGGGCAGTTCCGAAAAGCCAGTTCAGCCGTAACGCATAGGCGACCACAATTAATTGTAACAACCCCGTAAAAAATCCCAGACTAATAGTCAGATGGTTCATAAGCATCCTTTGGTGGTTTGATAATGTTTCGTGATCGCGGCTTAATTTTTCCTTAAAAACAACATTTGGAGACGCATTTCATACCTGTGGAAAATCTATACCCAAGGCGGCTGGCGGGGCTAATCAATAGATTTGAGCGGTTTAATTTTCGCATTAAGCGTCGGCTTTTCAACGCTTGCCGGGCGGGCATTGGCGGTTATCTGGCCCGTGGGGTCTGTGCTTGCTTTGCCTCCAAAGAGGGCACTGTGGTGCCGTTTGATATCAACTCCTCGGCTATGGAGGCGAACGGCGGACACGGAGGCCAGGGCATAAATCTGCTTTTTGTTGACGGACACAGCCAGTATGCGAGGTGGCAGCAGTTGAATTACGCCCCCTCAAGCCCTACCTATAATTTTGATTGGACCGTAAATGGGTTAAAGGGAATGGATCTCCAATGAAATTTAATTGGAAGCAAATGCAAATAGCATAATTCATGAAACCGTGAAAAAAATTCACCATTAAAAGAACCGCAATTCATTTCACCCATTAAAACTTATTGCCCGCCTTGGCGAAGAACAACCGTCCTGACGCTGACATCATGGTGGCTATTAGCAGATCATAACTCACGAATCATTTAACTGCTAACCCAAGATATTGATGCATAGCTTTATGCTGATTATTTTCCGTAGTGAGCCATTTTATTGTGATAAACGCTATCCATTCGCCTTGCCCGCAAAGACGGCTTTCCAAAGCCTATTAATGCCATTGCAAGACAACCTCTTTATCATAAACCAACATACTTTGCGGACATCGTAATACAATATTCATTGTATATCGCTCCAAATAATTGCCTGCTAGATTTACCAGAGTGCCACCGACGCAACACCAGAAAAAGCATAAAGTCATTTATTTTCAATCAACCCCTAATCTTGTCTATTGAATTGCATCAAACCAAATCAATCTGTTCCCTTCGCGGCGTGGTCGCCTTTGGACTTGTCCTAGCAACCAGATCGTGAGACTGATTTAAGACCTAAAGTAGTTGACACTCCCCTTATCATTGGAGTGTCAACCACTTTACCAAAAAAATGGTCTCTCAATTAACTTGGACCCACAAGCCGAACGGCACTTTCTCTGCATCCAACGCCGCGCCATATCTGTCGGGTAGCGGTAGTTTGCAGGTCTTGTCCGGTCCGGTCATTGGGACCAATCCGACGAATCTTGTGGCTACGGTCAACAGCGGCAATTTGGTGTTGAACTGGCCGACGGATCATGTCGGCTGGACATTGCAGTGGCAGACGAATACGCCGGGCATGGGATTGAACACCAATTGGCTGGTTATGCCCGGCTCCAGCATCGTCAATATGTTGACCGATCCAATCTACATCGGCAACGGCTCCATCTTTTTCCGACTGGCCTCGCCTTGATCTGTTGTGATTCTTTTAAGAAAAATGAAATACTTTCCCCTTGGAAAATTGTTTTTGGTATGTCTGTTCGCAATGCTCACTCCTTGCGTGATGGCGAGTAATCCAATTGTGCCAGGGATCGGCCTGACTGATCCGCATGTCGTCATTTATGGCAATCGGGCCTATTTGTATGCCACCCATGATTTCTCTTCGGAGAACAAAAGTTTTGTGATGAAGGATTGGTGGGTCTGGTCATCCGCCGACTTGGTTCACTGGCAGCAGGCGGGAACACTTAAACCAGAAGACACCTTCATTGGGAAACCCTTCAACGATTGCTGGGCCACGTTTGGGATCAGTAAAAACGGCAAATACTATTGGTATTTTTCCGCCGGCCCCACTGAGATTGGAGTCGTCGCGGCGGATTCACCGGCCGGACCCTGGCATGATCCGCTGGGCAAGCCGCTATTGTCAAAAGACCTGACTCCTACCGAGCAGCGTGATCCTGATCTCATGGTGGACGATGATGGCAAAGCTTACATGGTCTATGGCACTTTCAACTACTTCATCGTGCGGCTGAACGATGATATGATTTCGCTGGCTGAAAAGCCGCAACCGGTGCAAATAGATCATCCGTATGGCCCTTATGGTGCAGGAAAGACGGACGACAAGCCGTCGCTGCACAAGCGCAACGGAATCTATTATCTCTCCTGGTCCAGTTTTTATGCGATGGCCACCAACATTTACGGACCCTATAGTTTCAAAGGCTCCGTGATCGCCGCGGAAAACGTCGCCCCGGAATTTCGCAAGGGCGACATCTGGCATGATCGCCACGGAAACTTTTTCACCTGGCACAACCAATGGTTTTACGCTTGCAACGACAAAAGCCAGCCGGGGCGCGGTGAATTTTTTCGCGATTCCTGTATCAGCTATGTGCATTACCGCGACAACGGCGAGATGGCGCCGGTGCGTCTGAATCGGACGGGCGTTGGCGAGTATGACGCAACTCAACCAGACATTGAAGCGGAAGACTACTTTGCCGCAGAGCTGGCTGAAATAAAAGAGTGTGCCGGCGGCGGTTTTGAGGTGCGCGGTCTGCGCACCGGAAGTTATCTGCTTTACCCCAACATAAAAAACTTTCCACGAAATGCCACTATTGTCTTTCGCGTGGCGTCAGGGCAGCCAGATGGCGGAACCATTGAAGTTCGGGAAAATGCCAAAGATGGTAGGCTGCTGGGCAGTTGTCACATTCACGACACCGGCGGATGGGATCAATACCAGTCCATCGCCTGTCCGCTCAAAAACGCTTCGGGAACGAAAAACCTATGTCTGGTTTTCAAAGGCGGCAATGAAGAGTTTGTGCGACTGGATAAATTTAGTATCTGCAATTAGCATCAACCAGCTTTTTAATCCGAACACTTTTACTCGAGAATATGAAATCATTTTCCGCGACCAAAATAAATCGCCGCGACTTTGTGAAGCTCGCGGGTTTGACTGCCGCCGGTTCCGCGCTTTTGCCCAAGCCATTGTGGGCTGGCGATATTAACCTGGCCTCAAATACTGCCGCCGATCCGCTGGTGTCGCAATTTATCACCCCGCCCGATTCCACCCGGCTGCGTTGTTATTGGTATTGGATGGATGGGCATATCTCCAAGGAGGGCATCACGCGTGATCTGGAGGCGATGCAACGCCTCGGTATAGGCGAACCTTACATTGGTGTCATCGGCGATGGTCAAAGTGGGATGCCCAACGGCGAGATGAAGGTGTTGAGC
>Ga0208507_1001118_pt1 | contig 15492 bp, 10 predicted proteins | sample CryBogCBH12Aug01_FD_184626 | JGI IMG/M metagenome (GOLD analysis project Ga0208507, IMG submission 184626) | Freshwater microbial communities from Crystal Bog, Wisconsin, USA - CBH12Aug09.1 (SPAdes) (version 2) | ecosystem: Environmental > Aquatic > Freshwater > Lake | place: Crystal Bog... | reverse complement strand
AGGCGTTTCCACTTCCACCGCCATCATGGGTTCGAGTAATACCGGGCTGGCTTTGCGCATGCCGTCTTTAAAGGCCATGGAGGCCGCCATCTTAAAGGCATTTTCGTTTGAATCCACATCGTGGTAAGAACCGTAATGCAGCGTAACCTTCACATCCACCACCGGGAAACCAGCCAATACGCCATTGGGTAAGGTGTCGATAAGACCCTTTTCCACTGCAGGGATGTATTCGCGAGGCACCACGCCGCCTTTAATAGCGTCGATGAATTCAAAACCTTTGCCAATCTCGTTGGGCTCAACTTTCAGGACCACGTGGCCATATTGACCGCGGCCGCCGGACTGCTTAACAAACTTGCCTTCGGCGTTTTCCACTTTGGCGCGAATCGTTTCGCGATAGGCCACTTGGGGTTTGCCTACTGTAGCTTCCACGCCAAATTCGCGGCGCATACGGTCCACAATAATTTCCAAGTGCAATTCGCCCATACCCGAAATAATGGTCTGGCCCGATTCTTCGTCGGTATGCACACGAAACGAAGGATCTTCCTGAGCCAAGCGATTAAGCGCCAAGCCCATCTTTTCTTGATCTACTTTGGTCTTGGGTTCCACGGCCTGAGAAATAACAGGTTCCGGGAAAATCATTTTTTCTAGGGTGATGATTTTGTCGGGGTCGCACAACGTGTCACCGGTGGTGGCTTCTTTCAAGCCCACGGCGGCAGCGATGTCACCGGCATACACTTCTTTAATTTCTTCGCGCTGATTGGCATGCATTTGCAAGATACGGCCAATACGTTCTTTGCGGCCCTTAACGGGGTTGTAAATGGTGTCGCCTGATTTAATAACACCGGAATACACGCGGAAAAAAATCAGCTGGCCCACAAAGGGGTCGGTCATGATCTTAAACGCGAGCGCTGAGAAACCCTCAGAATCTGATGCCGCGCGCTCGCCCATCTTGCCGTTTTCCAATTCGCCTTCCACGGGAGGAATGTCCACAGGAGAGGGCATATATTCCACCACCGCATCCAGCATGGCCTGCACGCCTTTATTCTTAAAGGCGCTGCCGCACATCATGGGCACTATTTCACTGGCGATGGTTCGGGTGCGAATGCCTAAACGAATTTCTTCTTCGCTCAGTTCACCGGACTCGAGGTATTTGTTCATTAATGTTTCATTGGCTTCGGCAGCGGCTTCCACCATTTTTTCACGCCATTCTTCGGCTTCAGCCCGCAGTTCGGCGGGAATTTCTTGAAATTCAAACTTCATACCTTGTGAGGCTTCGTCCCACACAATGGCTTTCATGCGTACCAAGTCAATGACGCCGGCAAACTTTTCTTCAGCGCCAATGGGAATTTGAATAATCACGGGGTTGCCGCGCAGACGTTCTTTGATTTGACGATACACTTTAAAGTAATCAGCACCCACGCGATCCATCTTGTTCACGAAGGCTAAGCGCGGTACCCCGTACTTGTTGGCCTGACGCCAAACAGTTTCAGACTGAGGCTGAACGCCGCCTACTGAGTCATACACCATGCAGGCTCCATCCAATACGCGCATGGAACGTTCCACTTCAATGGTGAAATCCACGTGACCGGGGGTGTCGATGATGTTGATGCGGTGCTCGGGGTACTTGCCTTCCATTCCCTTCCAGAAACAAGTAGTGGCCGCAGAGGTAATGGTAATGCCGCGCTCTTGCTCTTGTTCCATCCAATCCATGGTGGCGGCGCCATCATGCACTTCACCAATCTTGTGTGATACGCCGGTATAGAACAATACGCGCTCAGTGGTCGTAGTCTTACCCGCATCAATGTGCGCAGAAATTCCGATGTTCCGGTAGCGTTCTATAGGTGTTTTACGGGCCACTTCGTTCTACCTGTTCAAAATTCAATTCAAAAGCCAAAGGCTCAGGCATTTGCCTGGGCCAGGAGCACCTCTGTTTATTTCATGGGCAAGGGTTTAAAACCTGCCAAACTTTCCAAACCGAGCGGCCTACAGGCCACCGATCTCCGCTAAATGTCGTGAACCGACCGCGGATCGTGGTTTGGATTAAAACCGGTAATGCGCGAAGGCCTTGTTGGCATCTGCCATACGGTGAACTTCTTCACGCTTCTTGATGGCGCCGCCACGCCCTTCGGCGGCATCAATTAATTCTCCAGCCAAACGCAGTCCCATGGATTTTTCACCACGCTTGCGTGCGGCTTCACGTAACCAACGCATGGCCAACGCGGTGCGGCGACTGGCGCGCACTTCTACGGGAACCTGGTAGTTGGCACCCCCCACCCGACGGCTTTTTACTTCTACCATAGGGCGAGCATTATTAAGGGCGGTCATAAACACTTCCAGAGGATCTTTGCCCGACTTTTGCACGATGGCTTCCATGGCGCGATAAACGATCTGCTCGGCAATCGACTTTTTACCGGAATCCATGATCACGTTCACGAATTTGGAAATGTCGGTATTGCCAAATTTAGGATCTGGCAAAACATCACGTTTGGGGACTTCTCTACGACGGGGCATGGTAGTTTCTCTAAATAATATTCAGCAAAATGGCTTTAGGCCGCTTTCGGGCGCTTAGCACCGTACTTCGAGCGGGACTGCTTACGATCTTTAACACCAGCCGTATCAAGACTACCGCGCACGGTGTGGTAACGAACACCTGGTAAATCTTTAACCCGGCCACCCCGAATCAATACCACCGAGTGTTCCTGCAAATTATGGCCTTCACCGCCAATATAGCTGCTGACTTCAAAGCCATTGGTTAAACGCACACGAGCCACTTTCCGCAAAGCCGAATTGGGCTTTTTAGGTGTGGTGGTGTACACGCGGGTGCAAACCCCGCGCTTTTGCGGTGAATTGGCCAAGGCTGGAACCTTGCTTTTGGCCTTCTTAGCAACCCGCGGTTTGCGGATCAACTGATTGATTGTAGGCATTATTCTCTATATCCAATGGTGCGTGGGAGACCATCTCCCGGAAACAAACTTACTTTGTTCCAAAAAAGACTGACGATTCTAAGATGTAGCTCAACTATTGTCAAGCTACCCGCTCGTCACCTGTGGCCAAATCGGCCGATTCCATTAGCCCTAAGCTCGCATCCAGGGTTAAACCACCCTTGGGCTTGCGACGTGCGGTGTGGTAGGCCAATCCCGTACCGGCTGGGATTAAGCGGCCCACAATCACGTTTTCCTTCAAACCGCGCAGATCATCGCGTTTCCCCATAATGGCGGCTTCGGTCAATACCCGTGTGGTTTCTTGGAAAGAGGCTGCGGAAATAAAGGAATCCGTAGACAAGGAGGCCTTGGTAATCCCCAACAGAATATTGTCGAAGGAGGCGGGACGCTTATCGTCCGCAACCAATTTCTCATTCTCATCAAGGAGTTCCGCGCGCTCCACCTGCTCACCCGGGATAAATCGGCTATCCCCTGCATCCACCACCTGAATACGGCGCAGCATCTGACGAACAATCACTTCAATATGCTTATCGTTAATCTTCACGCCTTGCAAACGGTACACATCTTGCACTTCGTCGGTAATATAGCGGGTTAAGGACTCAATGCCCAATAAGCGCAGAATATCGTGCGGATCGGCTGGGCCATCCACAATCATTTCGCCCTTATTAACGATTTGGCCATCATGCACCGTAACGTGTTTATCCTTTGAAATCAGGTAGTCATGAGCCACGCCATCCATATCGGTAATCACCAAGCGCTGTTTGCCCTTGGTGTCCTTACCAAAGGAGACAATGCCAGTAATTTCGGCTAACAAGCCGGCATCTTTCGGCGAACGTGCTTCGAACAGCTCGGCTACGCGCGGCAAACCGCCGGTAATGTCACGGGTCTTGGACGATTCTTGAGGAATCCGCGCCAACACCTCACCCACCCCCACTTGTTGACCATTTTTAACGGTAATAATGGCGCCCACTTGGAAGGTGATATTCACCAATTGCTCGGTGCCGGTGAGCTTAATTTCTTGACCCTTGGCATCCAACAGTTTTACTTGGGGGCGCAATCCTTTCGAAACCGCACCGGCACGACGCTTAGGATCGATCACCACCAAGGTGGACAATCCCGTCACATCATCAATTTGCTTGGCAACGGTCACACCCTCTTCCACGTTCTCGAAGCGCACTTCACCGGCGTACTCCGTAATAATGGGACGTGTGTGCGGATCCCAAGTGGCCAACATATGGCCGGCTTTTACCTTATGACCGTCTTGAATTAGGAGGGTGGCGCCATAGGGCACTTTATGCCGTTCGCGCTCGCGACCACTGTCTTCGGTAATAATGACTTCACCCACGCGCGAGATGGCAATCTGCTCGCCGCGCACGTTGGTGACATAACGCATACCCGACGAGAAGCGCACCACGCCATTGGACTTGCTTTCCACTTGGCTAATCACAGCGGTACGAGATGCCGCACCCCCGATGTGGAATGTGCGCATGGTCAGCTGCGTGCCCGGTTCGCCAATGGACTGGGCCGAAATAACACCCACGGCTTCGCCCACGTTAACCAAGCCGCCACGGCCCAAATCACGGCCATAGCACTGAGCACAGAGACCATAGCGGGTTTCGCAGGTCAGCGGTGTACGCACCTTCACTTCATCCACGCTGGCGGTTTCTACAGCATCCACCGCGTCTTCATCCAACAAGGCGCCAGCAGGAATCAGCACTTCGCCGTTTTCAGGATGGATGACATCTAAGGCGGTAACGCGACCCAAAATACGATCACGCAAGGGTTCAACCACTTCACCACCTTCCACCAAGGCTTTCAGAACCATGCCCAATTCGGTACCGCAATCTTGCTCAATCACCACCAAATCTTGGGTGACATCCACCAAACGACGGGTGAGGTAACCCGAGTTCGCGGTCTTCAAGGCGGTATCGGCCAGGCCTTTACGCGCACCGTGAGTGGAAATGAAGTACTGCAACACGTTCAAACCTTCACGGAAATTGGCGGTAATAGGCGTTTCAATAATGGAGCCATCAGGCTTGGCCATCAAACCACGCATACCTGCCAACTGACGGATTTGAGCCGCTGAACCGCGCGCACCCGAATCGGCCATCATATAAATAGAGTTGAAGGATTCCTGTGTGGTTTCCTTGCCGTTGCGATCCATCACCGGCTCACGACCCAACTGATCCATCATGGCTTTGGCCACTTGGTCACCTGCACGGCCCCAAATATCCACCACCTTGTTGTAGCGTTCGCCTTGAGTCACCAGACCGGAAGTGTACTGAGCTTCAATTTCTTTCACTTCCGCTTCGGCTGAAGCAATTAACGCTTCCTTCTCAACGGGTACCAACATGTCATCCACGCAGATGGAAATACCGGCACGGGTGGCCATGGCAAAACCGGAATACATTAAACGATCAGCAAAAATAACCGCTTCACGAATACCGCAACGACGGAAGGCAGCGTTAATGAGGCGAGAAATTTCTTTCTTCTTCAGCGCCTTGTTGATCAGTGAGAAGGGTAAGCCTTCAGGCAGAATTTCCGACAGCAATGCACGGCCTACGGTGGTTTCGTAGCGGGTAATTTTTTGTACCCGTTCACCATCGGCGTCTGTGGAGTATTCGGCCAAGCGCACCATAATCTTGGCAGTAATATCCACCTGGCGTGCATCATAGGCGCGGGATACTTCAGCCACATCTGAGAAATGCATGCCCTCACCCTTGGCGTTGACACGCTCGCGGGTGATGTAATACAGACCCAACACGATATCTTGCGAGGGCACAATAATGGGGTCGCCATTAGCGGGCGACAACACGTTGTTTGAAGACAACATCAAGGTGCGACATTCCATTTGCGCTTCCAGCGACAAAGGAACGTGAACCGCCATTTGATCGCCATCAAAGTCGGCGTTAAAGGCCGCGCACACCAAGGGGTGCAATTGAATGGCTTTGCCTTCAATCAACACCGGCTCAAAGGCTTGAATACCCAAACGGTGCAACGTAGGGGCGCGGTTTAACATGACCGGATGTTCACGGATCACGTCTTCTAAGATGTCCCACACTTCAGGAATTTCTTGCTCGACCATGCGCTTCGCAGCTTTGATGGTGGTGGCCAAGCCCAACACTTCCAACTTGTGGAAGATAAAGGGTTTGAATAATTCCAGCGCCATCTTCTTAGGCAATCCGCATTGATGCAGTTTTAATTGCGGGCCCACCACAATCACAGAACGGCCCGAATAATCCACCCGTTTGCCCAGCAAGTTTTGACGGAAACGACCGCTCTTGCCTTTGATCATGTCGGCCAAAGATTTCAGGGCACGCTTGTTGGCACCGGTCATGGCTTTGCCGCGACGACCGTTATCCAATAGCGAATCCACTGCTTCTTGCAACATGCGTTTTTCGTTGCGCACAATAATTTCAGGTGCTTTGAGTTCCAACAGGCGCTTCAAGCGGTTGTTGCGGTTAATCACGCGGCGATACAGGTCATTCAAATCGCTGGTGGCAAAACGGCCGCCATCCAATGGCACCAGAGGGCGCAATTCGGGAGGCAGTACCGGCAGCACTTCCATGATCATCCACTCAGGCTTAATGCCCGATTTTTGGAAGGCTTCAAGAATTTTGATTCGCTTGGCGTATTTCTTAATCTTGGTGTCGGAGCTGGTGGCGGCCAATTCTTGGCGCAGACGCTCCACTTCGCTTTCCAGATTAATGTGGCGCAACAGTTCGCGCACCCCTTCAGCACCCATGGTGGCGGTGAATTCATCACCGTATTCTTCCACCTTGGCCAGGTAGTCTTCTTCCGACAGCAATTGGCAACGCGTTAAAGGCGTCATGCCAGGATCGGTGACCACGAATGCTTCGAAGTACAGTACGCGTTCAATGTCGCGCAAAGTCATGTCCAGCACCATACCCAAACGGGAGGGCAAGGATTTCAGGAACCAGATATGAGCCACCGGGCTCGCCAACTCAATGTGGGCCATCCGTTCACGGCGCACTTTGGAGAGCGTGACTTCCACATTACATTTTTCGCAGATTACACCCCGATGTTTGAGGCGCTTGTACTTACCGCACAAACACTCGTAATCTTTTACCGGTCCAAAAATTTTGGCGCAAAAAAGTCCATCCCGCTCCGGTTTAAAGGTGCGGTAGTTGATGGTTTCCGGTTTCTTCACTTCACCATAGGACCAAGAACGAATCTTGTCCGGTGAAGCCAATCCAATCCGAATGGCATCAAATTCTTCTTCTTGCGTAACCTGCTTAAACAAATCTAATAGTGCTTTCACGCTTAACCTCCATCGGGTATTCCTGAAATTTCAGGCTAAACCCAGTGATGAAATCTGGAAACAATCATCGTTGCTCGGTTGTTCGCTTATATCCGTTCTAGGTCGATATCAATACCCAGCGAGCGGATTTCTTTCACCAATACGTTGAAAGATTCCGGCATGCCTGCATCGATTTTATGTTCGCCCTTCACGATGTTTTCATAAATCTTGGTTCGTCCCGCCACATCATCAGACTTCACCGTCAGCATTTCTTGCAAGGTGTACGCAGCGCCATAGGCTTCTAGCGCCCACACTTCCATTTCACCGAAACGCTGTCCGCCAAACTGCGCCTTGCCGCCCAGCGGTTGCTGAGTAACCAAGCTGTAAGGACCGGTTGAACGGGCATGCATCTTGTCATCCACCAAATGGTGCAGTTTCAGAATATGCATGTAGCCCAATGTGACTTGGCGATCAAAGGCTTCGCCGGTGCGGCCATCAAACAATTGCATCTGGCCACTGCGCGGCAATCCTGCCAATTCCAACATGTCTTTAATTTCGGCTTCGTTGGCACCGTCAAACACCGGTGTGGCAAACGGTACGCCTTCGCGTAAGTTGTCGGCCAATTCCAGAATCTCGGCATCTGTTAATGAGCCTAAGTCTTCTTTCTTGCCCCGTCCGTTGTAAACTTTTTCCAGGAAGCCGCGCACCTTAATGGCTTCCGCTTGCTGGTCGAGCAGTTGACCAATCACATGGCCCAAGCCCTTAGCGGCCCAACCCAAGTGGGTTTCTAAAATCTGGCCCACGTTCATACGCGACGGAACGCCCAAGGGGTTCAGCACGATGTCGGCGGGTGTACCATTGGCCGTGAATGGCATGTCTTCCACTGGTACGATCTTAGAGATCACACCTTTGTTACCGTGACGACCGGCCATCTTGTCGCCCGGTTGCAAGCGACGCTTCACAGCCAAATACACCTTCACCATCTTCTGCACGCCCGGTGGCAATTCATCGCCTTGGGTCAGTTTGCGACGCTTTTCTTCAAACAGCGCATCAAATTCCACGCGCTTTTGACCCAAGCTGTCTTTCAACTGCTCCAACTGCAATTGTTGATCGTCTTCTGCCAGGCGAATATCAAACCAGTCGTAGCGACCCACTTCATGCAAATAGGTTTTGGTAATGCGTGTGCCCTTGGCCAGCTTCTTGGGGCCGCCCTTAGCCGTTTTACCGGTAAGCAGACGCTCAATACGGCCAAAGGTATCGTTTTCCACAATGCGCAACTGATCAGCCAAATCTTTCTTAAACTGAGTCAGTTCATCATCAATGATCTGCTGAGCGCGGGCATCACGTTCAATCCCCTCGCGGGTAAACACCTGAACGCCGATCACGGTGCCTGACATCCCCGAGGGCACGCGCAGGCTGGTGTCTTTTACATCCGAGCTCTTTTCGCCAAAAATAGCGCGCAACAGTTTTTCTTCTGGCGTGAGTTGCGTTTCGCCCTTCGGCGTCACTTTACCCACCAGCACATCACCAGCTTCTACTTCAGCGCCAATGTAAATAATGCCGGACTCATCCAAGCGGCCTAACATGCGCTCGGAGAGGTTTGAAATGTCGCGCGAAATATCTTCAGGTCCCAGCTTGGTGTCACGTGCCACCACCGACAACTCCTCAATGTGAATAGAGGTGAAGCGGTCTTCGGCCACGATGCGCTCGGAGATTAAAATTGAATCTTCAAAGTTGTAACCGTTCCAGGGCATAAACGCTACCAACAGATTTTGACCAAGCGCCAATTCACCAGTATCGGTGGAGGCGCCATCGGCAATCACGTCATCACGAGAAATGATGTCACCCACTTTGGCGATGGGTCGTTGATTGATGTTGGTATTCTGGTTAGAGCGGCGATACTTAATTAGGTTGTAGATGTCCACACCCACTTCGCCGGCCATGGTTTCGTTGTCGTTCACACGCACCACGATACGGGCGGCATCCACATAATCCACAACTCCACCCCGACGGGCTTGTACGGTAGTTCCCGAATCCACAGCCACGGTCCGTTCGATACCCGTTCCCACCAAAGGCTTCTCAGCACGCACGCACGGCACTGCTTGGCGTTGCATGTTAGAACCCATCAAGGCGCGGTTGGCATCATCGTGTTCCAAGAACGGAATCAACGATGCGGCAACGGATACGATCTGTGCGGGAGCCACGTCAATGTGCGTGACGCGATCCGGTGTGGCCAATGTAAATTCATTGTGATGACGGCAAGAAACCAAATCGTCCGTGAAGCGGCCTTTGGCATCGAGCTCGGCGTTGGCCTGCGCAATCACATAACGACCTTCTTCAATGGCGGAGAGCATTTCAATCTGCTCGCCCACGCGGCCGTTTTCTACTTTGCGATACGGGGTTTCTAAGAAACCATAGGAATTGGTGCGCGCATACAGCGCCAATGAATTGATCAAGCCGATGTTCGGGCCTTCCGGTGTTTCAATAGGGCATACTCGACCGTAATGGGTGGGATGCACATCGCGCACCTCAAAGCCCGCACGTTCGCGTGTTAAACCACCAGGCCCTAAGGCCGATACACGCCGCTTGTGGGTAATTTCCGACAAGGGGTTGGTCTGATCCATAAACTGCGACAATTGACTGGAACCAAAGAACTCTTTAATCGCCGCCGAAATGGGCTTGGCGTTAATTAAATCGTGCGGCATCAAGTTTTCGGATTCGGCTTGGGACAGACGTTCCTTCACAGCACGCTCAACACGCACTAAGCCGGAACGGAATTGATTTTCGGCCAACTCACCTACAGAGCGTACGCGACGATTTCCCAAGTGATCGATATCATCAATTTCGCCGCGACCATTGCGCAGTTCAACCAAAATCTTAATCACCGCCACAATGTCTTCGTTGGAGAGCACTGATGCACCCACCAATTCAGGACGACCCACGCGGCGATTAAACTTCATGCGGCCAACAGCCGACAGGTCGTAACGGTCTTCATTAAAGAACAGACCTTGGAACAAGCTTTTTACGGCTTCTTCAGTGGGTGGCTCGCCAGGGCGCATCATGCGGTAGATGGCCACACGGGCTGCCATTTGATCGGCGGCATCATCCATGCGCAAGGTTTGAGAAATGTACGGGCCTTGGTCCAAATCATTGGTATAAATAGTGCGGAATTCACTAATGCCTGCGGCACGGAATTTCGCTAAGGTGGCTTCGGTCAATTCATCATTGGCACGTCCCAGCACTTCACCGGTACTGGTGTCGATAATGTCATGAGCCAACGCGCGACCGGCAACAAATTCTTCCGGCACTTCAATGCGTTTTAAACCCGCTTGCTCCATTTCACGAATATGCTTCACCGTGATGCGTTTATCGCGCGGCACAATCACTTTACCCTTGGCCATGATGTCGAAGCGAGTCACATCACCACGCAACCGCTCTGGTACCAATTCCATTTGTACGGTTGCGCCATCCATGTGGAAAGTTTCAAAAGCAAAGAAGGTTTCGAGAATCTGTTCGGGCGTAAAGCCAATAGCCTTCAGCAATGTGGTGACGGGCATTTTCCGGCGACGATCCACACGGAAATACAGGAAATCTTTTGGATCAAATTCAAAATCGAGCCATGAGCCGCGATAAGGGATGATACGGGCCGAGAACAACAGCTTGCCTGAAGAATGCGTCTTGCCGCGATCATGCTCGAAAAACACGCCGGGGCTGCGATGCAACTGAGACACGATGACACGTTCTGTACCGTTAATGACGAAAGAGCCATTCTTGGTCATGAGCGGAATTTCGCCCATGTACACTTCTTGCTCTTTCACTTCTTTAACCGTAGGTTTGGACGCTTCGCGGTCCATAATCTTGAGGCGCACACGCGCACGCAGAGGAGACGCATAGGTCATCCCACGTTGTTGGCATTCCAACACGTCAAAAGGAGGTGTACCCAGCTGATAGCTGACATACTCCAAACTGGCATTGCCAGAATGGCTGGAAATGGGAAACACGGTCTGGAAGGCCGCTTCTAGCCCCTGGCTTTTTCGCCCGGGTGAAACAACGTCCGCCTGCAAAAACTCAGCGTATGAGTCCAATTGGGTGGCCAGCAGGAACGGAACTTCGAGAACGCTTTGGCGCTTCGCGAAGCTTTTGCGAATGCGCTTTTTCTCGGTGAATGAGTAACTCATGTTATCTCCACGGCAGTATGACAAGTGCGTTGGGAATGGGGTGAACCCCAAACCGTTAAAACAAGGAAAACAGTTGAGTAGCCGGTATTGGGGTTGGTATTGGGGTCAGACCCCGCATGGGGTCTGACCCCAATACCAACCCCAATACCAGCCACTCAACCTTTACTGCAATTACTTAATTTCGAAAGCAGCGCCCGCTTCGGCCAATTGCTTGCCGATTGCATCGGCATCAGCCTTAGACACGCCTTCTTTAACAGCCTTCGGTGCGCCATCAACCAAGTCTTTCGCTTCTTTCAGGCCAAGACCTGTAATGGTGCGAACGGCTTTAATGACGTTTACTTTGTTGTCGCCAGCACCGGTCAAGACCACGTTAAACTCGGTCTTTTCTTCCACTGCAGCAGCAGCTCCGCCAGCGGCAGGTGCTGCAACGGCCACGGCTGCGGCTGCTGCAGAAACGCCAAACTTCTCTTCCATATCTTTAATCAACGAGGACAGTTCAAGCACGGTCATACCGGCAATTGCGTCCAAGATTTCAGCTTTATTTAGTGCCATTTTTAGCTCCTTAAATTAAACAGTGGCTTGTTTTTGATCGCGCACAGCCGCTAGGCCGCGCACGAATTTGGCCGGGACTTCGTTGAGCGTCTGCACGAATTTCGTCACCGGTGCTTGCATCGTTCCCATCAACATCGAAATGAGTTGGTCGCGACTTGGCATGGTGGCAAGACTGGCGACATCTTTGGGGGTCATGACAAAATTTGCCATGGCGCCACCTTTGATGACTAACCGATCGTTGCTCTTCGAAAACTCGTGAATGACCTTTGCAGCCGCGACGGGGTCATCGGAAATGCCATACACCAAAGGTCCGATCATTTGATCGGCCAAGGATGCAAATGGCGTATCCACCACAGCGCGACGTACAAGGGTATTTTTCAGAACGCGGAAATACACTCCCGCAGCCCTGGCCTTGGCTCGTAGCACAGTCATATCACTGACCGCCAACCCGCGATATTCCGCCAAGATGATGGTTTGAGCGCCAGAAACTTGACCGGCGACCTCAGCAACGACTGCTTTCTTCTCTTCCAGATTAAGACTCAAGGTCCGTCCTCCATTAAGATTACAGAACCGCGTTTAACCGCGATTCCAACCACGGCGACCTTTTTTCAGGGCTTTGGTGCAAACAAGCCACCAATACAACTTGACCTTCCATCAGGGTGCGCCATCTGCGTAGGCTGCCTTGCGGCGATTAAACCCAATTGGGTCCCTACGGTCTTTGATGCCCGGCCGGGTTGCCCCGACCGCCCAAAGTTCTTGCTGTTTCCCTATGCGGCCAGCGTCGAGTTATCGACGCGCACGCCCACACCCATGGTGCTGGAGAGGGAAACTTTCTTGAGGTAAACGCCTTTAGCCGTTGTGGGGCGCGCGCGATTCAATGCACCCAACAAGGCCAGCAGATTTTCCTGCAGAGCGTCCACCGTAAATGAAGCGCGGCCAATAGAGCAATGCACCAGGCCTGCTTTGTCGGTACGGTATTGCACCTGACCAGATTTGGCGTTTTTAACCGCACCGGTCACATCAGCGGATACCGTGCCCACTTTTGGATTGGGCATCAAGCCACGAGGACCCAACACTTGACCCAGAGGACCCACGATACGCATGGCGTCTGGTGTGGCAATCACCACATCAAAGTCCATGAAGCCGCCTTTAATTTTTTCTGCTAAGTCTTCAAAGCCCACATGCTCAGCACCTGCAGCACGGGCCTTCTCAGCGTTTTCGCCTTGTGCGAATACGGCTACGCGCATGGTTTTACCCGTGCCGCGTGGCAATACCACAGAACCGCGTACTTGCTGATCGGATTTCTTAGCATCAATTCCTAAGTTAATGGACACATCCACTGATTCATCAAACTTAGCGGTGGCTGTTTTCTTAACCAATTCCAACGCGCCCGCAACGGGGTACGCCTTGCTGCGATCAATTTCACCCAGCAAAGCCAAGTGACGTTTAGATGTATTTGACATTTATTTCACCCCTTCCACTTCAATACCCATACTGCGCGCGCTGCCGGCCACGGTACGAACCGCAGCATCCATATCGGAGGCGGTTAGATCGGGCATTTTGGTGGTGGCAATGGCCTCGGCTTGCGCACGAGTCAATTTACCCACCTTGTCGGTATGCGGTGTAGGGCTGCCCTTGGCTACGCCGGCTGCTTTCTTAATCAGCACGGTAGCCGGTGGCGTCTTCATAATGAAGGTGAAACTCTTGTCGGCGTAAGCGGTAATCACCACTGGCACCGGTAAGCCTACTTCCATGCCCGCTGTTTGCGCATTGAAGGCCTTACAGAATTCCATAATATTCAGACCACGCTGGCCCAGGGCGGGGCCAACTGGCGGGCTAGGGTTAGCCTTACCCGCAGGGATCTGTAATTTTACATACCCAATGATTTTCTTTGCCATTTCAACTCCTGTTTATGGGTTCAATCGGATGGCCCCATGGCCACCCTCCCCGGAAAACCGATTTACTTTAATTTTAAGCAAACCGTTCGGACAAACCTAACTGTCGTTAGGCCTTTTCCACTTGTCCAAAATCCAGCTCTACAGGTGTGGAGCGCCCAAAAATCAGCACCGACACCCGCAATTTATTCTTGTCGTAATTCACTTCTTCCACATTGCCGTGGAAATCAGTGAACGGGCCATCTTTAACCCGTACCGACTCGCCCGCCTCAAACAACACTTTAGGCCTCGGTTTTTCTACACCTTCCTGCACTTGGTGCAAGATGGTTTCCACTTCCTTATCCGTGATCGGTGTGGGCTTATTGGCGCGACCACCCACAAAACCGGTAACCTTGGGCGTACTCTTCACCAAGTGCCACGATTCATCCGTCATATCCATCTGCACCAGCAGGTAGCCCGGGAAGAACTTCCGTTCGCTAATATTTTTTTGGCCGGCCTTCATTTCAACCACTTCTTCCACCGGCACTAAAATTTCGCCAAACTGGTTTTGCATGTCCGAGCGCGCAATGCGCTCCACCAGGGCGCGCTGCACACTCTTCTCAAAGCCTGAGTAGGCGTGAACCACATACCAACGCATAGCCATTACTCAGCCCGTCCCATTAATCGTTGCACCATCATCAGAAGGCCCCAATCTACCAACCACAGAAACAAACCCATCACCACCACCAACGCAAATACGATCAGGGTGGTTTGCCATGTTTCTTTGCGACTAGGCCAAACAACGCGGCGTGTTTCTGCGATAGCGTCTTGTGAAAAGTGAAAAAACTCTTGCCCAGACGTGGTAAACCAGGCCACAGCGGCGCCCAGTCCCAATCCTGCCAATACACAGAGCACGCGCAAAATAAGCGCTTGCTCTGAGAGCTGGTAGTACCCTGCAATTCCGGCAATCACCAACATCACCGCGAAACTAAATTTAATCTTGTCCGCCATTGCCGCGTAAACCCTTATGTCATGCTTCCGTGCTGTTGGCAGGCCAGGAGGGCATCGAACCCCCAACCTACGGTTTTGGAGACCGTCACTCTGCCAATTGAGCTACTGGCCTACTGTTTGTTACTCAATAATCTTCGCAACAACACCCGCACCTACGGTACGGCCGCCTTCACGAATAGCGAAACGCAAACCTTCTTCCATAGCAATGGGTGCAATCAACGCTACGGATACGGATACGTTGTCTCCTGGCATCACCATTTCAGTACCCGCTGGCAGCTCAATGGCGCCTGTTACATCAGTGGTACGGAAATAGAACTGTGGGCGATAGCCTTGGAAGAAGGGGGTATGACGGCCGCCTTCGTCTTTGGAGAGCACGTAAATTTCTGCGGTGAACTTGGTGTGGGGGGTGATGGAGCCGGGCTTGGCCAATACTTGGCCGCGCTCTACTTCTTCACGCTTGGTGCCGCGCAGGAGAACCCCTACGTTATCGCCCGCTTGACCTTGGTCGAGGAGCTTGCGGAACATTTCCACACCGGTACACACCGTCTTCAAGGTGGGTTTTAAACCAATAATTTCCAATTCTTCGCCCACCTTCACAATGCCGCGTTCCACGCGGCCAGTGACCACCGTGCCACGACCGGAGATGGAGAACACATCTTCTACGGGCAGCAAGA
>Ga0208507_1001117_pt1 | contig 15503 bp, 10 predicted proteins | sample CryBogCBH12Aug01_FD_184626 | JGI IMG/M metagenome (GOLD analysis project Ga0208507, IMG submission 184626) | Freshwater microbial communities from Crystal Bog, Wisconsin, USA - CBH12Aug09.1 (SPAdes) (version 2) | ecosystem: Environmental > Aquatic > Freshwater > Lake | place: Crystal Bog... | reverse complement strand
CCGAATTAAAGAGATGCGCTGATTGACGACGTGCTGCTCGTATATTTGACGACTTCTAAGCCAAGCCGATTCTGACCAATTCGCGTAGTTCCAAGTCGCGACATTTGGGGACGGTAGTGGAAACAATTCGAGTAAACACGTTTCACCTTCCGCTGCGCCTAGCCTAGTTTTTTGATAATCGAGTATGGCATCCTGGGAATCAGGTTTGGCTTGGGATAACAAATACATTCGTATTAACTGCGCCCAAGTTGGCTGTAAAATTGCATTTCCATCGTGCCAAGCATGGTTGCCAGATGCGGGGTAAAATTCAGGCGCAGATTCCAGAATTTTGCGATTGCGTTGATTCCATGTTTCAAGATGGCTGGCGACGGCTGACTCCGTCTTGCCGCCAGCCTCCTCTATGCCGATAAACCAAATGGGCGCTCGCCATTGTCCGTATCCTACGAACGTGGCACAATAATCGGTGATAGTGGCAATGTTTAACATAGTTGCTGCCAACTCGCGAGCACTACGACCACACTTCCACCCAACCGATTAACTTTGTCTCAAAGCCACGGCTGCCTTGAGCCAACCCGCGATGCTCCAGTTCCCGCTGCAACATCGGCTCCAGTTTTTCGCGGAGCAATGCCAGCATCTTGTCGGCATTCGCGCCGGGCGATGATGAGGGCTGGGCATGCCAGAGTTTTTCGGGATGGCGCTCCCACGCAACCAAGCGCTGCCCCTCGGTGTCCACGGCGAGCGGCACGATGATGCGCTTCACCTGGCCTTTGTCGCCACGGGCTTCAACCGCCCACGCGGCGAGCACGCCGCTTTGTCCGTCTGGCGACTGCACGCGCACGCCAAGCTGCTCGGGCGCGAGGTCGCGGAAGTTTTTCAGGTAGGCCGTGACCAGCGGATGATCGAGGCCGAGCAACTGGACTTTCTCCTTCGACAATGACAATTCCCGTTCGGTGGTCAGCAGCGTTTCGATCTTGGTCTGGCCGTCAATCCACGCGAACATTTTGTCGCCCCGGTTGGTGAACGTGTCCGCCTCGGTGCTGGCGGCGTCGGTGACGAACCGCACCAATGCGGCCATGCCTTCTTCCGGGCTGCCCATGGCCTTGTAGTCATCGAGCCGGAAGCCGTCGAGGTCTTGGAACAACTCGAACACCACCTTGCGCGCCTCGACGGCGTTGGACATGGCGGCATCCAACTCAACCTTGGTGCGTTTCAGCGATGGGTCATTCAAGGCGTCCGCATAAAGACTGGCGTAGTTGAGCTGCATGGAAAGCTGGCCGAGAATTTGGGTTCGCAGGTCTTCGGCAATCTGCCCCCGTTCGTCCACCTTGCCTAGTGCGCGACCAATCTCTTTCAACTTCTCGTCCAGCAGCAGGAAAATTGAGCCTTCAATGGTGTCCGACAGGACGAGGTTGTAAACCTGCGCGGTGTTAAGCTGGCCGTAGCGGTGAATGCGGCCGATTCGCTGCTCCAAGTCCATCGGGTTCCAGGGCAGGTCAAAGTTGAACAGCACGCGGGCGTGTTGAAGATTGATTCCCTCGCGACCGGCGGCGGTGCAAATCAGGACGCGCGGGCCATCGGGGGCTTTGAAACGTTTCTCCGCCGCCGTCTTGGCGCCGTGGTCGCCGCCTTTGAGGACGGTCACGCCTTGACCGGGATACTGTTTCTCAATCTCCGCGCCCAGCATTTCCACGCTGCCGAGATACGTCGCGAAGATCACCATGCGCTCCTGTGGATTCTGCCGCCACAACACGCCCAGCGCGCCGATGAGTTTTTCCACTTTGGTTTCGCGCTGCGCCGGATAGGTGGCCAACAGTTCTTTGATGCGCCGCCGTTCCTCCGGCAACGCCACGGCCACGCTGCTGATGGCGGCGTCTTCGGCATCCGCCGCGCCGGTTTCGGAACCGTATTCATCCGCGGCTGCGCCAAGGGCTTCCTCCTCCTCGCGCTGCAACTTCAAAATCTTGTAGCGGTAATCGGCCAGCAACTGGTCCACCTGCGCGTTCTCCAGCCGTCCCTCTGCGATGCCATGCAACTCGCGGATGAGCGTCCGCGCCTCGTCGAGCGCGGCGTTGCGTTGGTCAATGTCCAGCTTCTGGTCGTGCATCAACGATTCCTGAATCGTCAACGCGATGAGCCGGCGGCGCAATGTGCGCTGGACGGCGGCAAAACTGGAGGCGGCAATCTTTTGGAAGATCGTCATCACGAACGCCAGTCCCTGGCCTTTCTTCCCCTGCCGTTTCGCCAGCGCAAATCCATCCTGCAAATAGGCTACCAGCGCGCCGTAAAAACCTTTCTCGGTGTCGGCCATCGTGAACGCCTCGGTATGCACCTGCCGCCGGGCGAACAGAGTCGAGCCGTCCGGCTTGCAAGCGTCGGCCTTGGTGCGGCGAAATACGACGGCATTCAAGCGGTGGCGATGTTCGACCATTTCATGCGGCGAGTTGAATAACGTGGGATCGAGCATCTGCACCAACATCCAGAATCGGAAATGGTCGCCTTGATGTGGTGTGGCCGAAAGCAACATCAAGTCGCGGGTGTGTTCCTTCAACACTTCGGCCAGCCGGAAATTCTGCGTCTTCACCAGCTTGCCGTTTTGCCGGTAGGCCGTCAGGTGATGGGCTTCGTCGAACACGACCAAATCCCACGGCGGCGCGGCTTTCAACCGGGCGACGCGGGCTCGGAGCTTCAAAGTATCAATGCTGGCGATGAGTAGATTGTGTTTTTCGAACGCATTGGATTTGCGGTCGGTCACGTCCCCCTCGCTGCCGAAGACTTCAAAATTCAAGTGGAAGACTTCATTCAACTCGCGATGCCAGTTGTTCACCAGCCCGGCGGGAACGACCATCAGGGCGCGCTTGAGTTCACCGCGACTGACCAATTCGCGCAGGATGAGCGCGGCTTCGATGGTTTTTCCAAGGCCGACTTCATCCGCGATGAGAAAGCGACGCGGTGAAGCTGTGGCGACGCGGTGCGTCAGCACAACCTGGTGCGGCAGCAAATCAATCTTTGCCGACGTGAGGGCGCTGACGTTGTCCATCAACGGCAGCGCGTGGGCCTGATAGCATAGCCATGCCCGGAGCGCCCGCTTGGCGTCGGCCTTGGTGCTGGCGACGACAACTTCCGAGCGACCGAGCGCGGAAATCAGGCTGGCGACGGGCACTTGCCGTTCGCCGACGGGAAAAAACACCTTGATGAAGCCGTCCACCGGCGCGGCGATCACCACGCCTTCGCCAAGGTCAGCATGGCGGACGCGGATGCCCGGTTTCAGGTTGGTGGTGGCGACGCTCACGAGATGCGCGGATGGAAAATACCGGACCAAACGAGTTTGTTCTCCGCCCCCGTGGTGACGATGCGCCGGGCGCTGCCCTCCGCGCCGTTCCAAAGACAGCGGCCAATCGGGATGGACTTTTTGCTGTGCTCTCCGGCGCAATGCCAATGGTAGGTATCTTCGGACGCCTTGGGAAAAATGCGCTTGGGATCGGCGAGCCAAAAAATGAGCGCGGCCTCGCGCCCGCCGTCGGCAACATCCTGCTGAAAGTCGGTGATGGCGGGATAAACGGTCTGCTCCAACCATTCGACGGCCGTATCCGGGTGCAAGGTGTCCATGGCAGCTTCGAGGCCGGCGATGACGAGTGTGCGACCGTTGATGAGCTGAAGCTGGCCGTCGGGCCAGCCGGCCTGGTGCAGGCGCAGGAGTTCGCGCAAACTGCGCACGGATTCGGCAGGGCAAATTTTATTCAGCGCGGCGGCGTCCCAAAGCAGGGAGGTGCCGGAAGTCATCCAAGTGGTGTCGTGTAAGTCGGGATTCATATTGGGTCATGAACTTTTGAAGGCAAACTCGCCCTGTCTGCGATTTGTTCCACAGGAGCAACTGAGCCAGAAATCCAATGGTGATATCGAGAGTCTTTATCTAGCTCAACAAACAGAACCTGATTACTGCTGGAAATCGCATAGGCATAAGAGTAACCCTTGCCAGTATTTTGACCGTTTTCGATGACATAACGTGCGGCGATGAGCTTTCCACCATAAACCAGCCCATCACGTAAAGATGGCTCAGACATGGATCGACTCACATAACACTCTGTGAGACCTGCCATTTGTTGCTGTATAGATTTTGGCAAAACAGCGACGTCCACTTTGCCGAATACACCGGCGCTCGCAATTTGAGCACGCAGCGTATTCGCATCAAGCGAATCATGAATTTGCCAAAACAATCGTTTCTTTCCCATAGCTCACCCTTCCAGATCAAACAGCCGCATTTGTTCTTCGACTTTGCGTTTGTTCTTCGACAGCCAATCGCGGTAGATGGTGCGGGCGCGCTGGGCGGCGAATTTAATTTCCTGCGAGCCGCCGTGACGACAGAGCCAGTCCACCAGATCACCGGTGGCCGGATGCGGCGCAAAGTTGGGGCTGTTCAACGTGTCCTCCACCCGGATGCCGCTGCCATCCACGCAGGCGCCGACGAGGAACATGGATTGGTCAAAATCGCGGGCCATGCCTTTGCGCGATGCGCCTTTCCATGCCACCGCGAGTTCGACCGGCGGCGTGAAGGTGAAGGTCTTGTTCTTCTCGGAGCACCAGCCGCGATCCTCAAAGTCGCTGGGGGCTATGCCCGTGCCGCGCAGAAATTTCTGCATCTGGTCGCGCGGGACGTGCGTGGTCTCGTAAAAGATGCGGAAGAATTGGCGCGTGTAAGGCTCGGCGTTCGGTGGTGGCGCTTCCGGGCCGCTCGTCGTGCTGGCGGTATCATCATCAAGCAAGTTATTGATGCCGACAAGCGCCTCGCGGATGGTGAACGGACGGTCTTTCTCGATGAACACCTGGCCGTAATGGCGCGAGAAGTATTCGAGCGCCTTGCCGCGTCTGATGACCTGCAAATCAGCGGCGGGCAAACCTTCTTTCTGATGCTGCGATAGAAGATTTTTGATACGGCGCACGTCGTCTGTAATCTGCCGGCGCAACCGCGCCCAACTGATAGGCTGCGGTTCGTTTATCCGCTTCCGGCAAACATGAATAATGTCATATTCGATTTGCTTAGAGCCAAACTCACCTTCACCTTTAGACTCATCGCTGCGAATCGGATATGTCGCTTCAAGATAAAATCCTGCGTCAAACAAACTCTCCAACACATTCACCCAAGGCTCATCCTCACTATGGTGAAATGTGAAGGCCAAGAGGCCGCCGGCTTTCAAGACTCTACGAGCCTCGCGCCAGCAATCGGTTAAGATACGTTTATAGAACTCATCGGCATCATCGGGGTGTCGGGCTTCGCTCGCGATAGCCTCCAATGCTTTTGGCACATAATCAGGACCAAATTCATTTGGATATCGGTCTTTAAGTGCCAAGCGTAACCAGACGTAGAAAAAATCAGAAAGTTCTGCGTAATGAAGCAATCCGCCAAATGGTGGATCTGTAATCACCAAGTCCACACTTGCCTCCGGATGCATTGTCATTTCAGTGGCTGACTGGCACGCTATTCCGTCAACACGCAACACAGGATCAGCGCAGTGAACTTTGGCATTCAGAACGGACTCAATGGCGGCAAAGTTATCCAGCAATTTACCAGAAACAACTTCCCATGGATTAAGTGTCCATTCTAGACCTTCGACAAGACCCTCTACGCATGAAGACCAGTTGCCACGACCAAGGTTGCTGAACACGCAGTTTTCTACTGGGTTTGATTTTGGATTAAAATTATTATTAGCAAAGAAAGGTTCGAGCTTGTCAGCTCCAATATTCCAAATACAGAAGAGATTGTTATTTCTTAGATATTGCTGGAAGCCGCCAAGCAGAAAGTCCTTTGTTGCGTTTGAGATGTTTGGCGTTTTTGTGATGTTCTTTAATAGTAAGGTGTGAACCAAAAGTTGACGCGGGTTAAAAAAATCTGTCCAACGTGTAATGCCATGACGAGGTAGTGGATTGCGCTGGTGGGTCATGTGGCCGAACGGAATTTCCGAAGTAGGCCAGAAGCCTTCAAGGTCGGAATCCTTTCTCGCATACCATTCTTTCCAGGCGGCATTTGTTGCTAATGTGTTTTTCGGAGCAAAAAAGAAGCGCCCGTTATATGGCACGTTCTGTTCTTTGCGCGAAGGAGAAAACCCATGCGCGCAACTCATTGCCCACGGCGCCGACTTACCCGTGACCTCAATTGAATCGAGAGTTGACTGTTGTTGTCCACACGTTGGAGCACCACATGTAAAATGCCCTGTCTTTCGAGTTGTGCCTCCACGCTCGTCCGTGTAGAAAGCAACATTTGTTTCCGGGCATGTAACTTGTTCCGGTAAAGTGCCACGCACCTCAAGAAAGCGCAGTTTGGCAGCGCGTGCATTGTTCCATCGGATGGTTGACTCAACAGAGTCAGTCGCGCTGCCGCCATATTCTCGGCCCTGATCGTCCTGTTTTGGACAGCCTTCGAGCCATTGTGGATGGATGAGCAACGTCAACTCAATCTTCTTGTTAGTTGCTTTGCCGAGTTCGGGTGAATTATTTTCTGACAATGCCTTAGCGTCTGTCCGTGTCTTGCCGCAGTGTGGACATTGATAGCGGCCAAGTTCGTCCATAACCGCGAACGGCTTTTCATTGGGTGCGACGAGCAAGGGTGAGTCAGGCGACATCCGGGCCGCGTGGCGCTCCACGTCAAAGGATTTCTTGCAGCCGGGACATTCCCACACCCACGAATCCACTGCTAGTGTCTTGGTCGCGATAACCGGTGAAGACATGATGGGGGTGCGATGACCGCAACCAGCACGCTGACACGGGCCGTGCTTGGCCCAAAAAGTGTAGATAATTTCCGGGCCTTCGTAGCGATAGTATTCCCGGTCCTGCCACGGCACGGAAAAAATATCGAAGCTGGCCGGGAGTTCTTCCCAATCCTCCTCGGTGGCCGGGGCGGCGGTTTGTTCGCTGGACAAATAATCGGACTGAACTTCTTTCTTTGAGCGGGCTTTCGTGCCAGCACGCCGAAACCATTTGCCCTTCTCGCCGTCCGGGCCATCACAGGCGTAATAAGGCATGATCATTGGCTTCACCTCGGCCTCGATATCGGCGAGCAGGCGTTTGACCTCGGCGATGTCCACCTGCGCCATTTCGTTCTTCACCACGAGCCATGCGACGGGATTAAGGTCGCAACCGAACATTTGCATTCCCAGACGAGAACCTTCAACGATGGTCGTGCCGCCGCCCATGAACGGCTCGGCAACTTTGAGATGACGCAGCGAGCCGCGTTTCTGGTGGTTGGCGTAATAGACATCCCACACGGCCTTAGCGGCCTTGCTCTCATCCTCCGGCGCTTTCATCGCCGCTGCAAGCAGCATGGACCGGAAAACACTGGAGCGCCGCCGTGCCCACCATTTCGACATCTGATAAATCGGCTTGCTCGCGTTGCCTTCGATGGCGGCAATCTGGTTGATGGGGATGATGGGGAAATCCACTTCAAGACAGGTCTTGGGCCGGTTTGGATCGGAAAAATCCACCGTCTCGACCGAGACCTCGCGCCCCGCGCCGACGGCAACGGCAATCTGCTCGGTGAGCAATTCTTTTTTTGATTTACCTTTGGTGCGTGGTGGCATTTTTATTCGGTTGGTTTTGGAATGGTGCCGATGAAGTAGCTCCCGCAACAGGTGCGCGCGGCATCGAAGTTATCAAACGTCTTGGCAAACTTCAGGTTCTCAACAAAAACATCAATGCCGTTGGCTTGCGTCTCCATGACCACATTGCCGGCCTGATTGTTCGTGATCTTTAGCAGCTCTCGCTGGGTATAAGCCTCGTAACCCAGATGTTCAGAATCGGCATAGCCAAAAAGTGTGAGTTTCGGGTTCAGAGTATCGAGAAAAGTATAATCGCGGTCGGAGTCGCGACCGTGATGCGGCGCGATCAAGACGGCGCAGTTTTCAACACGCACCGAATGGTGCTTGAGAACGTGCTCCCATGTGCCGTCGTGTGCATCGCCGGGGAAAATGATTTTGCCGGCGGCAGAATTATACACAATCACATACGAACCATCGTTGTGATCTTCCGACTCATTGGCAGTTTTTACCAAGTTGGCATCGGGGGCAACGATATGGAGACAGTCGCCCCGGTCTTCGGGGTCGCCTTTATTGGCAAAGGGGAAAACTGCTCCCGCAATGTGGTTCACAACGGTCACGCCCTCGCGCTTTTTGTCCCTTACTAATTCGTAAGCATCCCAATCTTCCTCACGATATGGACCACCACTAAAATCGGGCTTTTCCTTGCGCAATCCACTGTCCCAAAAGTTGGTGATGCCAACCTGGTCGCAGAGGGCTTCAAACCCGTCAAGGTGATCCATGTCCGGGTGGCTGAGAATGAAACGGAACGGCTTGCTGATGCCGTGGAGTTTCATATACGAGATCGGGTTGGTCGGCCGGTCGCTCATTCCGTAATCCCCGGAGGGCTGGGTTGAGGGTGCCATTTCATTAAGCAGTGCGCGGATCATTGCTGATGCTTTCACAGCTTCATCTTCAATCAGGTTGCCCCCGCAGATGTCTATCATCGTCACACGTCCACTACCGTGCTCGATAATGTGGCAATCACCCTTGCCGACGTTAAGAAAGTGGATGCGCGGCATATCACTTTTCTTTCCCGTCGTCCTTACTGGTGCGGGATTTTTCAATGCCCCACGTTGCGTGCGCGATGTCTTCGAGTTTCGCGACAAACTTGTCCACGTTCAGGCCGGCGATAAAGGCCAGCGCGTAAAATCCCAAAAGGCTTGAGTCCGTCTTTTCCGTGGCGTCGAGGACGAGCAATCCCGCCTTGAGAAACAGAAAACTCACCGCGCCGCAAATCACACTGACGATGGGACGGATGTAATACCACGGCTGCCAGGCTTCATCCCATTGTTTGCGAACACAAGCGTTGAGATACACGCCGCGCAGGCAGTAGGTGATACCACCGACACCGCCAGCCAGTGCGCAAGTGATCGGGACATGAACCGACTCCAACCAGGCGGGAAGCAACCCTTTCATGATCGCGCAGGCAGCGGCGATGATGGCGAGCAACAGCACCAGATGGTAAGCGACGATTCCTTTCATATTCAGCCTTTGGTTGCGGAGATTTCGATAAACGGCAGGGCGACTTCGAGCAAGGATAGACCGCCGTGGTTAAGCGTGGGGTAGCCGCCGGCGCTTTTCCATTTGCGGCGACCGAGCGCGAATTGCCTTTCGCCGTGGACGGTGGTCAAGCAGAGCGAGATGGGCGGCAGCCAATGGTGCGGCGTGCCTGCGCCATGCGCAAACCGCATACTGCCGAAATTATCCTTCAACCATTTGGCCTGGTCGCGGTCGCTGACATCAGTGAACAGCCCGCACGCGGCATAACCGTGGTCGCTGGTGATGACCAGCCGCCGGCCCTCCGACATGCGCTCGATCAATTTCCAAAACACATCCGAGGTCAGGACTTGGGAGGCTTCACGCGAAAGTTGCTTCAGGGCTTCGCCGGGTTCGGCCAACTGGTGGACGCGGTCGTCGGGCCAGTGGTGCCACAAGGCGATGGCCGGAGCAGATTTAATCCAGTCCACACAGGAACTCCATTCCGCGCCGAGCGATTCGGTGCGGGCGCCGGTGAGTTGATGGGCCAATCCGGCATCGTTATTTTCCAACGCCGAGCGTCCGCTGAAACCGAGCGCCTTGGCGAACGGGGTGGTGTCGCTGGGCAGTTCCGAGCCGCGCGCACCGGCCTGATGAAGCTGGTAGCCGCGACGCTTGGCTTCCTGCAACAGCCACGGGACTTCGCGGAGCGACAGGGCGTCGAGGATGAGGATCGCCTTGCCGCCGGGAGTTTTCTGCCAGAACTCGATGAGCGCCTGCGAGGCGCGCGGCACGGATTTTTCGTAGTCGCGCCAGAGTTCCCAAGCGGAGCCGGATAGGAGCAGTTCGAGTTCGCCGATTTTACGCTCGCGGTCGGTCACGTCGCGTTCGACGTGCGGGGCCGTGAGCGGCGCGGAAAAGATGTCCCAAAGTTTGGTGAAGATGGCCAACCATGCCTCCGCCGGGGCGGCGGTGAGCACGGCGTCCAGTTTGGGATCGCGCCCGGTCATTGGTTTTCCTTGTCGAGGTTGAGCGAATAGGTAACGCCGTCCGGCAATTTTTTGAGCAACTCATTCAGTTGCGCGCCGGTCATTTTGGTGACGTTGAGATTGACGTTGGAAATATTGGTGGCCGCGCTGATACCCCATTTCTCGACTTCACCGAGCAAGTTGACCGGCGACTTGGGTGGCGTGCCGAAGGGTTTTAAGGTTGGGCCGGCCGGGGCAGCGGGCAACGAGCCGAACGGATTGGTAGCCACTCCGCCGGTCAACGTGAAGGGTGCCGTAGCGGGGGGATTGGCGGCGGTTGCCGGTGTCAGCGGAAGCGCGCCGCCGCTCTGGTTCGTCGCGCCCGGCAGCAACATGGTGGTCTGTTCCAGGTCTTTGCCCGAACCGAGATCGCCTTTGATGCGAATCCAAACGGCATCCTCGGATTCGCCCGGATTGGCTTGCAGCAATTTCAGGCCGCGCACATTGATGGCGATTTTGCCGGCGGCACACAGGCGCAAAACCTTTTCCTTGGCGGCGACTTCGCCCAGCCACGGAATGCAGTGCTTGCCGCTGATGGCCGGTTCTTGCAGCTCGCCAATGAACTTGGCGACCGATGAACTCGCCGCCGCGTGCGCGAGCGCCGCCGCTTCAAATTCCTCGGCGACGAACAACTCTTTCTCAATTTTTTCGTGGATGGCTTTCGGAATCTTGTCACCGGACACGCCGTGCTTCTCGATCAGGAACCGGCACTGGTCAGGCTGGGCGAAACTCCAGATGTCGAGGATGGCAAACGTGTCGAACAACTCTCGCAGCTTGGGGCGCAGGTGCGAGTTTTGATACGTCTGGAACAGCGGGAAATAAGCGGCGTCGGTGGCTTTCCACTGCTCGGCCAAGTGGACGGCGCGGGCGTAAATGGTCAGGTCGCGATCAATGTAGAGAATGCCCGCCGTCTTTTTCGGGAGCAGAAACCGGAGCGTGTTGCGCCGTTGCGGCAGGTGTTGTTTGAGCCAATTACCGAGGACGGCCTCGACGTTGTCCGGGTATTCTGGCAGGACTATGAGCGTCAGGCGGCCATCCCAGCGGTCGGGACGCTCGCCTTCAGGAAGCTCGGACCACGGGTCGGTTTGCCAGAGCTTGCGCAGCACGACGGTGCGAAAGTTGCGCGAGATTTCTTCCGTGCCGCCGATGACGTAACGGATTTCAGCCGCGAGACGCTCCACGTCGAGACCCGCGTGCGGCCCGCCTTTTTCAAACAGCTTGTCGTTGCGGGCATTCGCCAGCAGTTTGCCTTCGGCGTTTTCTTCCTCCCGGAACACGAGGCGATTGCCGACGGTGTGAATGTTGAAGCTGTTTTCTTTGATCAACGCCATCTCGGCGGCAAAGGTGTTGTCATCCACCGGCACGCCGCGCGTGATGTCGCACTGGAGTTCGACCGGCTCGGCCCCGTTGATCTTCTCAACGCTCAAGGAGCGCAACCACAACGCGCTGATGATGTCGGCGGCGTGCGGGACGTTGTTGTCGGGGTCTTTGACGGCGGTGCGGACGGCTTCGAGATTGCGCCGGGCTTTTTCCAGCAGCAGGCGGTGGATCTGATTGGACACGGAACTCAACAGCGACGTCACGCTGCCTTTGTCGTTGGTGATGTCGAAATCGGCGGCGGTGATGACGGGCGACTTGTCGCCCCGGTTTTTGAACAGATCAACGAGAATGCGTATGAGGTCGCGCGTTTCCTGCGCCTCGGTGGCAACCAGCACCTGATCTTCGAGCAACTGCATCAGCACCGGCGAATATGGCCATGCCTCGGCAAACTCGTCCTGCTTGGCCTGATGCTGCGACGGCGGGACTTCGGCGAGCCGGACATATTCCTCGACGTGGGGCTTGATGAGGCCGGTGACGTCCGCCGGCGGGACGTTCATCCGGTTCTGGAAAATGCGGTAGAGCAGCAACCGCTGGCGGTCTTTCTTGGCCTGCACGCCTTGGAAATCCACGAGCACCGGATTGATCCGGTGGATTTGCTGATACGCCTGCGACTGGTTGTCACGGATGGAAACGAGCAGCACGAGCAAGTCGGGATGGTCGTTGGCAATCTCCGAAAGCAGTTGAACGAAATTGAATGCCCACTTGCGCCACGGATACTGCTTGGTGTCCGTCAGGCCGTCATACCAGGTCTGAAATTCGTCCAGCAGGAGCGCGGTGGGCTGCGCCTTGAACATTTCCATGAGCAGGTCAACGCTGGGGATGTCGGTCTTTTTGGCCGGGTCGGTGCCTTCCCATTTTCCCCGGAACAGCTTGCCCTCGGGGTGACGGTCAAAAAGCAAATCCCATAGAAATTTGAAACGTTGTTGGTGAAGGCTTTCGGCAATGACGCAGAAGCCCGTTCGGAATTTGAGGCTTTTTAACTCGGGCCGATTGAGTTTGCTGGCCCAGCCGCCAAGCCAGTTGGTGGCCTCGGCTGGGTCGTTCAATCCGTGCCACATGGCGGCCATCAAATGGGATTTACCCTGACCGCGTCCGCCGAGCAACACAACCGGGCGGGATTTGCCGGGCTGGGTCGCCTCAAGAATCTGAAGCAAATCAACGGACGGATAGGTGATGCCGAGAAACTCGGTGGTTGTTTTCTTCAGCGCGCTCGTTTCCTTGTCGGCGGAGAAATCAATGGTTGTGCCCTTGAGGCGATCCCCCTTGAACTCGTCGCGTAAAATCAGATTTAGCATAAAAATATGAGTTTTGTCCTGCCGCCGCGCTGCCAATCTAGTTTCACGAATCGGGGAATTTGGGGCAATCAAAAACGAACTTGTGAAAGAGACATTCGCCGGCCAACGGACCGAAATAGTATGATTTTTTTGTCATGCCCACAGCATGACAAAATTGGTTGGACATTGGCTGTCCAGGCCTAATTTTCATTTGGGCAAAAAAAAGGCTGGCGGGTTTTCACCCGCCAGCCGGCTCAATGATCGATTTGGTTATTTGTTCTTTTCGGTCGCGACGCGGAGAGCGATGCGTCCGTCCAGCGGGACGGTTTCAAGCTGGATGTTGAAGCCGTTGCCGTCGGCGTGCGCCCATGCGCTGCCGATGCGAATCCAGTAGTTGTCGCCGCCTTCGCGGTTGCGAACATTGTAGGCGAAGTGGCTGGGCGTCCTGGAAGTGGCGGTTTTGGTTTCGTTGGAATCAGTCATTTGAAGTCTCCTTTTTAAGTTTCAGGCAGCGCCAATCGCGACCTGATGGCATAAGGTAGGAAGTCCCTTGTAGCCGGAGCGGAGCGAACCGGGCAAGGCGGAAAATTGGGGGCAACCTTCAGGGGGAACCGATTTTCTGATTGCGCGGCCCGGCGGGGGCTTCACTGTGCCAATCAGAACGTCCGCGTTGGTGTGACTGGCAATAAATCAGGGAGACGCCAGACTGAACGCCGAACAAACTACCGCCTCGAAGGAGAGCCGGGCTACCGCTGATTGAATGTGATCAACTTGAACGGGAGCGATTCCTTGCCGTTGGAATACAGGTGGCCGCCGTTGTAAACGATGGCCTCGACCTGAAAACCATGCTGTTCGCCGCCGCGTTTCAAGGTCGTGAAAGCCGACGGTTCCACAAAAAAGCGGAGCTGTTCGCCGCGCGACACCCCGGCATTGTGGCTGCCGGGTGATTGCGGCATCGCCGGCACACTTTCATTTCGGGTGCTCCCGGCGCTGGTGCTGGTGATGTTAATCCAGCGCTGACCTAAAAGTTTGGCTGCCCACTCGTTAGTGTGGCCGGCGTTTTGACAGAAGATTTTGCATTGGAGATTCCCAAGCAATGAATCCACGGCATCGTCATTTTTAAGCACGCGTCGCAAGCTCTCGATATTTTGGGTCAAATAAACCGTGCAACCGCCCGCCGAGCGGGCGACGGCCTGGTATTCAGAATCGAAGCGGCTGACAAAATTTTGCGCCTCGTCCGCCCACAAAAAAACCGGGCGCAAAAAACTTTCCCTGTTGGCAGGCTGCATCCGCCGCAACACGGCCACCTGAAAACAATATTTCCAGCATAGGTTGGTGATGCGGCCTGCGACTCTGAATTCCTGCACCGGCAAATTCACGATGATGATTTTGCCGGCAAACGTATCCTCCGGCGTGACGTTGGTGTCGCTGGAAAAAAGTTTGCGGAGCGGGCGCGTCACCAGCGGGCGGATGAGCACGGTGAAATTGAGCATGATGGAACTCCGAGTTTCTTCCGCTAAGGAAGGAAAATCTTTCTCCCAATATTTTTTGCATTCCTCAAAATCGGCACGGATTTCAGGATCGGCTTTGGCCGTCGCCAAGTCGGCCTCCCGCAAAATCCGCGCGCAAGCACTTTCCTTTTTCCATGTTTCATCTTTTAGCTGCTCAAAACTTATGGCCGCACTGCTGGCAATTTCCCGCAGCAACGGCAGCGACACTGGAATCCCGGCCAAAATTGCCAGGTCAACCAGATTGGAATTCAAATTATGCAGGGCGTCCGCCCAAAACTTTTCCGAGCCGCCGCCGGCATGTTTGTCGCCCTCCGCGATGGCTCCGGCAACCTCGTCTAGCAAATTAGTTATGTTAATGCTAAGTCCCCCACCTTCCTCCGGGCGTTCCGATTCCCAATTCATGAAATTGAATCGGTTGGTGCCTTTGGCATCAATGATGACTAGGTCATCTTCCCGTCCGGTTTCCTGCGCCCATTTTTGCCACTGGATGGCTTCCTCTTTTTTGGCGCACAATACGAGTCCGCCGAACCCGGCGGCAAGGTAGCCGTAGGCAAGGTGCTTGGCCGGGCCGGAAGTTTTTCCACTACCGGTTGCGCCAAAAACGCAGACGCCGGTCTGTGCGTCGGCCAGCCGAAAGGCGTGCCCGTCGCCCCAATCACGCAACACCGTTTGCGGGTGAAATTCCGGCAGGTTTTTTTTGCCAAGCGTCATGCGTGGAATGGTGACGGCGACCGTTTTGCCCGGCAAGGCAAAACGAAAAATGGGGGTATCAGGGGAGGCAATTCCCCCTGGGCCGAATCCAAAGGTGGCAGCCTTTGGTCAGGGTTCCATAAGGGCGGAACGCCCTTGTGTCGGGGTGGTCTGCCGAGGGGCGGAAGCCCCTGCCGGAGCTTTTGCGGAGGCCGTGAAAGCCGGGGATAATCCAAAAAGGGGACGGCGTTTGAGTCCCCTTCGGCGCGGAACATCGGCACGATGTATAACCGCGCCATTAAGAGCTTTCCCTTAATGGCTTGCGCCTTTCTTCTTTTTTGCCTTCCCGGCGTGCCGGGCACTTTTTTCCTACATACCGCAGACCCAGAGCGAGCCGCAACCCACGAGACTTTCAGGTGCCAAACATGATATAATGTTCACTTTGCACGCGGCGGACGACTGGTTGGGTGTATGGCGATTTTTAGATTAGAGGCGAAGATTATCGGTCGTGAGAATCGTGGCCGCTCGGTTATCGCCGCTGCCGCTTACCGGGCCGGAACGAAGCTCTACGATGAGCTT
>Ga0208507_1001111_pt1 | contig 15578 bp, 17 predicted proteins | sample CryBogCBH12Aug01_FD_184626 | JGI IMG/M metagenome (GOLD analysis project Ga0208507, IMG submission 184626) | Freshwater microbial communities from Crystal Bog, Wisconsin, USA - CBH12Aug09.1 (SPAdes) (version 2) | ecosystem: Environmental > Aquatic > Freshwater > Lake | place: Crystal Bog... | reverse complement strand
CTGGCTCCGGAGGAGGGATTTGAACCCCCGACCTAGTGATTAACAGTCACCCGCTCTGACCCCTGAGCTACTCCGGAAGGGCAAAGATCTATTCTACCGGAGGTTGGCGGGGATTCAAGCGGCAGGCTTCGGGGTGTGACGCCGGTTGGTCGGCTAGGAGCGCTGGAGCTCCATGAGGATCTGGCGGGCGGCGGCTTTGAGGGTGTCGATGACGCCGATGCCCTGGTTGGCGACGGCCTCGACCATGGGCTCGTTGCGGAAACGCAGCAGGCGCTCCAGGTCGGGCATCGAGGCGGCGGAGGGCATGTCGCGCTTGTTGAACTGGAGGACGTAGGGAATGGTGCGGATGTCGAAGCCGTTCTCGCGGAGGTTGGTGGCCAGGTTAGCGATGGACTCGATGTTCGCCTCCATGCGGGCCCGCTGGCTGTCCGCCACGAAGATGATCCCGTCACAGCCGCGCAGGATGAGCTTGCGGCTGGCGTCGTAGAAGACCTGGCCGGGCACGGTGTAGAGGTGGAAGCGGACCTTGAAGCCCTTGATGGTGCCCATGTCGAGGGGCAAGAAGTCGAAGAACAGGGTGCGGTCGGTCTCGGTGGCGAGGCTCACCAGCTTGCCGCGCTTCTCGGGGTTGGCCTGCTCGTAGATCCACTGGATGTTCGTGGTCTTCCCGCAGAGCCCGGGACCGTAGTACACGATCTTGCAGTTGATCTCGCGCGACGCGTAGTTGATGAAGGTCATGGCGCCGGGACCTCAGTCGCCGAAGAGGCGGTCGATGTCTTCGTCGGTGATCTCGGAGAAGGGGCTCTCGAAGCGGCTGCCGGGATCCAGCTCCTTCTGGGCCCGCAGCTCCACCTGGTCGAAGATCTCCTGGAGCTCCTTGCTTGCCTTCTTCACGCGCAGGCGGACCAGGGCGAGGCTGGAGTTCTGGTCGAAGATCACCACCAGGATGCCGCGCTTGCCGACGATGGAGATGTGCAGGTTGTCCTTCTCCCCCTCGTGGAAGAGCAGGCTGAACTCCTTCTCGCCAATGAGCTTGGCCAGACCGTCCGTGGCGGCGACGTTGCCGGCCGTGAGGGAAGCCAGGCTGGTGGCATCGATGCTCTTGACGTCCCCGGCGGCGGCGATCTGCTGGCCGTTCTTGTCCACCAGGAAGACCACCTTGGCGGAGGCATCCTTGGAGAGGCGGCCAATGATCTCCTGGAGGAGCTTGTATTCCTCCTCGAACAGCATGAGATCAAGTTTCGACACGTGCGCCTCCGGAGGAACTTCTTGCTGGAGGATACCGCATTTTTCAGTAGGCCCCTGCGCCGTTGCCGCCTCGGGCCACGGCCACGGAAGCGGACAAGCCAAGCCGGGTGGCACCGGCCTGGACCATGCGGAGGGCGGTCTCATAGGTCCGGATGCCCCCCGAAGCCTTGACGCCCACGGAGAGCCCAACTGTCTGCCGCATGAGGGCCACGTCGGCCTCGGTGGCCCCGCCCGTGGAGAACCCGGTGGAGGTCTTGACGAAGTCCAGACCCGCCTCGCAGGCCAGCTCACAGGCCCGCACCTTCTCGGCATCGCTGAGGAGGCAGGTCTCGAGGATGACCTTGAGGACACAGGGTGCGGGCACTGCCCGGCGAAGTCCCTCGAAGTCGCGCCGCACGGCCTCCCAGTCGCCGACCTTGGCGGCACCGACCGCCAGGACCATGTCCACCTCCTGGGCCCCGTCGGCCAGCGCGACCTCGGCCTCGAAGGCCTTGGACCGGAAGGCGGTGGCTCCGAGCGGAAACCCGACCACGGTGCAGGTCCGGACAGAGCTGCCCCGGAGGCAGGCGGCCGCGACGGGAACCCACAGCGGGTTGACGCAGACCGAGGCGAAGCCGTAGGCCAGGGCCTCGGCGCAGAGGGCCTCCACCTGGGCGTCGGTGGCATCGGGCTTCAGGAGGGTGTGGTCGATGAGCGGGGACAGATCCCAGGGCCCCGCTTCCGTGAGGTGAGCCAGCGGCCGGTGGTGCAGGCCACGGGCATCCCGGAAGAGGCCGTAGCCCTCGGTGCAACCCAGCAGCTGGGTCACGCCTTCCCGGGGGAGAGAGGCCGCCCGTCCTCGGACTTCAGCAGTGAGCTCGTGCAGGGGATCGATCATGACCCCATGATGGCCGCCTGCGCACCACGCGGAAAGGCGGACATGAAAAAGCGGGCCGAAGCCCGCTTTTCCTGGAACCGGTGAGGCTTGATTACTTCTTGGCCTCAGGAGCCTTGGGCTCGGCCTTCTTCTCGGCCTTGGGAGCGGCTTCCTTCTTCGCCTTCTTGGCCTTCTTCTCGGCCTTGGGGGCGGCGGGGGCGGCCTTCTCAGCCTTGGGCTCGGCCTTCTTGGGCTCGGCCTTCTTCTCTTCGGCGGTCAGGGCCTTCTTGGCCTCTTCCTTCTTGGCCTCGGCCTTGGGAGCGGCTTCCTTCTTCGCCTTCTTGGCCTTCTTCTCGGCCTTGGGGGCGGCGGGGGCGGCCTTCTCAGCCTTGGGCTCGGCCTTCTTGGGCTCAGCCTTCTTCTCTTCGGCGGTCAGGGCCTTCTTGGCCTCTTCCTTCTTGGCCTCGGCCTTGGGGGCGGCTTCCTTCTTGGCCTTCTTGGCCTTCTTCTCGGCCTTCTTCTCAGCCTTGGGGGCGGCCTCGACCTTCTCGGTCTTGGGGGCGGCAGGCTTCTTCGCCTCTTCCGCGAACACGGGGCTGATCAGGGCGGCAGCGATGAGCAGCGCGGCAAGCTTCTTCATTGGGACTTCTCCATTGGGTTTTCCCGACACGGCGGGAATCGAGAACCATATAAGCAGGGTCCACGCCAATTTTTTTATATTGAAATAATTATAGTTACCATCCTTGGCAATCCCAATATTGCGTGGCAAACTGCAACTTGTCGCAAGCTGCGACAGGCAAGTCCAAGCTAAGTGCCCTATTCCCCGTCGTGGAACCCGTAGCGCTTGAGCTTCCTGTAGAGGGTGGTCCGGTCCACCCCCAGGATCTCGGCGATTCGCTGTTTTTCCTTATGCCTGCCGAGCAGCAGCTGGATGTAGCGCCGCTCAAGTTCATCCAGGGAAGGCCAGTCCCCGATCAGGGCCGGGGCATCCTCATCGGCCTCGGGCCGACGGAGGGCCTTCTTGAGGACGTCGGCCTGGATCTTGGCCGGCAGGTCGTCCACGGTGATCTCCCGGCCGCGGCTCAGCTGGGTCAGATTCTCCAGGGCATTGCTGAGCTCCCGCACGTTCCCGGGCCAGGAGTAGGCCTCCAGGACCTGCCGGGCCTCCCGCTGGACCTCATAGGTCTGGTCGTCCTTCCGGCCGAACTCGGCCAGGAAGTGGTCGATGAGGGCCGGGATGTCCTCCCGCCGATCCCGCAAGGTGGGCACCGCCAGCTCCACCACGCCGAGCCGATAGTAGAGGTCCTCCCGGAAGGTGCCGGCCTTGACCATGAGCTGCAGGTCCCGGTTGGTGGCGGCGATGACGCGGGCATCCACCTTGATGGTCTTGTTGCCGCCCACCCGCCGGATCTCCTGCTCCTGGAGGACGCGCAGGAGCCGGACCTGGAAGCTCTGGCTGGTCTCCCCGATCTCGTCCAGGAAGATGGTGCCGCCGGAGGCCTCCTCGAAGAGGCCCGGCTTGTCGCCGATGGCGCCCGTGAAGGAGCCCCGCACGTGGCCGAACAGCTCCGATTCCAGCAGGGTCTCGGTCAGGGCCCCGCAGTTCACGGCCACGAAGGCCTTGTCCCGCCGGTCACTGGAGAGGTGGATGCTGCGGGCCACCAGCTCCTTGCCCGTGCCGCTCTCGCCGGTGATGAGCACCGTGGCCCGGCTGTTCTGGAGGCTGGCGATGGTCTTGTAGACCGCCATCATCCGGGGGCTCGACCCGATCATCAGGCTGCGCTTGCCCTTGCCGGCGGCGCTCGGGACCACCCCGTGCCCGCTGGACTGGCGGCGGGCCAGGGCCCGGGTCACCAGGGCCTTCAGCTCCTCGTTGTTCCAGGGCTTGCTCAGGAAGTCGAAGGCCCCTTCCCGCACGGCCTCGATGGCGGTCTCCAGGGTGCCGAAGCCCGACAGCAGGATGGTGTCCACCCCCAGGGGCTTGGCCTCCCGGAGCAGGTCCAGGCCGTCCTTCTTGGCCTCCAGGTTGATGTCCGACAGCAGCAGGTCGAAGGACTCGCCATGCAGCAGCTCGATGGCCTTGTCGGGATGGGTGGCCTTCGCCACCTCCAGTCCCATGGAACCCAGCAGCTCCTCCAGGAACTCGCAAGTCTCCTTGCTGTCGTCCACCACCAGCACACGGGCCATGCACACCCCCTGGAAGAAGGTATCCCAAAGTGCCCTGGCATTGGGCAGGCTCCGGGCGTATGCTCGGGGCCTGCTCATCGGAGATTTACCATGCGACTCATCTCCACTGCTGCCTTTGCGCTAATCGCAAGCATTTCCAGCCTGCTGGCCAGCGACCTCACCATCAACAGCCAGGTCACCGGAAAGGGGGCCCTGGCCAAGGACGGCAGCCAGGTGCAGTTCATCAGCCCGACCCGGATGCGCGTCAACCACGCGGGCTCCAAGAGCGACAGCATGGTGGACTACGAACACGAGGTCATGTACAGCATCGACCACGGCAAGAAGCTCGTCACCCGCATGGCCTTCAAGGACCTCCAGGAGGCCATGCAGGCCCTGGAGGACCAGGCCGCGGGCATGCCGGAGATGGTCACCAAGATGATGTTCGGCGACGTCTCCGAGGTGTCCGTGGAGCAGCTCGGGCAGGACACCGTGCTGGGCCGCCCCTGTCGGAAGGTCCGGATCACCCTGGGCAAGATGGTCCAGGAGCTCAGCGTGGATCCCTCCCTGCAGTTCCCGGTGCGGGACTACGCCAAGGCCATGGGGATGCTCAACCGGATGCCGGGCCAGATGGGCGTCCTCTTCAAGCGGGTCTACCAGGAGACGGCCAGGCTCAAGGGCGTGCCGCTGCGCACCCACATCACCGGCCTGTTGGGCATGGACATGACCACCGAGGCCACGGCCATCTCGACGGCCCCGATCCCCGAGTCCACCTGGGCCCTGCCCGCGGACTACGCGGTGAAGGACGGGGGCAAAGAGATGAGGGATGGCCTGAAAGGGAAGCGGTAGGGCTAGACTGTTCGGGGCCCCGGCGGGGTCCCCCTGCTCTGGACCGCCCATGACCGCTGAACCCTCCTTCGACGATGGCCTCGACCGCCTGGAGGCCCTGGTGCAGCAGCTGGAGGCCGGCAGCCTCGGCCTGGAGGAGTCCCTGGCCCGCTTCGAGGAAGGGGTGCAGCTGAGCCAGGCCCTGCAGAAGCAGCTGGCGGAGGCCCAGCGCAAGGTGGAGGTGCTCAAGGCCGGCCTGGGTGGCGAGTACCGCGCCGAGCCCCTGGACGAGGGCAAGGGTCGATGACCGAGGCCTCCGCCCAGGTCCGGGCCGACCTGGACCGCCTCCTGCCATTGCTGGACGCGGCGCTCACCGCGCCCTTCCGGACGGGGGAGGCCCCGCTGCTCGGCCAGGCCATCCGCTACAGCCTCGAGGCCGGTGGCAAGCGCGTGCGGCCGGTCCTCTGCCTGCTCGCCTGCGAGGCCGTGGGCGGCACCGCGGCCCAGGCCCTGCCCGGGGCCCTGGCCCTGGAGTACATCCACACCTACTCCCTGATCCACGATGACCTGCCCGCCATGGACGACGACGACCTGCGCCGGGGCCGCCCCACCAACCACAAGGTCTTCGGCGAGGGGCACGCCATCCTCGCGGGCGATGCCCTGCTGACCGAGGCCTTCGGCGTGCTGGCTGCGGCCGAGCTGGATCCGGTGCGGCGCGCCGAGGCCCTGGGGCTGCTGGCCGAGGCCGCGGGCTGGCGCGGCATGGTGGGCGGCCAGGCCCTGGACCTGGAGGGGGAGAAGCACACCACTCCGCCCGATCTGGAACAGCTCCGCCTGATCCACCGCCTCAAGACCGGCGCCCTGCTCCGGGCCTCGCTGGAGATCGGCGCCGTGCTGGGGGGCGCCACACCCGCCGAGCGCGCGGCCCTCCGGGCCTACGGCGCGGCCATCGGCCTGGCCTTCCAGATCCAGGACGACATCCTCGACGCCACCGCCACCGAGGCCGAATTGGGCAAGCGTGCCGGAAAGGACGCCGGAAGGGGTAAGATCACCTACCCTTCACTGCTGGGCCTGGATGGTGCCCGCCAAGCCCTGAACGAGGCCACCGAGAATGCCCTATGTCAGCTAGCATCCCTTCCCATCCAGAGTTCCTTGGCGGCCTGGGCGCGCTACCTGGCACTGCGGGCCAGCTAGCCATGAAGACCCCCTCAAGTCCCTATCCCCTGCTCGACTCGCTGACGGCCCCCCAGCAGGTGAAGCACTTCTCGCCCGCCCAGATGGAGGAGCTGGCCGCGGAGGTCCGGGCCTTCCTCATCGCCTCGGTGTCCGAGACCGGCGGCCACTTCAGCTCGAACCTCGGCACCGTGGAGCTGACCGTCGCCCTCTTCCACCACTTCGACTTCCTGAAGGACCGGATCGTGTGGGATGTGGGCCACCAGGCCTACCCGCACAAGATCCTCACGGGCCGGAAGGACCGCTTCCCCACCCTGCGCCAGCACCATGGGCTGTCGGGCTTCCTGAAGCGGGACGAGAGCCCCTACGACCACTTCGGCGCCGGCCACGCCAGCACCAGCATCTCCGCGGCGCTGGGCATGGCCAAGGCCCGGGACCTGCAGCACCAGGACCACGTCTGCATCGCCGTCATCGGGGATGGCTCCATGACCGCCGGGATGGCCTTCGAGGCCCTCAACCAGGCCGGCTACCTGGCCACGAAGAACTTCCTGGTCATCCTCAACGACAACGACATGAGCATCAACCCCAACGTGGGTTCGCTGCAGGGCTACCTCAACCAGATCATGTCGGGGCAGTACTACCACCGGTGGCGGGACCGCATCGAGCACGCCATCAAGGCCATCCCCCTCGAGGGCCTGAGCAAGGGCGTCGCCAAGGCCGCCAAGTGGAGCGAGGAGAGCTTCAAGCGCCTCATGGTGCCGGGCCTGCTCTTCGAGGACCTGGGCTTCCTCTACCTGGGTCCCGTGAACGGCCAGGATGTCCACGCCACCTCCAAGGCGCTCCAGGAGGCCAAGGAGAAGATGAAGGACGGCCCGGTGCTGCTGCATGTGCAGACCAAGAAGGGCTACGGCTACGAGCCCGCCATGCTGGACCCCATGAAGTGGCACGGCGTCACGGCCTTCGACGCGGAATCCGGCGAGATCATCAAGGTGGTGGCGGACCCCGAGAAGCCCACCCCGCCCAGCTACACCAGCATCTTTGGCAAGGCCCTGGTGGAGCTGGCGAAGACGGACGACCGGATCGTGGGCATCAGCGCCGCGATGCTCGACGGCACGGGCATGAACTTCCTCCAGAAGGCCTTCCCGGACCGCTGCTTCGATGTGGGCATCGCCGAGCAGCACGCCGTGACCTTTGCCGCGGGCCTAGCCGCCCAGGGCATGCGGCCCGTGGTGGCCATCTACAGCACCTTCCTCCAGCGGGGCTTCGACCAGGTGGCCCACGACGTCTGCATCCAGAACCTGCCCGTCACCTTCGTGCTCGACCGCGCCGGCATCGTGGGCGCCGACGGCCCCACCCACCACGGCCTCTACGACCTGGCCTACCTGCGCTGCCTGCCGAACATCGTGATCATGGCGCCCCGGAACGAAAACGAGCTGCGGCAGATGCTCATGACCGCCATCTACTGCGGGCACCCCGCAGCCCTGCGCTATCCCCGCGGCAACGGCCTCGGCGTGGCCCTGCAGGAGCCGGCGGACCCCCTGCCCCTGGGCAAGGGCGAGCTGCTGCGCGAAGGCGATGACCTCCTGCTCTGCGCCCTCGGCTCCATGGTCGAGCCCGCCCTGCAGGCGGCCGAGACCCTGGCCCAGGAGGGCCTCTCCTGCGCGGTCATCAACGCCCGCTTCGTGAAGCCCCTGGACAGCGTCCTCATCCACACCTGGGCGGACCGCTGCAAGGGCGTGGTCACCCTGGAGGAAGGCTGCGCGCCCGGCGGCTTCAGCAGCGCCGTGGCCGAGTCCCTGGCCGACGCCGGCCTGCTGCGGCCCCTGCTGCGCTGCGCCGTCCCCGACCACCTCGTCCAGCACGGCGACCCCAAGCGCCTGATGGCCGAAGAAGGCCTCAGCCCCGACCAGCTCGAGCGCCGCATCCGCGCCTTCGCGGCGAAGCTCTAAAGAATAAAGACCAACGCGAAGACGCAAAGGCGCGAGGATCAGTTGTTCCTTATCCCCGCCTCACTTCGCCAGGTTCAGGACGCGCTCGCGGTCGAGGTAGGGGATGGTGCGCCAGTTGCCGGCGGGCGCCGGGTTGAGGGTCGGCTTGGACAGCACGTACTCGAGGAGGAGGTTCCGCTGGGAGGCCCGGCTCACCTGCTCCGCCTCGCCCGTGTAGCCCATGGCCGCCAGGTAGCCGCCCCCGCCCCGCAGGCGGTAGGTGGAGAGGGCCAGTGTGAAGGCCTGGTCGGGCGTCACGGGGCGGCCCTGGTAGCTGAGGTTCCGCACGCGGCTCCCCACGGGCTGGCCCAGGTCGAGCGCGTAGGTGACGCCATCCACGGTGTCGAACTCGTAGAAGGGGATCTCCCGCTGGTAGAGCTCCGGCTCCCAGCTGTAGGCGTAGTGGCGGGCGGCATGCTCCAGGTAGCGCCGGAGCTGGTCGCCCGTGACCCGGATCCGCGCTACCCGGCTCTCATAGGGAGCCAGGGCGTAGAACTGCCGGACACTGGTGGGTCCCTTCGGAATGAAGAGCCGGGTACCGGGGCAGGCCACGGCCGAGAGCTGCGCGCCGGTGGCCTGGCGCTGGACGTGATGCAGGAGCTGCATGAGCGGCGTGTCCTCCATGCGCGCCCAGCGGCTGTCCAGGTCCACCAGCAGGTTCGTGGCGGCCGTGTCCAGGTAGCGGTCCGTGGCGGCGCGCAGCTCCGCAGTCAGGCCCAGCACCTCGGGGTCGCTGGGGGTCTGGTCGTCGGGCTTCAGCAGCCGCCCGCTGCTGGCCACCACCCGCCAGTGGCCCTTCTCCTGCCGCAGCAGGAGCTCCACCGCCGCCAGCGACTGGCCATAGCTCTGGGCCTGGAGGACGGGGATGCCCTTGGATTCGGTCTGGAGGGCCTGGTGGGTGTGGCCCGTGAAGATCGCGTCGAGCCCGGGCACCTGGTCCGCCAGCCGCAGCGCAGCGTTCTCGTCCCCGTCCCGGCCGGCCGCGGAGCCCAGGCCCGAGTGGACCAGGGCGATCACCACATCGGCCCGCTCCTTGTCGCGGAGGCGCGGCACCAGGGCCCGGGCGGCGGTCACGAGGTCCTGGAAGGTCAACCCCTGGAGGTTGCCGGGCTCGGTCAGGACCGGAACCCGGGGCGTGGTGAACCCGATCAGGGCCACGCGCACCCCGGCCACGACGAGGACCGTGTAGGCCGGGAAGGCCGGCTTGCCCTTGGGGGCCAGCGTATTGGCGGAGAGGAAGGGGAAGGCCGCCTGCTTCTCCGCCTCCCTCAGCACCTCGAGGCCGAAGTCGAAGTCGTGGTTGCCCACGGCCATGGCCGAGTAGCCCAGGGCATTCATGATGGCGACGCTGGGTTCCGGCAGGTCCCGCCGGAGGACGCTGCGCACGTAGTTGAGGGGCTCGCCCTGCAGCGTGTCGCCGCAGTCCACCAGCACCGTGTTGGGATTCAGGGCCCGCTGCTGCCGGATCAGGGTGGCGACCTTGGCCCAGCCCAGGTTGGCGGACTGGAGCGTGTAGGTGTCCTGGGCCAGCACGTGGCCGTGCAGGTCCGTGGTTCCAAGGATCTGAATCCGCGCCTCTTGAGCCTGGAGCCCCAGGGCGATCAAGAGGATTCCGAGCCAGTGCCGCATGCAGCCTCCCTGCCCGTCCCGAACCGAGGGTTGGAAGGGGCCGACTTCAAGGGTAAACTGACCCCTCACCCATAGGATGCCCCCCTCTTCCGGAGACCCCATGCAAGAAGTTCAGATCAAGGCCCCCAAGCACGAGTTCACGCTGCTCTGCGACGACATCCGTCAGGAAATGGGCGGCAAGACCTCGCTCATGGGCCTCTACGACCACCACATCGTGGTGCCCTCGGTGCCCTTCACCCTGCCCAAGGTGTGCTTCTACACCCGCTTCTCCCGCATGGACGGCCAGTTCAAGTTCGGCTTCTCCATCGTCAGCCCCACCGGCGACCGCAAGGACGTGATCCGCGACAGCGACGTGCAGATCCCCGACGGCGCCAAGGAAGGCACCTTCAACGTCATCGCCAGCCCCTTCGAGGTGAGCGGCGAGGGCGTCTACGAGGTGATCATCGCCCTCACCAAGGGCGCCGACCGCTTCGAGTACGTCTACAAGTTCGCCATCTCCGACGCCAGCCGCCTCCAGGCCGAGTACGAGAAGGCCATGGCCGAGTCCGGCCAGGTGGGGAACTAGCTTTTAGCTGTCGGCTGTCGGCTGACAGCTATCAGCTGTCAGCTGTTTGGTTCGGCGCCCTGCGGGGCGCCGTCCTTTTTTCAATGGCTGCCAGCCTCGCCCCCGGAGTGGGTCGAGGCCATCTTGGCTGACAGCCGATAGCTGATAGCCACCCCGCAGGGCTATCCTGAACCCATGTCCGACCGCTACTCGAAGCAGCGCATCTTCTCGGTATCGCCGCTGGCGATACGCGAGGCCCCCACACCCTGTCGACCTTCCCTATCCTTGGTCCCGGCATGACTTCGGACCGCTACTCGAAGCAGCGCATCTTTCTCGGCCGAGAGGCGGACGCGGGTCTGCGCGGGAAGCGTGTGGCGGTGCTGGGCCTCGGGGCGCTGGGCTCGGTCATCGCGCCCTGGCTGACCCGGGCCGGCGTGGGCCACCTGACACTCATCGACCGGGACCTGGTCGAAGAGAGCAACCTCCAGCGGCAGCTCCTCTACGACGAGGCCGACCTGGGCCTGCCCAAGGCCGAGGTGGCCGCCCGGCGGCTGGCGGCGGCCAACTCCACCGTCGACCTGCAGCCCGTGGTGGCGGACCTCACCAGCGGCAACGCCCGGGAGCTGCTCTCGGGCTTCGACCTCATCTGCGACGGCACCGACAACTTCGAGGCCCGCTTCCTCATCAACGACGTCGCCATCCTCACGGGCACGCCCTGGATCTACGCGGGCGCCATCGGCGGGGAGGGCGTGGTCTGGCCCCTGCAGCCGCCCCGGACGCCCTGTCTCCGCTGCCTGCTGGAGGAGCCTCCCGGCACCGGCGACGTGGACACCTGCGACAGCGCCGGCGTGCTGGGACCCACCGTGGGCATCATCGGCAGCTGGGCGGCCCTGGAGGCCCTGAAGCTGCTCACGGGCAAGGCGCCCCATGCCGACCTGGCCCGCTTCGACTTCTGGCAGGACGAGCGGCAGTTCCTGAAGCCCCCCAGGACCCGCTGCCGCTACTGCACCGGAGGCGTCACCGAGTTCCTGGACGCCCGCTGGACCCTCAAGGCCAGCCTCCTGTGCGGCCTGGAGGGCGTGCAGATCCGCGTGAACCCGCCCGGGAGGCTCGACCTCGCCGCTCTCAAGGACCGCCTCGAGGCCCGCACCCGCAGCCCCTGGAAGCTGGCGGGCCTGATGCTGCGGGGCCGCGAGGGCGCCGACGAGATCACCCTCTTCGCCGACGGCCGCGCCCTGGTCCACGGCCCCATGACCCCCGAGCGAGCGCGCAGCTGGTACACGGAGGTCGTGGGATGCTGAGGGTGCTGCTCGCCTCGCGCAACGCGGGCAAGCTCCGGGAGTTCGCGGAGCTGCTGCCGGGCTTCACGCTGGTGCCCTGGCCCGCCGAGGCGCCGGAGCTGCCGGAGACCGGCGCCTTCTTCCAGGACAACGCCCTGCAGAAGGCCGAGGGCGCCCGGGCCTGGTGGCTCGAGCACGGAACGGAGGCTGTGGACGCGGTGCTGGCGGACGACTCGGGCCTCTGCGTGGATGCCCTCTGGGGCGGGCCCGGCGTGCTGAGCGCCCGCTTCGCCCAGGACCTGGCCACCTACCCCGAGCGGAACCGCCGCCTGCTGGCCATGCTCCCGGAGGGCGCCAGCCGCATGGCCCGCTTCGTCTGCGTGCTGGCCTGCGTGCCGCTGTCCGGCCGCCTTCCCGACGGTTCCTTCACCGTCAGCGGCGCCGTGGAGGGCACCCTGGCCACCGAGCACCGCGGCAGCCACGGCTTCGGCTATGACCCGATCTTCCTCCCCGATGGCTACGGCCAGACCTTCGGCGAGCTCTCCTCCGAGATCAAGCACACCCTCAGCCACCGGGCCCGGGCCTGCGCCGCCCTGCGGCAGAAGCTCGACCGGTGACGGACGGCGGGCCTCACGGCTTGTGCAGGAAGAGCCTCGGATCCACGCGGGCGTTGTTGAGGCTCAGGGACCAGTGCAGGTGCGGCCCGGTGGCGCGCCCGGTCCTGCCCACCTGACCCACCAGGTCGCCGGCCCGCAGCACCTGGCCCTGCTGCACGCTGATCTTCGACAGGTGGGCGAAGAGGCTCACGACCCCCTCGCCGTGGGCCAGGAAGACCGCGTTGCCGCTGAAGAAGAAGTCCCCGGTCAGCACCACCACGCCCGCCGCCGGGGCCCGCACCGCCTGGCCCGCCGGGGCCTTGATGTCCAGGCCCGAGTGGGGCGCCCGGGGCTCGCCGTTGAAGACCCGGCGCAGGCCGAAGGAGCTGGTGAGCCCCCCGGGCGTGGGCTGCCGGAAGCTCAGGGACGGCACGAGGCCCTCGGGCCAGGCCTTCCAGGCGGGGTCCATGAGGGCCTGTTCCCTGGCGATGCGGGCCTCGTCCTCGGGGTTCGGGGTCACCAGGCGCTGGTTCTCCAGGCGCAGGCGCTGCTCGGGGTAGTGCTTGGGCTGGATGGTGAAGGCGACGGCTCGACCGTCCACGTCCACCGTGTCCTGCCCTGGCTTGGCGCTCAGGGGGAGCCCCACCACCGCCTGCCAGCCCGGGCCGGCGCGCCGGGTCAGCACCGGCTCGCCGTGGTAGGTCACCCGGGGAGGCTGTGCACCCTCCTTGAGGGCGATGAGGGCGATGCCCCCGGGCACCGGCGAGGCCTTCAGGGCGTCCTTCACCGCCTTGGCCGGACTCGGCGAGCCCGCCCCCAGGGCGGCCAGCAGCACCCAGCCACAGAGGCTCACGCCGGCGCCCCGGGCTCGGGGGACCGGGTGAGCACGCCCAGGAAGGTGAGGGGCGCGGCCGAGTCGTTGATGAGCCCGTGGCTGCCCCCGGCCTTCACCAGGAAGAGGTCGCCGACACCCACAGGGAAGCGCTCGCCGTTGAGGACGCCCACGCCCTGGCCCGCCAGGATCAGGTAGAGGTCCTCCGTGTTCGGGTGCGGGTGCTCGCCGATGGTGGCACCGGGCTCCAGCGTCGTGGTCCCGAGGCTGAGGATGCCTGTCATCTCGCCGAGCTTCAGGAGCTCCATGCCCCGGGTCACGCCCAGCCCCCCCCGGACATTGAGCTTGGTCTCCAGGGGCACTTCGGAGCGCCGTCGGATCATGGTTCCCTCCCGGGGTCAGGGGTTGCAGCGGGGTCCGCGTCAGGTTCAGCCTCGGCCAGCATCCCGCCGAGGCCCGCCTCGCGCATCTTCACCGCCTCCTGGTAGGCGGCGAGGACGGCGGTGCGGACGCGCAGGTAGGAGGTCTCCGTGACCTTGGTGTTGAAGCTGAGGGTCGCCACGAGGTAATCCCGGCCATCGGGCATGGTCTGGGGCGCGCTGACCTGGATCTGGGGCGGCATGATGGCCGAGGAGCTGCCCTCCCGCAGGCGCACGGACTGCAGGTCACACCAGGCCTGCAGCTGGGGCGTGATGGCCAGGGCCTCCTCCGGCGAGCCCACCATCACCCGCCCGTAGAGCGTGAAGAAGAGGCGCAGCTGGGGCGGGTCGAAGGAGTGGTTCAGGTAGCCCGACATGCTGGCGATCTGCTGGAAGTCCTTCAGCAGGGCCTGCAGCTTGGGGCTGGGCGGCGCCAGGGCCATCAGCCCACCCCGTAGCCGTACTTCGCGACCAGCAGCGCCAGCCGCTGCCGGGCTTCCAGGGGCACCGCCACCGGCGCCGTGAAGAGCGCCGCCTGCAGGGACTGCCCACAGACACAGGTCCGGGGGGCGCGGGACAGGAGGGGCACCGTGGCGCGCAGCAGCCGCTGGGCCTTGTCCACGTTGGCGTGCATGACCTCCAGGACGGAGGCCGCGTCCACGCCGTCGGCCTCCTCGCGCCAGGCATCGTAGTCCGTGACCAGGGCGATGCAGGCGTAGCAGAGCTCCGCCTCCCGGGCCAGGCGGGCCTCGGTGACCTGGGTCATGCCGATGAGGTCCGCGCCCCAGCTCTGGTGCAGGCGGCTCTCGGCCCGGGTGGAGAAGGCGGGGCCCTCCATGCACACGTAGGTGGCGCCGCCCTCGATGGGCAGGTCCAGCACCCGGCCCTCGGCCAGGAGCGTCTCGGAGAGGTGGAGGCAGGTGGGCTCCGCGAAGCTCACATGCGCCACCAGGCCCTCGCCGAAGAAGGTGTCCTGCCGGTGCCGGGTCTTGTCGATGAACTGCCTGGCCAGCCGCAGCTGCCCGGGCACGTGGTCCTCCTGCAGGCTGCCCACGGCCGAGACACTGATCAGGCGCTCCACGCCCAGGGACTTCAGGGCCCAGAGGTTGGCGCGGTAGTTCACCTCGCTGGGGGTGAAGCGGTGGCCTTCGCCGTGGCGGGCCAGGAAGGCCACGGGGGCGCCATCCAGGTGGCCCAGAGCCACGGGGCCCGAGGGCTCCCCGAAGGGCGTGGCCACCGCCACGGACTGGTCCAGGATCAGGCCCTCCATGTGATAGAGGCCGCTGCCGCCGATGATGCCGATGGGTGCTCGCATCCGTCCATTCTACTTGCCCCGGGGCTCCCGCCGTGGTTCTCTTGGAGTCCTGACAACCTGTGCTGGATGTTCGGGAAGCAGGTTTGAATCCTGCGCTGCCCCGCAACGGTATGCACCACGCGCCTCGCAACCTGATCCGCGTGAGACCTGAGACCTTCTGGAAGCCCCCGGGACCCTGCGCGGGACGCCTCCAGGAAGCTGAAGCCCGAGTCACTGGGACGAATCCCGGGAAGGCTCGGGGGGAGCCACCAAGCCCCTGTCGCGTGTGAGCCCGGAGACCGGTCCTGCACCTCACCCCCCGTCGCGGGCACGGGCCGGGCCATGGTCCCTCGTGGACCCGCCCTGCCGCCGCGGCTTCATGCGTGGAGGCATGATGGGCCATTCCCGAGCTCTCTTCACCCTGGCGGCCGTGTCCGCCCTCTCGCCCGTCGCCTGGTCTGCGGAGGCCCCGGACCGGAAACCCCTCGAGGCCACGGTCACGGTCAGCGCCGAGGCCCTGCCCGTGGAGGTCACCTGGACCCCGGCGCCGGTGCGCGTCGTGGAGGCCGATGAGCTGGCCCGCCTGGGCAGCCGCACCCTGGCGGAGCTGCTGCAGGTGCTGCAGCCCGGGGCCGTGATGCCCGCAGGCGGCGTCGGCAGCCAGGCCTCGGCCTTCCTCAACGGCACCCTCAGCCGCAACGTCGTGGTGCTCCTGGACGGCCTGCGGC
>Ga0208507_1001097_pt1 | contig 15777 bp, 16 predicted proteins | sample CryBogCBH12Aug01_FD_184626 | JGI IMG/M metagenome (GOLD analysis project Ga0208507, IMG submission 184626) | Freshwater microbial communities from Crystal Bog, Wisconsin, USA - CBH12Aug09.1 (SPAdes) (version 2) | ecosystem: Environmental > Aquatic > Freshwater > Lake | place: Crystal Bog... | reverse complement strand
TGAGAACATCACCGCCATTCTGGAGTGCAAGACCACCGGCATTGTTGGTAGGGGAAACGCTATTGCATGGGACAACAACCAAGTCCCAGCGAGCTACTACTGGCAGGGCGCACATTACGCAATGGTTACTGAAATACCACAGGTCTACTTCGCTTGCCTTATTGGTGGTCAGGGCATTGTGGTTAGATCACGAGACTACACAGCCGAGTGCCTAGCAGGGCTTAGGGATGCCGAGACTTCCTTCTGGGAGTTGGTAGAAAAAAAATCCCCCCCAGACTTCACCGGCGCAGACGCTGAGTTTGAAGTCTTAAAAGCACTGTACCCATCAAGCACCGGCACGTCAGTCGAAGTTGATGAGTTCATAGTTGATTGTTTAAGTGATTACCGAATGGCAAAGCGTGAGGCAGACGAAGCCGAGGAAAAGGTCAAGGCTGCAAGAATCGAACTAGAAGCTGCAATCGCTGACGCTGACGAGGCTACTTGGAACGGTCAAACGCTCTATACTTACAAGTCCAATAAGGTTGGCGAACAGTTTGACACTAAAAGGTTCAAGGAAGAAAACCCTGAACTATGGGCGCAGTACGTTACTGAGCGCAAGGGCGCACGAGTTCTTCGACTCAAGGGAGAATGATGGGACGACAGACCTACCCACGCAGACCTAAGCCAGGTCAATGCGACTGTTCACTAGAGAACCCTTGCGACTTGCACAATGGGTCGTATGATGAGGAACAGATTAGTGAGACGATGACTCAAGAAGAGTTTATGCAAGAACTTACAAAGGTTCAAGAAGAGTTGGGACTATACAATGACTGAAGCTGAACGCCAGGCATTACGAAACAAACACGCCGAGACTCCCGAACTTTACTGCGCTGCCTGCGCTGTAGTCGGTTTTGACGGCGAATCGTTAAGTCGCAAACAATACCCCTGCGATGTAATAAAAGTACTTGACTCTTACGACAAACAAGATGCTGACATTCTTGAGATTATTCACACTTACGACCAAGAACCTATTAGCGCAGTTGTTCGCATTTGGAATCTATTAGGTAACAGAGCATGACTGAAGCTGAACGCCAAGCACTACGAGACAAGCATCAAATGAACAACAAACGGTATTGCACTTTCTGTTATGAAAGATTACCATTTGGAATCGACAGGGGTTTAACAGGTACTTCTTACCCCTGCGACGTAATCAAAGTGCTGGACGCAACCGAAATGTGGTACAAGAACTAATGTGGTCATGGGTCCTGGCAGCTATCGGATCAACTGGCCTGTTCTTTGTTGGTGAGAAGAAGATTAGAGGCTGGTTCATTCTTTGCGTCAACGAAGGTGTATGGGTTGTGTATGCCATACACACACACCAGTACGGTTTCATCGCCTACAGCGCCTTGTATCTCATTATGTATTACAAAGCAATCAAAAACTGGAAGTGAGTTCTATGTCTTATCTTATTATTGGGTTAATTTGGGCTATCGGTGTTGTTACTGGAGCGATTCTTATGCTTATTTGGGACATGATTAAATGAGTACCACATCAACAATAATTACCCTTGTCTGCATTTGGATTCTGGCGTGGATGGCTATCAAAGCATGACCGTAGTAGCTGGATTGGTAACGCCTGAAGGGGCATGGATAGGCGCAGACAGCCTCAGTTCCACCGATGACGGCCTCGCCTCGCTTATAGCCACACCCAAGGTAGGCAGGTTTGGCAATCTCCTACTGGGCTACTCAGGCTCGTTTAGGGTCGGGGCAATGTACTTTAAGGTTGCAGGTCGTTCCCACAACCCCACACTTGAGCAATTACTTGAAAGCGTAAAACTACCCGACGACCTCAAAGACGACTGGGAACTACTAGCCATCGAGCATGGACACCTCTACGAGATAACATCCAATTCAGGGCCACTAGAGGCTAGGAAAGACCATGACGGCATTGCCTATGGTGCTATCGGCTCAGGTGCAGCTCCAGCGCTTGGATCACTATTTACCGACCACGAGGATGAGGGTAGTCTGTACCAGGCACTCGAAGCCTCAGCAATGCACACGACTAACGTGCGTTCACCATTTCTGGTATTGTCTCTGTAATGCTTCTAAAGGGGAATTGCCTAGAGTTGCTGGCTGAAATGCCTGACAACAGCGTTGACTCAATAGTCACCGACCCACCCTACGAACTTGGCTTTATGGGAAAGTCTTGGGATAACTCAGGGATTGCGTACAGCGTAAAACTATGGAGCCAAGCACTTCGGGTTCTAAAGCCAGGTGGACACCTACTTGCCTTCGGTGGTTCCAGGACATACCATCGCCTTGCCAGCGCAGTAGAGGATGCAGGGTTTGAGATTCGTGACCAGATTATGTGGTTATATGGTTCAGGGTTTCCCAAGTCACTTGACGTTAGTAAGGCAATAGACAAGGCTGCTGGGGCGGAGCGACCAGACCGAATTGTTGAAACACATGGGAAATCAGGCTCGCACGAAAACCCTACTAGACACGTCACTAACGCAGGAACTCCAAGCACCCACGAAGCCCAACAATGGCAAGGTTGGGGTACTGCCCTAAAGCCAGCACACGAACCTATCGTTGTAGCTCGCAAGCCGCTTATTGGCACAGTAGCCGCCAATGTCCTGACCTACGGCACAGGTGCGTTGAACATAGATGGGTCAAGAGTTGGCACAGGAACTGGCGAAACCAAGACGGTTCAATACCCCAACATTCGTGGAAACAATTACAATAACGCAGAAGGTACGGTTGAATACATTGTAACAGACCAGGGTCGCTGGCCAGCCAACGTAATCCATGACGGTAGTGAGGAAGTGCTGGAGGGGTTTCCAATAACTGGTTCAGCGAGACCGGCAAGAACAGGCAGGGCAGGGGGATCGAACAGTGAACGATCTTTAGGAATGACCGCCGACCACATTGGAACATGGCCAGCCGACACAGGAGGCTCAGCAGCTCGCTTCTTCTACTGCGCTAAAGCCAGTAAGTCAGAACGCAACGCTGGGCTAGAGGGATTGCCAGAAAAGCCAGGTGGTTCAAATGCTAAGGGATACACACAAGACGTTGCTAATGGCTTAGACCGCAACCGACCAGTAGCAAACTTTCACCCCACCGTCAAGCCAATCGCTCTTATGCGCTACCTAGTCAAACTTGTCACTCCACCCAACGGCACAGTTCTTGATCCATTCTTGGGTAGTGGCACAACAGCAGTCGCAGCAATACTTGAAGGCTTCAACTGGATGGGTTGTGAGATGACAGAGGACTACTGGCCTATCATTGAGGCACGAGTGGCGTGGGCTGAAGCTCAACCTAAAACACTTTTGTAACCACCACAATCCCTAGTGATACTATGGCTTGTTACCACAAGATGTGGTACATTTGATACACTAGACTTTTTTGTGTCCAATTAAAAGACACACTCCATTCGCCGAACAGAGGTGTCGGAACATGACACAGACTTCACCAGGCGGTTTTATCCGCACAGAAGAGCAAGCGATTCTTGACACAGAGGCACTTAAACTGCGTTCTAACGGGCTTACCTACCAGAAGGTAGCCGACTACCTAGGGGTTTCTAAATCAACCGCATTTGAGCGAGTCCAGCGAGCCTTAGCAGCCATTCCACGAGAAGCTGTAGAGGAATACCGCAAACTAGAAAACGAACGCCTAGACCTATTGCTTGAAAAGGTACTGGATAAGGCACTTGCAGAAGATGACAACAAAGGTTTTCTATTCGCAGTAGATCGTGCGCTGGCCATCTTTGAGCGTAAAGGCAAACTAAACGGCACTGATTCTCCTACAAAGCACGAAGTCATAACACTTGGGGCAGTAGAGGCAGAGATACAACGCCTAGAAGCGAAATTAGGGGCCAATGGAGACAACGGAAGAACAGAGACTGCAGGAGCTACTACTGCTCCGAACTCTGCTGAAGTCTGAGCAAGAACTAGAAGCACAACAGGCGATTGAGGACTTAAAGAACTCTCGCTACCGCACACTTGCCCGACCTAATCAACTCCCACCTGAAAGCGACTGGCGAATCTGGTTAGTAATTAGTGGGCGTGGGTTTGGAAAAACTTTCTTAGGGTCGGGGTGGTTGGCTGAAAAGGCCCGAAGCATTCCAAACTCCGAGTGGGCGATTGTTGCCCCAACATTTACTGACGTGCGTCGAACTTGCGTTGAAGGTCCTTCGGGGTTCCTCAAGGCAGTTGACCTACGTAAAGACAAAGGTGACTTCTACAACCGAAGCAATGGGCAGATAAGCCTTAGCAACGGTTCACGAATCCATCTTGTATCAGCTGACGAGCCTGACCGTGCCAGAGGATTAAACCTCAGTGGCGCATGGTTAGACGAAGCCTCGTCATTTAGATACGAAGAAATCTGGACTGAGGGACTCGCCCCTGCACTACGCATTGGTAACCCCCAGGTGGTCATCACGACCACACCTCGCCCAACGAAACTGATCCGAGAATGGATGAGTCGCACAGACGGCTCTGTAGTCGTTACTCGTGGTTCCACTTTCGATAATGCAGCAAACCTGTCTGAAGCTGCGCTGGCAGAACTCAAGTCACGATACGAAGGCACACGCCTTGGTCGCCAAGAGTTGTACGGTGAACTTCTACTAGACACACCTGGCGCATTATTTACCCAGACAATGATTGACGATAAGAGGGTGCAGTACTACTCAGACTTCACACGAGTCGTAGTAGCCGTTGACCCAGCCGTAACATCAGGCGAGAATAGTGACGAAACAGGAATTGTTGTTGTTGGCCTAGGAGCCGATGGTCGCTACTACGTGATAGCAGACAAGAGCTGCAAAGACACCCCAATGGGCTGGTCTAACCGAGTCAACATGGCTTACGAGGATTACCAAGCAGATCGAGTGGTAGTTGAAAAGAACCAAGGTGGCGACTTTATTGAAACCACGTTGAAACAAATCAACCCACTTATGAACGTAGTCGGTGTAACAGCCAAGGTTGGGAAAAGGCTTCGTGCTGAACCGATTGCTTCGCTCTATGAGCAAGGCCGAGTTTCACACATAGGCAACCTCAGCGCATTAGAGACACAGATGATTGAATGGGTCCCAGACTCAGGGGAATCACCAGACCGCCTCGATGCTCTCGTTCACGGCATTACCTCGCTTACCACCCAGATGAGCAAGTTCGACCTTGCGTTCTCTGGATCATCACAGTCATGCCCTAAGTGTGGCGCATCAAATCTCAAGACCGACACAGCTTGTAAGGTCTGCTTTCACAAGTTCAACCCAGCAACCGAACAACGCATTAACAGTCTCAATGCTGGCTTCCCCCAATTCCAAAAGAGGTAGACGTGGCTTTATTCAGCCGTAAAGACAAGACAGCCGAGATTGTCAAGGGCGTAATGGATGAACTCAACAAGGCTGGCGCTCCTATGGCTATGGCTATGCAAGCAGGTCAACTACAAGGCTCACCTGTTCAGACCGGCGTTCCAGTAATGGCACAGCAGGTTGTAGCAGCAACACCTCTACAACGCCCACAGTCTGTATTCGGTGCAGCGTTCAACCCTGGTACTCCACTCTTCCCAGGTGCTATCGACCCAGTAAACCCAGTAACGGGTCGAGCTGAACCTCGCATTACTCAGTACCAAGTTGCTGAGAACTTAATGATTACCCAAGAGCCAGCGCCATTCGGAAAATTGGAATGGGCTGCTCGCAACGTAGACATCATCTCTCGTTGCATAACTATTCGCATTGACGACATCACCAAAATGGGCTGGTCGTTTGAGGTATCTGACGACGCTATTGCCGAAATCATGGCAAAGGAAAACTGCTCACACGCTAAGGCTGCGACAATCGCTCGTGACCGCTACGGCGACCAAGTTGCCAAGATGACAGAAGCTTTTGCCAACCCATTCCCACTGGAATACAAGAACTGGCGCTCATGGATTAGCCAGGCTATGTGGGACTACTTGGTGTACGACGAAGTGGTGGTCTACCCTAACTACAACCTCGGTGGGGAATGCTTCGGTTTTGATCTGATTGACCCTTCAACTATCAAGATTCTACGTGACGACAAAGGTCGAGTTCCTTCCTGGCCTAACCCTGCCTTCCAGCAGATATTATGGGGCTACCCTCGTGGCGAGTTCACAGCTTCACCGCTTAACGAAGTAAACGCTCAGTTCAACTCACAAGAACAGCGTGGACCAGTTCGCCCATCAGACTCACTAAACGTATTCATTGGCCACCCACAGACAAAGATGCTCTATGGCTTCTCTGCTGTTGAGCAGTGCCTTCAATACACCGACCTTTACGTAAACCGTCAAGAATGGCTACTTGCTGAATACAAGGCTGGATCAACCCCAGCAATGTTCCTTGAAACTGACAGCGCTTTAGAACTATGGCAGCTCGCAGACAACGACAGAATCCTGAACGACTACTACTCAGGTATGACTGCCAACCGTCACCAAATCCGCTCACTCCCAGGTGGAGCGAAGGTAGTGCAGACTACACAGATTGACGAGAAGTACAAGTCTGACTATGACGAGTTCATCGCCAAGCGTATTGCAGCAATCTTCGGAGTAGCACCATCACAAGTTGGTGTTGTAGCTCGTGCCGGACTCGGTGGTGGCAAAGGCTCACACGACGGCGAAACAGAATCAGCCGAAACAGTATCTACCAAGCCAACGATTAACTTCATTGTGGACATGGTGAACACGCTCTGCCGTCAGCACCTTGGCATGGACGAAAGCATTACTTTCAGCCTCACTAACGACGCATCCTCAACGGATCAGTTGAACCGCTACAAAGCACTATCAACCGCAGTCAACGCTGGAATGCTTACCCTTAACGACTCTCGTGGGGAACTTGGTATGCCGTTGTTTGACATGAACGAAGCCGACGAGCCGTTCATCCTCACAGCATCTGGCCCAACATTCCTTAGTGGACAATTAACCACAGACGCAACAGGCGAAACACTCGGACAGACAGGACCATCAAGTGAAGAAGCGAACACGCAAGCCGTCCCACAAGCTAAAGAGCAACCGAGTCTCAGTGAAGCACCCAAAGGTGATAGCAAAGAGACGACTTCTAGGGTAGAGGCCAAGTCAGCACACGACGAGGAACTACGTGAGTTTGCTCGATTTGTTAAATCTCGTAATAAGACCGGCAAGTGGCGAGCATTTGATTTTGTAACGATTGAAGAAGAACTAGCCGACAAACTAAACAATGACGCTTACTTCCTGGTCAAGGGAACAGTCCCAATGCCAGACAGCGTTCTTGTTTGGGCTGAAGATGTTGTGAAAGCGCAGATAAGCGATACCCCAAAAGGTTTGCTTACTAAAGGGAACGACCACGAGAACCGCATAAAGGCTCTCGCTTCCAAGCACAAGACTGCTATTCAATCGGCACTCGCAGCAAGCATTACCGGCGTAGGCACAGCAATCTCACACGCAGTCAACAGCTCAAAAATGCTCGATGCCCCAGTAGCCGCTAAGCAAGCAGTAGACGCTTACATCAACTTCGACAGCGCACGAAGCGTAAAGACCCTTCAGAGCCTCTACACAGTGGCTTTAGATGCAGGAGCGCAAGCCGAGGCTAAGACCCTAGGCGCAGACGCAATCCTTGGTGCTAGAGCGCAACAGTTAATCCAACGAGCCGGTGTCACGATTAAGGGCATTAACGACACGACTCAGAACCGTATCTACACAGCAATCCGTGACGGCGTTGCTAGCGGTGATGCACACGCAACTATTACTAGCGCAGTAGACGCAATCATTAACGACTCAAGCCGTGCAGACATAATCGCAACAACCGAAACAAACCGTGCTTATCAGTTAGCAGCTCAAGATGTTGCTGCTGAAAACGGCGCAATAGGGTTCGACTGGATAACAGACACAGACCCCTGCCCTGAATGTATTGAATTGGAATCAGCCAATCCTCACGACATTTCAGAGCTAGTACCACCAGACCACCCGAACTGCGTTTGTGATACAAAGTTCATCTACCCAGACTTAACAGGAGAATAACCCAATGTCAGAAATTACGTATGCCTACTTTGGCGGTTTAGAGAAATCACGAGACGACAAGGGATACCTTAACGTCAAGGGACTAGCCACCGACGACACACTCGACCTCGATGAGCAAATCTGCGACCCTCAGTGGTTAAAGACTGCCATGCCAAAGTGGTTTGAGATTGGAAACATAAGAGAGCAACACGACGGATCAAAGGCAGTAGGCAAAGCAACTTCAATGACATCACAGGGAACAGGTTTTGCTATTGGTGCAAAGATTGTTGACCCAGTTGCAGCTATGAAAGTTGAAGAAGGCGTTTACACCGGCTTTTCAATCGGCATCAAGGGCGCATACGTTGACATGAACGACCCTCGTGCGCCTCGTGGCGTAATCAAGGGTGGACAAATCGTAGAAGTATCAGTAGTAGACCGACCAGCAAACCCATCAGCCTCTTTCGAGTTGGCTAAGACCGTAGGTGACGTAATGACCAAATCAGTAGAAATGCAAGACAACTCAGAAGAAGTAAACAACGCTCCTGACCTAGCCACTGGTGAGTTCTACCTCCCATGCTCAGGTTGCAACGGAACAGGCGAAGTTCACACCGGCGCTGACGAAGGTGCATCAACACACGCTTGCGAGGCTTGTGGTGGAAGCGGTAAAGGTTCATCTATGGACTCTGAGGACATTCAGACACCAACTGCTACATCTAACGAAGCACTTGCAGCTGAAGAAGAGAACGACCCACTCAAGTCAACAGACGCAGAAGTTGAAAAGCGTGAGTTTACACAAGCAGAGCGTGAGGCCGCATCAGAATCTGGCGCAGCTATGCCTGACGGATCATTCCCAATTAAGACAGTCAAAGACCTAAAGAACGCTATCCAGGCATTTGGTCGTGCAAAAGACCCAGCCAAGGCTAAGGCTCACATCAAGGCTCGTGCTAAGGCTCTAGGCAAAGAGGACCTCATCCCAGACAACTGGAAGGGTGCTGACGCTGACCTAGTTAAGGCAGACGACATGCAACACGACCCAGCAGAACTCATTGCAGTTCGTGCCGGTCTTATTGCTCTTATCAAGGCTGAACTTGACGAGATGCTCGCAGGGGAAGAAAACGAAATCTGCGACGTAACAGAACTTCTTTGCTCACTATCCATGTTCTTGGACTGGTGGACAGGGGAAGCATCAGAGAATGAAACAGAAGCTCCATTCACAGGATGGGACATGGACGAATCAGGAGACGATTCAATGGCATACATTGGCCTCGGCGTATCAGCCGACCTAGTCAAGGCAGTTGGCGCATCAGACGCTACTGACGAAATAAAGTCTGAGTTCAAGACTGAGGTACTAAAAGCCCTCGGTGTGAACGACGAATTAACCGCAATCAAGACAGCGCACAGCGAAGCAATAGAGCAGATTGAACTGCTAAAGGCTGAGATGGACATTGTTAAGAACTTTGCGGCTCCGAGTGACATTTCACTCATCCGACCTGACAAGCGTGGTGAAGTAATTACCAAGGCTGCCAAGTTACGCATGGAAATCAAACAGGCTAGAGAGAACGCTAGAACCGTTACAGCCGACGCATCACTCCGTGAACTTTACAATCGTAAGGCAGATGAGCTTGAGGCTCAACTTGCTGCAACGGAACAAAACTAACCCCTAACTTAAAGGAGCCTTTCATGGCACTATCAACTCCAACAGTTGATCAGCTTTTCGGTGGACTACCAGCATCACAGCGTCTTGCACGTTTTGAGGCTTACAAGTCTGCCCTAAGCGCAAAGATTAACGAGAACCTTGCACTAAAAGCTGCAGGCGCACTCAACTTTTCAAAGACAGAAGGCGTTATCAAGACTGCTACACCTGCCACAACTGCTATTGACGCATTGACAAAGGCTGGCGCATCAGAAGAGACAATCGCTTTGTTCTCAAAGTCAGTAGAAGGTGACGTAAACAAGAACCCTGGTCCTTGGTCTAACAGCAACCCTCTTTCATACGACCCTGGAAACGTTGGTTTCACACCATTCGACCTCCAGGACAGCATTGAGTTCCTCGTACCTGTAATGACACCTCTTCGCAACTCGATTCCACGCCGTAAGGCACAGGGTCAGGCTGTTCAGATTCGTCAGATTACTGGTTACAGTAACTCACGCACAGGTGGCGTACCGAACTTGAACACATTCTTCAACTCGGCTACTAACACTTCAACATACAACGGCATCACACTGAACCGTCCGAACACCATCTCATACTCAGCCGACGCTCTCGTTGTGCCTTTCGTTGAGAACGGTATTTCCGACTCAGTTGAGTACCAGGCACAGTTCGCTGCTCAGGGTTTCACAGACCTTCGTCAGCTCTCTAACACTGCTGCTATTTACTCACACATGCTCGGTGAAGAAAACAACATTCTGAACTCAACATCTGCAGTGCTTCCTATCGCAGGATTGTCACCAACAGTTGTTAAGGGTGGAACTGCTACAGGACTTCCAGTAGGAACATACTCAACAATCGTTACTGTTTCATCGTCATTCGGTGAATCACAGGGTGTTGCTGGATCGAACGTAACAACAACAACTTCAGCCGACTCAGTAAACGTGACACTTGCAGTTGTTCCAGTTGGAGCAGTAGGCGTAAACGTCTACCTCACAGACACAACATCAAGCGCACACTACGTTGGACGCACCACAAGCACAGGCGCAGCATCATCACCAATTATCTGGGCTTCTGTAGCTGCACTTCCATCAACTTCAGCAGACAACGGTTCATCACCTGCTTACCAGTTCGGTGGAACAGCTCTAGGAACCGCTGGATACACAGGAATGATCTCATCACTCCTTGGTAACGGCGCTACTGCTGGAACTGCTGGTTACAAGAAGGCAATCAACGGCCCTCTTAACGCTGGTACTCCATTCGGTGAAATCAACACAATGCTCGTAGAGATGTGGGAAACTAACCGTGCGCAACCAGGAACGCTTTACACTTCTGGTCGTATCCAAGCAGCTTTGCTTGCAGAGATTCAGCAGCAGGGTTCAGCAACTTCATACCGTGCTAACTACATGACTGGCGATGACGGAATCATCGTTGGTGGTGCAGTAACAGGAATCACCTCACCAGTAGGTGGACCAGCACTGAACATCGTTGCTCACCCATTCATCCCAGAAGGTGTTGTGATTGCTCACTCAACCACACTTCCTTCACCAGTATCTGGCGTACCAGGAACGGCGACCATCGACAATGTCGTAGATCTCACCACAATTTCTTGGCCCCAGATTGGCATGAGTTGGGATCTCTCCACCTACCAGTACGGAACTTTCGTGTTCCACACACCTGGTTTCGATGGAATCCTCACAGGAATCACTACAACTCTGTAGTCCTGTAAGTCGCTAGGCATTACTGCTTAGCAATTAGCGAGTTGAGTCGGGCTGGATGTTCCCCTTCGTCCAGCCTGACTCCTCGCTCTATTCGCAAAGGGAACGCATGAGAATTATTGGATCAGACAAGAACCTAAAGACTGTTGACTTTGAGGGCAAGACCCTTAACCAACAGAAGGACGGTACATTCCACGCTGACCAAGACACCGCTAAGAAACTTGTATCGTCAGGAGACTTTGCAGTGGCTGGAATTACATTCAGAAATGCCAAGGGATTCATCTGTAACGAGTGCGCCTTCGTAAATGTCTTTCGAGACAAGTGCGGTAAATGCGGTTGCACCGAACTAACGCCGGAGAGCGAATCATGACCATTGTTGCACCTTGGGTATTAGACGAAAACGACACAGTTCCGTATGTCACAATTCAGGACATTAAGAACTCACCTATTGCAGCGAGCCTTGACTTCACCAACCTCATTCCAAACACCAGCGTCAACTCACAAGACGCAGCTCTGGCTCAACTTATCTACCAAGCATCAGCCAAGGTAGACGCTTACGCTGCTGGAGCATTGGCCTCATTGTCGGCAACGGTCAACACCGAGAACGGACGAGCCTCAATCAACCGTCGAGGACAGTTCATTGTCCACCCCTACGGCTGGCCAGTATTGGAACTACGATCCTTCTCCTACGCTGCTTCAGGCCCTGTGGGTGGTCAGACTCCAATTACCCTGACCAACAACAACACTCAAATCGAGCGCTACCAGTTCATCGTCAACACCAACTGGAACCCAGGACAGTCAACGACCTACCAGTTCGGGACTTCAATGTTTCCAAGCGCACAGTACGGCAACGAATACGCTTGCCAGTACGTCTACGTCAACGGTTTCCCTAACGCTCTAAACATGGAACCGATTACTAAGGGTGCTACTTCAATCACCGTAACTAAGAACACCGGTATCTACGCCAACTCATCACTCATTATCTGGGATGGCGCTAACACCGAGACAGTTACCGTAGCTTCAAACTTCGTGCCTGACGATGGCGACATTGTTACCCTCGCCAAGCCAACTAAGTACCCACACACCGCAGGTTGCTCAGTAGCCTCACCTAACCTCACCGCCGTCAAAGAAGCAACTATTCACTTTGTCGTATCTATGGTGGAAGAGCGTGGATCAGGTGCGTTCACACTTTCAGGAGCAGCAGCAGCCGGAGCAGGTGGCCCTATCACCGCTTCAGAGGCTCACCACGCAGCTGCCTATGACCTACTCGACACCTTCCGCAACATCTGGGGTCGTGTCTAATGTCAAGACAGGTCGTTCGAGACCAAGTTGTCGAATACTTATCGAACGCAGACATCACCGGTCTTACAACTATTTACACATTCCCTCCAAAGATTACGCCAGAGGGTGCGTTCTATCCAGGACAAACGCCTAACCAGTTCCAAGGCGCAATCGTCTTTACGTTCATTGAGCGTCAGAGCGAACAGCGAGTGGCATACGGTGGGGCGCATAACGGACGTAAGTTTGTAACTTACGAGTTCGTGTTCTCTTGCTACTACCGAAGCACCCAAGGCCAAGCCGAAGTTGCTGCTATGGGCAACGAGACATTCCTAGACTCGTTCGTAACTGCCATCCGTGCTAACCGTACAGCTGGCGCACCTCAGAACACACAGAACAATGTGTGGCAGTGGGGTGAAGCAGGAGTTGGGGGCAAAGGCCCAGACATCCTCATTGAATCAGACCTACCAGTTCTACTTGGTGGGGCGCAAGAAGTAACTCAAACATTCTCAACTATCAGAGTCACCGTACTCGAAGAGGTGGACACATGACCCAATACAAATACACCGGTTTTTACACAACGGTCTATACCGACACATTAGACTCCGATGGCAACGTAGTAGTTGCTGAACCAGGGCAGACATACAACATTGACACTGCTCCTGACACACTCTGGACAGCCGTATCTTCCTCTAAGAAGGCCCCAGAAGCCCCTGTAGCCGACGCTACACCAGAACCTGAATCAACCCCTACCCAATCAGAAAGTGAGCCTCAATAATGGCCGCCTATTTAGTTGCTAATAGTTACCTCGGAATCATGCCAGAGGTAACACGAGGAACACTCAACTCAGGAGGAACACCGGTTTACATTCCGGTCACAGCTCCTCAAGTGACACCTATGCAGACTTTTCTTAGAGACGAGGCTCTGCGTGGATCACCAGTTATGGTGTACGACCAAGTTCAGGGTGTACGTCACGACGAGTACGACGCTAAGTTCTACCTCTTTGCTGACACCTTCCCTAACCTAGTCAAGTCAATTCTTGGTGGAACTGACACCGTTACAGGTGCAGGACCATACACGCACAACATCAAGCTTCTTAACAACGCTTCTATCGGTTCACAGCCACAGTCTTACTCGATTATGGACTTTGACGGTGCTAACTACTTCACCCTTCTTGGCGCACAGGCTGACCAACTTGAAATCTCGTTTGGTGCAGAAGCCGCAGCAGAGTCAACAGTTAAGTTCTTCACCAACCCATACACATCGGGTACATCAGCAACAGCACCATTCAGCTCACCAAGCCTTTCAACGGTTCACATGATTCCTGCGTGGGACACAACTATCACAGTTGCTGGAACGACTTACACCTACATTCAGGACGGAACGCTGACCCTTGCTCGCAAGACAGCACCTATCTTCACAATGGGCGCACAGGCTCCATACCAGAACTTTGCTGGTCCTATTGAAGTAACTGGTAAGTTCACCGCCGTAGTTAACTCTTTGACAGACCCTTGGTCAACTGGATCAGGCGCAACTGCATTGACACGAAGCCCACAGGCACTTGTCATTACATTTACTGACCCTAACGACTCATCAGGTGGAACGCAATACAGCGTTTCATTCACAATGACTTCAACTCAGTTCCACAACGTAAAGCGCACACGAGGCAAGGCTTACACCGAAGTAGAAGTAGAGTTTACTGCTAACGCTGACGCTACTGACGCTACGACTGGTTACTCACCAATCCAAGCCAACATCGTTAACGCAACTTCAACCGCTTACTAAATAACCCAAAGGGGAAACAATGCCAGCAGTAAACCTTCCAAATGGACAGTCAGCCATCTTGTATGCACGAGACGAAGTTACCGAGCGCACAGCTCGCACCATTTCTCGTTCGTACATGAAGGCGGCTGGTACGGCAGCAAAATTAACTAACTTAGGATTTGACGAGGCTAAGCCTGAGTCATGGACTATCTTTGCTGAGATTTCAGACGAGGACAGAGACAACCTAGACGGTTATCAAGCTGCTCTTATTGCTGGAATGGTTAAGTCTTGGTCATTGGGCGATTTGCCTACGACTGATTCTGCACTCGATTTGCCTAAGCCTGTCTTTGAGGCATTGGCCGAGGCTTGCGCTAACGAGTTCAACAACACCCCAGACTTTTCGCCAGACACCGACCCAAAAGCCCCTACCGCCGACTAGCACGGCTGGAGGCAGCACTTAGAGGCAAAGATTCAGAAGTAGACATAGAGGTTGCTAGCCTTTATCGTGAGTACCAATTTCGTAAAACGTTTGGTGGATCACATGACGATTTCCTTAACCAGCCTCGCAACGTAACAGACTGGCTTATTGCTATTAACAACACTATGAACGAGGTTCAGCGTGGCTGAGATTGTAACTGGCATTCCTAACTTTGAGGAATCCCTTGAGGCTATGAAAATTAGTGTTGACGAAGCAGCTCGCAAGTTCGTTCTTCAAGGCGCAGAAGTAATTAAGCGTGAAGCCAAGAAGATGTTTATTACTGGCGCAGACGCAAAAATAACCGAATCATGGCGTTCAGACGCATGGCCACTACCGACTCGTCGCACCGGCAACCTGATGGCAAGCATCTATTCAGATGGTGCTAAGAAAACAGGTGAAGGAAAATGGGAATCACAGACCGGCCCTCACATTGTTTACGGACGACGCATTGAACTTGGGTTTCACGGATCAGGTCGTTGGCCTTATTACACGACTCGCCCATTCCCTTACATGCAACCTGGTATTGACAACTCAATTCCACAGCTTGACATTCTTTTTAACTCACTCGTAACCGCTGCTCAGGAGGCGTAAAATGTCAGGACTTCTTCCACCAGTAGTCGCTACACTTATCGCCGACACCAAAGAATACATGGCGAAAATGACCGAGGCTCAAGCCAAGATGACTGAGTTCGGCGCTGCTTCTAAATCATCTGCTGGTCTATTTGGATTATCTGCCAAGACTATTGCCTTTGGTGCTGCTGGTGTTGCCGCAGCCGTTGGTGCTTATGCCGTTGACGCTGCTATGAAGTTTAACGAGCAAATGGACAAAGTTAAACTGCAAGCCGGTTTGACTAAAGAACAGACCGACCAACTTGGTCAATCTATTCTTAACATTTCATCTTCTCTTGGTGTTACTACTTCAGACCTTGC
>Ga0208507_1001093_pt1 | contig 15808 bp, 10 predicted proteins | sample CryBogCBH12Aug01_FD_184626 | JGI IMG/M metagenome (GOLD analysis project Ga0208507, IMG submission 184626) | Freshwater microbial communities from Crystal Bog, Wisconsin, USA - CBH12Aug09.1 (SPAdes) (version 2) | ecosystem: Environmental > Aquatic > Freshwater > Lake | place: Crystal Bog... | reverse complement strand
CTCCGCTCTGACGCTCCGGCAGGGGCTTCCGCCCCTCGGCAGGCCACCCCGACACGAGGTGCGTTCCGCCCTTATGGAACCCTGACCAAAGGCGTCACGCCCTTGGAACCATGACCAACCGTGCGCCGGTTGGATGCCGCCAGAGCCTTGCCGCTCTGGACAGGGCAGCAGGGGCAAGCCCCTGACACCCGCTTTTCCCGTTTTGCCTTGCCGCGCAAACCGGGTCTTGCCTACCATTTTTAGAATGTCCTATGGCAAGAAACAGTTGCCCGAATTCCACCCGCAAACGGTGTTGCGGGATTGGGGCAATGGCGAAGGCTTCCGCCTTTCAGACGCCCTCACGGGCGTCTGTGTGTTCGGCGCAACCGGAAGTGGTAAAACTTCCGGGCCAGCAAAGCACCTGGCCTACGGCTACCTAGCCGCCGGTTTCGGCGGGCTGGTGCTTTGTGCCAAGAAGGAGGAACGCCGCCAATGGGAACAATGGGCGGCGGAAACCGAGCGGACGGACGACCTTGTCATCATAGATGCCAGCGGTCAAAACCGCTTCAATTTCATGGCATGGGAGGCCAGCCGCCCGGAGGCTGGCGGCGGCCTGACGATTAACATCGTCAATCTTCTGGACGAAATCGCTACGGCGATTTCCGGGGGCAGCGGGCAGACCGAAGGGGGCGGCGGATCAAACAAGTTTTGGGAAGATGCCCTTCACCACATGAACACCAATCTGGTGGACTTGCCCTTGTTTGCCGAAATTCCCGTTTCACTTCCGCTGCTTGCCGACATCGTCGCATCCGCTCCATTGAATCCAGAACAGGCCAGCAGTGATGAATGGAAGGAGCAAAGCGTGTGCGGCAAGATTTTGAGGGAAGCGGACGAGGCCACCAAAAAAGCCGACGCGGGAACCCGCGACGATTTCACGCGATGCCAAAAATATTGGGAAGTGGAGTTTCCCAATTTGGCCGAAAAAACCCGCAGTATCATTAGCTTGACGTTTTCCATGCTGGCAAGGCCGCTTGTCACGCGGCCATTGCGGGAACTTTTTTCCGCCGACACCAACATCAAACCGGAGGACGCATTTGGGGGCAAGATCATCATCGTTGATTTGCCCGTCCAAGAATTTAGGCTCGTTGGCCGGATTGCCAACCTTGCTTGGAAATACTGCTTTCAAGTGGCCGTCTTGCGACGGACACCACCGACCAAACCGGACGCCTATTTGCGGCCGGTTTTTTTATGGGCGGACGAGGCGCAAAATTTCGTCACGAATTTTGACGCCGAGTATCAGGCCACGGCAAGATCCGCTGGCGGATGCACCGTGTATCTGACGCAGAACCGCGAGAGCTACGGGCGAGTTTTGAAAAACATGAATGCGGTGGATTCCCTTTTGGGAAATTTGCAGTGCAAATTCTTTTGCCAGAACACCGGCTTAACAAACGATTGGGCATCGTTCATTTTGGGCCAACGCTGGGTCAAGACCACCAGCACCAGCGCCGGCCAGTCGCAGAATGACGCCACTCCCAAGAATCCCGACGAACAGCGCAGCCACAATTCCGGGGTGAACCGCAGCGAACAGAAAAAGCTCTTTGTCGAACCGGCGACCTTCACGACGTTGAAGCGCGGCGGGCCAGCTCATAATTTTCAGGTGGAGGCCATCGTCTATAATGGCGGCAATCTTTTTTATGACGGCAATCTTGCGTTGCCGTTCCGCCTGCTGACGTTCAACCAGCGATAAAATGCCACCACAACCACAACAAGGCCCGACGTTCCGCGAGAGCTACGCAATGGCGAAATGGCTGATGCAGTTCCCGGCCCTGTCGGTCATGGTTTTTTTCCGGCATGATTTGGGCTACCGGCTGCTAGACCCGCTCCGGGTTTTGGGCATCACCATTTTTCTAATTTTCTTTGGCGTGCTGGCGCAACCCGGCAATGAAAGCGCCGAGCCGATTGCCTTGTTTTATTTCGGCATTTGCTTTTTCGTTTTGGCAGTCGTCCAGCGCATCAAACGCTGGTTTCAATTCAACCGCGCCGTCCGGCAGCACAGCTATTACATCGGCACTTCCCCGTTTGCATTCCGCTGGCTTCCCGATTTCATGCACCGAAACCGGCGCGTGGCGCGGTTCATTGACCCGCTGTTTTGCGGGCTGATTGCTTTCGCGTTCTATCCGCTTTCGCACGCGCTGACGTGCTGGCTGCTTTTTTCGGCATTCTGCCTTCGGGCTTATGAATTCATGATTCATGAGCACGACCTGAATTTGGAAATGGACAGCATTGACGGACTGATTCATGCCGAGAGCCAAGGCCAGACCGTTGAGCAGTTCGAGAATGTCAACCAACCCCGCCAGCACCAACAGCCCACCGGCATCCCCACGGGCTTGGGCGATGATGTCCGGGAACACATTAGACGACGCAAAACAAAATAAAAAATATGAGAATGAATTCACAACACGCGCAAATGCTGATGTCCGCGCTAGGCTCGGCGGCAAGCATTGCCGGAACCGTTGCCGAAGTGGAGCATGGCAAAACCAAGTTGCGAGCGCTGGACGCCCAACTCGCCCACAACCAGAAAGCACTCGAAACCCGGCTGTCGCACGAACGGGACATTTTTGAGATCAAGACGGGCTTGGTGCGTAACCTCATCCACGCATTGATTGAGCGGCGCGTGGATGCCGTGCAGCAGGGATTTCGTGACACGCTGACCATGTATGCGGAGCAGGCCCGTCATTACATGGCGCAGCAGGAAAAATACGCCGACGCCGAAATCAAAGCGGCCACGCCTTTGGAACGCGCCAGCATTCGGACGCGCCTGTCAGAAATTGACCTCCATTTGACCAACATCCGCGCCGACGCTTCCGCCCTATACCGGGAAATGATGCGCGTCATTCTCATCATCGGCGGCTCCATGCCGCCGATGTCCAGTGATGACCAAAAGGCGCTCGCTGTCGTGAAAGGCTAGACAATGGATTACGACGAATACAAAAAGAAAGCACGCTGGGGCTGGTTCATCGTGCTTGGCATCATTTGGATGTGGTGGATGATCGGCATGGCGAACGACGCCTACAACAAGGCGGCAGCGGAAACCGCGACCAAAACCGGCTTGGCGAAGTGGTGGTCTAGCGGCGCGGGCATCTTGAACAGTGATGCCGACAACGCCCGCATGAGCTACATCATGGGCGGGGTGTTCGGGCTGATAGGCGTCTTTTTTGTCGCCCACATCATTGCGGGTGTTCAGGTTTCCATGAAGGAAGATGCTGCAAAAAGAAAACGCGAGGAGCAGAGCCAGCGCGAGCAGCGCGAATTTCAGCAGCAGATGCAGGAAATGGACGAGCAAAGCAGCCAGCAGGACAAGCTTTCAAAATTCGCCCAATCCAAACAGGAATTGATTATGCGGCTCGGCAGCATTGACCAGTTTATCCGCGTTCTCGAAACCGAGACTGACGCCAACAGCCGGACAATGGCGCTCCAAGACGCCCACTCGCAAATGACCAAGCTAACGGCCAGCCTCGCTTCGGAACAAATCAGCCGCGAGGCGTTTGACGACCCCGTTGTCAGGGAACATGCTTGGGAAACCAGCAAAGATTTGTCCCGTATCGGCCTGTCCAATGATCGCCTAAACCGCGACCTGATACGGATGTTTAAGCTAAACGGGGAATGATCCGGGTTTCAATGCACAGCCCAGCCCCTGCGGTAGTTTCGCATCAGCCCCCCAGGATTGCTGGTTAAGCCTACGATTCTTAACCCTGTTTCCCTTGCCCGACGTTTCAAATTCGCTTAAAACTGTGGGATTGTGACCCAAAACGGCATCACCCCGTATCACGCTTGTTACTATGCCCATGAGCTAACAAGACGTTGCCCTTCCGACAGCCTGCAAAAACTGGCTGCGACGCTGGCTGACGCTCAGGTGGATTTGAACCCCCATCAAATTGATGCCGCCCTTTTCGCATTCCGCTCACCCCTTTCAAAGGGTGCAATCCTGGCGGATGAAGTCGGCTTGGGAAAAACAATTGAGGCCGGGATTCTACTTTCGCAGAAATGGGCGGAGCAAAAGCGCAAACTTTTAATCATCGTCCCTGCCGCATTACGCAAGCAGTGGAATCAGGAACTTGCCGATAAATTTTTCCTTCCGTCTGTAATTTTAGAAAATCGCTCGTTCAATCAAATCATCAAACAGGGCAATCTCAATCCGTTCGACCAAAATGAAATCGTCATTTGTTCGTATCACTTTGCCCGCGCCAAAGACGTTTATGTCAAAAAAATAAATTGGGATTTGGTCATCGTGGATGAGGCTCACCGCCTGCGAAATGTTTACAAGCCCACGAACCGCATTGCCAACGCAATCAAAAACGCGATTGCAGACGCGCCAAAAGTATTGCTGACGGCAACGCCACTGCAAAATTCAATTCAGGAACTTTACGGCTTGGTGAGCATCGTTGACGGTTTTACCTTCGGCGATCTCAAAAGCTTCAAGGCGCAATTTGGACTCCTGCGCACAGAAGAAGATTTTGCGGCCCTCCGTGAACGCATCAAGCCGGTCGTTCAGCGCACACTGCGACGGCAAGTGCTGGAATACATCAAATACACAAATCGCATTCCGATTACCCAGGAATTCATCCCGTCAGAGGCAGAGCAGAAGCTTTATGATTTAGTTTCCGGCTATCTGCAACGCGAAACGCTGTATGCGCTGCCGTCAAGTCAGCGCCAACTGATGACCCTCATTCTCCGAAAATTGCTGGCGTCCTCGACCTACGCGATTTCCGGCACGTTGGATGCACTGGCGAGCCGCCTTGAAACGGCGGCTGCTAAAAACACCCCGACAATAGAAACTCCAGAAGAAGTCACCGCCGATTTCGAAGCGATTGATGAAGTTGAGGAAGAATGGGACGAAGATGAAACGCCAGAAAAAGCCGAGCGCGTTTACACGGAGGAAGACAAAGAACGGATGCGGGCCGAAATAAAATCGTTGCGCGAATTCAAAGAGCTTGCCACTTCCATCGTCAAGAATTCCAAAGGGGAAGTGCTTCTCACTGCGCTCAAAAAAGGCTTTGCAAAAGCGCGGGAACTCGGTGCGCCTGAAAAGGCAATAATTTTTACGGAATCCACCCGCACACAGGAATATCTTTACCGGCTTCTCGAACAAACGGCCCACGCGGGCAAAATCGTCTTGTTTAACGGTTCAAACAAAGATGCAAAGTCGAAAGCGATTTACGCCGCATGGATGGAACGGCACAAAGACACGGATCGTGTTACCGGCGCCCCAAGTGCCGACATGAGACAGGCGCTAGTGGATTATTTCCGCGATGAGGCCGTAATCATGGTTGCTACGGAAGCAGCGGCGGAAGGAATTAACCTACAATTTTGCTCGCTCGTGGTGAACTACGATTTGCCGTGGAATCCACAACGCATTGAGCAGCGGATTGGCCGCTGCCACCGCTACGGCCAGAAATACGATGTGGTTGTCGTAAATTTCCTGAACAAAAACAACGCCGCCGACCAACGCGTGTATGAACTTCTCCGCGACAAATTCCAACTTTTCAGTGGCGTCTTTGGTGCAAGTGACGAAGTGCTTGGCAGCATTGAATCCGGCGTAGATTTTGAGAAACGCATTGCCGATATTTATCAAAACTGCCGCACACCAGATCAAATTGAATTTAATTTCAATACCTTGCAAAGGGATTTGGAAGTCAGAATTGATGAGCGGATGCACCAAACACGGCAGAAGTTGCTAGAAAATTTCGATGAAGCCGTCCAAGAAAAGCTACGCCTTGGCAAACTGCAAACAGAGGAAACACTTGGGCGCTATGAACAATGGCTTTGGCAAATCACCCGATTTTTTCTTTCGGATTACGCAAATTTTGAAGATGGCAAAAACGCCTTTATTTTGACACGCAATCCGTTTCCAGAGGAAAACATTCATCCCGGCCCGTATCGTTCAGGCAAAAATGTCGAGGATGCAAACCTCTATCGTGTCGGGCATCCATTAGCGCAACGTATCATCAGCAGGTGCATGGAATTGCCAACACCAGAAGCAGAATTGATTTTTAATTATTCCGACACAGGACGTAACATTTCAGTAATCGAGCCGTTATGTGGCAAGGGCGGATGGCTGGTCGTTCAAAAGCTCACAGTCACGGCGTTTGAAACGGAAGACCATGTTTTGCTGGCTGGCGTAACGGATGACGGCAAAGTGCTAGATGACGAGCTATGCCGTCGGCTGTTGTCGCTTTCAGCTTCAATAAATCCGCTCCAAACTGACGGGAATGGCGAAGGTCACAAAAATATTCTCCGCGATTTGCTGGACGTAGAACGCCAGCTAATTTTCGATGATTTAGAACAAAAGAACGGCTCGTATTTTGAGGGAGAATTGGACAAGCTGGATCGCTGGGGTGAAGACCAGCGTGCTTCCCTGAAATTGGCTCTCAAAGAATTGGAAGACCAGATTAAGGAAACTCGCCGCAATGCGCGGTTGGCGGGCAGCCTGCCTGAAAAATTAAAACTGGAACGCCAGAAGCGCGACATGGATTCCAAGCGCGACGAGGCTTGGAAGCAATACGAGCAGGCGGCCAAAGACATCGAAGCGAAAAAAGATGGATTGATGGATGAGGTCGAAAAACGCCTGAAACAGCAAATCACCGAAAAGGTTCTTTTCAAAATCAAATGGCAAGTGAAGTAAGCATAAAGGCACCAAAATCTGTGCTTCACGACATCTACGAATGGTCAATCGGAAGACCTTCGTGGCTACGCGATGCTTTGAGGCGAATCATAATAAAAGGTATCTTGGACAATGCCGACGTGACAGAACTTGAACACTTATGTCGGCAAACCCAAAATCCCACCGGCGTTGATGGGAAACCTCTGGCAGCGATTCCACTGGCAACAGAACATTTGCCGTCAGGGCCATCCTCAAAAGAATCTGTCACTATAGACTATTTGCATGATCTCACTGGCGTCAACAGACTGCCATCTGGACAAAAGGTCACGTTTGGAACTTCGCCAGGACTTACTATATTTTATGGAGACAACGGCTCAGGAAAATCTGGATACGCTCGCGTTATCAAAAAAGCTTGCCGCTCAAGAGGGGCGGCCCCTGTAATTCGTCCAGACGCATTTTCCACCGTAACCGTTACGCCTTCATGTAAAATTGGCGTCACAATTGGAAGCACAAGCACCGAAATTCATTGGAAAGACAGCTCCACGTCCGACGCCAAACTTGCCAGCGTTTTCGTATTCGATGCTGATGCAGCAAAAGATTATCTCACCGCTGACGGCCCCGCTAGTTTTACCCCTTTCGGATTAGACGTTTTGCCAAAACTTTCAAAGGCATGTGATGCCATTGCGTCAAGAATCAAGAATGAAATCGCAAACATATCGGGCCAGATAGAAATCGCCAAAATGGCGCTCAATAAACATCCGAACACGGCAATTGGGAACGCGCTCGGAAAACTCGACTCCAAAGTTTCCGTTCCTAATTTAATGCTTTTAGGAAAGCTTACGGAAATTGAAACCAAAAGAGTTTCAGAACTGCGGGTGCTTTTAAGCTCCGACCCGAAGAAGAAGGCCCGCGAAACAAGGGCGGCAAAAAGCCGTGTTGAGGCTTTTAAAAACCTTCTCCAACAAAATGCAAACCTGCTTTCCGCAGAAAAAATTAACCAACTGAAAATTTCGTTTGAAAACACACTTGCAACGGAAACCGCCGCGAAATCTTCAGCGGAAAACAAGTTTTCAACGGGAGTATTGGCCGGAACTGGCAGCGATCTCTGGCGGGCCATGTGGGAGTCGGCAAAAGCATTTTCTACCGCAACAGCGTATCCGGGGGAGATATTTCCCAAGACTGGGAATCAAGACCGTTGCGTGTTGTGCCAACGTCCTTTTGACGACGATGCAGCAGCAATCACACTGGCCGATTCGTTTGTAAAATTTTGTAGTGAGGACATTCAAAAAGCAGCAGAGCTTGCCCGGAAAAATTTAACTGCGGAGAAAGCCGTATTTGAGGCGAAGTCCGCACTAAAGTCTGAACACGAAAAAATCGCAACTGATTTAGCGACCCTCACTGCGATAGAAATCAAGCTGCTATCGGATTTTGTTGAAGCCGCTGACGATTGCCTTCAGGCGGTTAAAAAGTCCTTTGCAGATGACAAGTGGACTCAGCCTGTTCAACTTACCTCCGCACCCATATCCATACTGACAGCCCTAATTGATGCGCTTGAAAAACGCGCCAAGACGGAAGAATCAGCGGATGATCCAGAAACAAAACAGAAATTGCAAAACGAGCTTAATGAGCTTGCGGCAAAAGAATGGCTGAACACCGTCAAATCTGACATAGAGAGTCAAATTCAAAGGCTCAAAAACCAAGAGGAATTGACTGAACGCCTCGCCGATACCAGAACCAACGCAATCACCTCAAAGAATTCAAGCCTGACACAGGAATTGATAACCGAAGCTTACTGCCAGAGGTTTTCTAACGAACTAGCGCAACTAGGCATCCATTCTTTGAGTGTGAAACTTGAAGAGACAGGTGGAAGCAAAGGGGAGAAGAAATTTGGCGTCCGGTTGCAAGGAGCCACGGGAGCGACGAACGTCTTTGAAATTGCCAGCGAAGGCGAACAACGTTGCATTGCGCTGGCTTCTTTTCTGGCAGAACTCTCTCAATGCTCGCACAAATCCGCGCTGGTTTTTGACGATCCGGTTTCCTCGCTTGACCATTTTTTCCGTGGCAGAATCGCCGTGCGTTTAGCGAAAGAAGCCCAACATCGCCAAGTAATTATTTTCACACACGATACAGTGTTCCTGAATGACCTGGTGTCAGAGGCCGAAGAATCCAAGGTTCCCTGCTCGACCTTCTATCTGCGTTGGGATGGCAAACAACCCGGCAAAGTGGAAACTGGCTTGCCGTGGGACTGCAAAACGCCACAAGATCGCTTGGACAAATTGGAAAAGGAACAGAAGAATTTGGAAAAAAAGTGGCACCCTCATCCAGACGAGGATTTAAAAGCCGAAATGCGCAACACCTACAGCAGGTTAAGAGCGACCATTGAGCGCATCGTTGAGCGAGTCATTTTTGCTGATGTCGTTTTTCGCTTCCGCTCCTATGTGAATCTCAAAAACTTAAATGATGTCGTCGGCTTTCCCCAAGCGGAAAACGACGAGATTCAACGTCTTTTCAAAAAATGCTGCGATGTCACGTCCGCCCACGATGCTCCTGAGGGAAAGCAGGCATCGGTGCCTGACCCTTCAGACCTCGCAAAAGACATTGACGACACAAAAAAACTGTTGGAAACCGTAAAGGCTCGCCGGAAAACAATAAAAGTCGCTGCTTAAACTTCAACGATTTGATAGGATTTTTACCATGTCAGACCAACCTGAGAAATTTGAAGCGATTTCGGCCAGCATCACCGATGAGCAGAAGGCGAAATTAAAATCGTTGTTTCCTGAAACTTTTACAGAGGACGGGAAGATTGATTTTGAACGGCTAAAGCTCACGCTTGGCGAAGCTGTAGATGCTGGAAAGGAACGCTTCGGGATGAACTGGCCTGGAAAGGCGGAGTGCTTCAAAACAATCCAGAGGCCAAGTATGGCGACGCTCGTTCCAGTGCGGGACGAGTCGGTGAATTTCGATTCGTCTGAAAACCTTATCATTGAGGGCGATAATTTAGAGACGCTCAAGCTTTTACAAAAGGCATACCTCGGCAAAGTAAAGATGATTTTCATTGATCCCCCTTACAACACGGGCAACGATTTTATCTATCCAGACGATTATTCAGAAAGCTTAGATACGTATCTTCGATATACGGGCCAAGTGGACGACGGGGGACGCAAATATTCAACAAATACAGACACGGATGGCCGCTTTCATTCAAAATGGATGAATATGCTTTATCCACGGCTTTTTCTAGCAAGAAATCTTCTGCATAACGACGGGCTAGTATTTATTAGTATAGATGGAAATGAGGTTGATAATTTATTGAAGCTTTGCGACGAAATATTTGGCGAAGAGAACTTTGTAGAGCTTATCACCTGGAAGAATAAATACGGTGCTGGAGCTAAGACAAAAGGCTTTATTACCCTGCATGAATTTGTTGTATGTTACAGCAAAACAAACATTACAAACATCGAAGCACCCCTCGACGAAGAACAAATCGCAAATTACAATAAAAAGGATTCAAAGTATTCTGTTCGCGGCGGCTTCGTGACTCAGCCATTAGCGACAACAAGCCTCGGCGAAAGACCAAACCTTCGGTTTCCCATTATCCACAACGGACAGGAAATTTGGCCTGAAAAGCAATGGGTGTGGTCAAAAGATAGGGTTCTACGCGCTCAAGCCGATGATGAGCTTGTCATCACCGAGTCGAATGGAAAATACAGCGTCAGAGTTAAACACTACCTTCGTGATGAAAACGGCGTTATGCGCAAGGGGAAACCCCTATCCGTTTTGAATGGGCCATTCACACAAGAAGGAACAACCGAGCTTTTCGAGTTGTTTGGAGAAACTATTTTTGATTTTCCAAAGCCTTCATCATTGATTAGATATTTTGCCTCCTTCGTAATAAACGAACTAGAAGATAAGAATGCAATCGTGCTGGATTTTTTTGCAGGGTCAGGAACTACGGGCCAAGCTGTCTTAGACCTCAACCAACAAGATGGTGGGAATCGGAAATTCATTTTGGTTCAATTACCCGAGCCAACTGAAAGAAAAGACTTTCCAACTATCGCCGACATAACAAAGGAGCGTATCCGTCGTGTTATTAAAAAAATAAACGATGCGGAAGCCAGCCAACTTTTGTTGAAGGGGGATAAAAAGCAATCTAGGGGATTCAAAGTATTTAAGTTGCAAAGCTCAAATTTTAAAGCATGGAACGCAGAACAACCAAAAGACGACGCGGAACTAGGCAAGCAATTATCTTTGCACGTGGATCACCTTGTCGCGGGGCGGACGCAAGACGATGTGCTTTATGAATTGCTGCTCAAGTCAGGATTTCCGCTGGATACCAAAGTTGAGAAAATCTCACTTGCCGAAAAAAATGTCTTTTCAATTGCAGAGGGCGCGATGCTTATTTGCCTCGAAATGGAACTAACGCCGGAGGTCATTAAGGCAATGGCGGAGAAAAAGCCGGAGCGCGTCGTTTGTCTTGATGCCGGTTTTGCCAACAACGACCAGCTTAAAACAAATGCCGTCCAAACGATGAAGGCAAAAGGGGTGACGAAGTTCCAAACGGTATGAAGCTGCAATTTGACGCAAAGCAGGAATTTCAGATTGCCGCAGTGAATTCTGTGGTTGACCTCTTTGACGGTCAACCCTTGAACAAGGGCGATTTCCAAATTTCCTTTCAGGCAAAGGGTCAAGGGCTTTTTGGCAGTCTCGTGCAAACGGAGTTAGGATTGGGCAATGCGCTCGTGATTGACCGCGAGACGATTCTTAAAAACCTCCAACTCGTCCAAGAGCGCAATGATTTGGACGCGGATAAACACCTGCTACCGCAGGATTACAGTGCAAATGCTCCCGCTGCGCTGAATTTCTCCGTCGAAATGGAAACCGGCACGGGCAAAACGTATGTGTATTTGCGCACGGTTTTTGAACTCAATAAAAAATATGGGTTCAAAAAATTCATTATTGTTGTGCCGAGCGTGGCAATCCGCGAAGGCGTGCTGAAAAATCTACAAATAACAAGTGACCACTTCAAGGCGCTCTACAACAATGTGGAATTTGAGTATTTCGTTTATGACGCAAAAAAGGCAAGCCGCTTGCGGCAATTCGCGGTAAGCAATCAGATTCAAATTCTCGTCATCAACATTGACGCTTTCCGCAAGAATTTTGCTGGCACAGAAGACGAAAAGAAAAGCAACGTCATCTTCAAGGAAGCGGACAAATTGTCCGGGCGTCAGCCGATTGAATTTGTCCGGGCGACAAACCCCATTGTGATTATTGACGAACCACAAAGCGTGGACAACACGGAGAAGGCGCAAGAGGCAATCCGGTCGCTTAACCCGCTTTGCACGTTGCGCTATTCGGCTACTCATGCGAATCCTTACAACCTGGTTTATTCGCTGAATCCAATCCGTGCGTTTGAACTCCGGCTAGTAAAGCAAATCGTGGTTTCCAGTGTGACTGGCGAAGGCGCGCAGAATGATGCCTACGTCAAACTGGTTTCCATTGATCGAAAGAGCGGCATCAAGGCAAAAGTGGAAATTGACGTTCAGACGAATGAAGGGCCAAAGCGGAAAGCCGTCACGGTGAAGCATGAAACCGATTTATTCATGGCGTCAAAAGAACGTGGAAATTATCGGGATGGATTTCTCATAACTGAAATCAACGCTGAACCGGGCAATGAATTCATTCAGTTCAACAACGGGAAAACGCTCAATATCGGTCAGGAGTTCGGCGGCATCAGGGACGATCTTTGGCGAGTGCAAATCCGCAACACCATTCGCCGCCATCTCGATAAAGAAATCGCCTTAAAAAACAAAGGTATAAAAGTTTTAAGCCTGTTTTTCATTGATAAGGTTGCCAATTACCGTTCTTACGATGAACAAGGCCAGGCGGTGAAAGGGAAATTTGCCGAGTGCTTTGAAGAAGCGTTCAAGGAACTGATCGCCCAAGACAAATACAAGGGGCTGTTGCCGTTCCCGCTGGAAAAGCTGCATAACGGCTATTTCGCACAGGACAAAAAGGGCGTGTTCAAAGACACCAATGGAAGCACGCAAGCCGATGATGATGTTTACAGCCTTATCATGCAGAGGAAAGAAGACTTGCTGTCGTTGGATGAGCCATTGCGGTTTATTTTCAGCCATTCCGCGCTGCGCGAAGGCTGGGACAATCCAAACGTGTTTCAGATTTGCACACTGAACGAAACCCGGTCAGTGATGAAAAAGCGTCAGGAAATCGGGCGCGGTCTGCGCCTGCCGGTCAATCAACATGGCGAGCGAGTCTTTGATGAAAACATCAACAAGCTGCTCGTGGTGGCAAATGACAGTTACGAGGACTTTGCCAAAGCGTTGCAGAATGAATATGAACAGGACTGTGGTGTCACTTTCGGCAAAGTTCCCAAGCATGCCTTTGCCAACCTTATGCAAATTGTGGCCGGTGAAGGAGTGCCGCTTGGCCGTGACGTGTCAGCAAAGATTTTTGACGGGTTAGTGGCGAAAGGAATTGTTGGCGAAGACGGAAAAATCAAACCGACGTTTGATCCCAAAACGCCGGGGCTTGACCTCGGCCTGCCGCCGGAACACGCAAACTTACGTTCGGACATTATTGATGTCCTGCAATCATATCAGTTGGAACGCCACGTCAAGAAAGACGAGGATGGACAACGGTTGCGGTTCAAGAAAGAGGTAACACTCGACCCTGAATTTCAAGAGCTTTGGAGTCGTATCAGCCCAAAGACTTCGTTTTCGGTAGAATACCAAACGGACACCCTTGTCACCAATGCCGTCAAAGCCATCAAAGCGATGGACAAGATCAAGGCGGTCAAAATTCAAGTGACCGAGGCTGGTTTAGGAGTGGGCAAGTCCGGTGTCAGCACGGATGTTTTGCGCGAGGCCGCTGAAACGGTAGTGTTTCGCGGGGCTGTGCCGGACGTGGTGGCCTATCTGCAAGGCGAGACGGAATTAACCCGTTCGACGTTGGTGCGAATTCTCAAAGAGTCAAACCGGCTAGCAGAATTTCTGGTGAACCCCCAAAAATTCATGGATGCAGTCGCTGCCATTCTCAAGGTGCAACTGCACAAGCTAATGATTGACGGCATCAAGTATGAGAAAATTGCCGGTGAGGAATACAGCATGACGCTGTTTGAAGAAAAAGAGATCATCGGCTATCTCAACAACCGTTTGGAAGTGAACAACAGCGTCTATGATGCTGTTGTTTATGATTCTGAAATTGAGCGAGAGTTCGCGGAAAAACTGGACAAGCGCCAAGACATCAAACTTTTTGTAAAGCTGCCGGATTGGTTCAAGATCGAAACGCCGCTCGGCACATACAATCCTGATTGGGCAATTTTGAAGCATGACAACACCGTGCTGTATCTGGTGCGTGAAACTAAAGGCACCAAGAATTTTGAGAAGTTGAGGAACATCGAAGCCGAAAAAATTCGCTGTGGCCGGAGACACTTTGAAACCCTCGAAGTTGATTTCAACGTTGTCACTTCGTCAGCAGAGGTTTGATTCCCGTTTTCCCCGCCGTCCAAGAGGCACAAGCAGCCGCTCGCTTTCAGCGTGGCAGGCCACCGCGCAGCCTGTGCCACTTGTCCTAGCCCATGTGTGTCTGACATTTGACCGTCCGTGTTCCGCCATGCGCCTTTAAGCTTGCCCCATCCCCGCCAAGCCACGGCTCCCGGCTACTCCCGGCCAGCCAAAAGTCAGAACAGGCCGGAGTTGAGCCTTCGGCTACCCTGCGGGGCTAGAAATTTTGGTTAGTGTTTTTGACATGGCGCGTTTTTTTAAGGGGGAGCGCCGCCTGGGTCTCACCGTAGTGCGCTTGCTGCTCCGACATCTTTTTCAAACTTCTTAATTCCCGCTATCGCGGGACGTTTTATTTCCAGCGACGAAGGGCATGGGCCACGCCAGCGACCCGGCTATCAGGTAACGCCGAATCTTTCGCTGTCATGCCCCATGCACGCCGGAAATAAAACTCATATAGCTCAAAAGCTGTCTCCGCGTGGGGTGAAGCAAGCGACATACGGCGAGACACGAGCGGCGAACATCAAAAAAAAGCTTATGAAAAACAAAATTAAATTTGAAGCAGCGACTCCAGCAAACGCCGATCAGCAATCATCAATTAAAACCGATACACGGGCAAAGATTAACATCGCCCGCAGGCAGGCTAACCGCGCCTTGAACACCGACAGACTTTTGGCTTTGCTCCGCAGGGAAACGCCGAAGTTTTTTGAATTGGCCGAAGTGGTTGGCAAATGGGTTTGGATTCAGTTTGACGGGAAACAGCCCGTCACCGTCACCGCCGTTTTGTCAGAGCTTGGCTTTCATTGGAACAACAAACGCCAGTCTTGGCAGCACCCTTGCGGCTTGTTTCGTGACCAGTCAGTGCGGTTTGACCCCCGCAGGAAATACGGCAGTTATTTCGCCGCCGACCAGAAACCCGCCTAACCGGAGAAATCGCCATGAATAACACCGCCATTTTTCCGAGCATGGAAACCCTAGTGAAACCGTTCAAATTTCCGGCCAGCCCCTATGAATACCGCGTGACCACCTTGCGCGAGTGTCCGACGCCGGAGGCAATGCAGCATTGCGAGACACCAGACAAAGCCGCCGATTATTGGCGGATGCACATTGCCACCCATCCGAATTTTAACCCGGATTGCGAATGTTTGGCCGTATTACTTTTGAACACGCGCAAGCGCGTCAAAGGCCACCAGCTTGTTTCCATCGGCACGATGGACACCATTTTAGTGCATCCCCGCGAAGTGTTCCGGCTCGCCATCATCGCCGCCGCCAGTGCCGTGATTGTGATGCACAACCACCCAAGCGGCGAAAGCACCCCGTCAGAGGCGGACATCAAAGTGACCCGCGACCTAATCCGCGCCGGTCAGCTTTTGAAAATGGAATTGATTGACCACGTTGTAATCGGCAACGGCAATTTTTCATCGCTTCGCGCTCTTGGTTATTTTTACGCCTAACCCACCATGAACACACAAAACGAATCCTCGCCCTTTGGCGAAATCATTTACAGCTACACCCGCAAACAGGCCATCGCCGACGGCGTGCAAGTGGACATTTCCAGCGTAGCGAACGAAGCCGGAATCCGCTTTCCGGTGTTTATCACCCGCACAGCCTTTGACGCTTATGTGACCGTGCCGCCGAACGTGCGCGGGCA
>Ga0208507_1001090_pt1 | contig 15826 bp, 8 predicted proteins | sample CryBogCBH12Aug01_FD_184626 | JGI IMG/M metagenome (GOLD analysis project Ga0208507, IMG submission 184626) | Freshwater microbial communities from Crystal Bog, Wisconsin, USA - CBH12Aug09.1 (SPAdes) (version 2) | ecosystem: Environmental > Aquatic > Freshwater > Lake | place: Crystal Bog... | reverse complement strand
ATACTCTGGCCGAACAGTGGCGTGCTGTCCACGTTAATGGTCACCGTCGCACTGTTCGTCCCGCCAAAGCCGTCGGTGACGGTGTAGGTGAACTCGTCGGCCACGGCGTTGGTGTTATAATACATCAAATAGCCGTTGTAAACGGTCACCGCAACTGAATTCGTGCTCATGCTTACCCCAGCCAGCGTCAAACTATCTCCATCAACATCCGTCGCATTGCTCAATAAGTTGGTGATTGCGATCTTGATCAGGTAGATGGCTGCATTGCGATTGTAGCTCACGTTATTGGCCGCAGGTGGGTGATTGGTAACGATCTGAATCATCGTGTTGGTAGCAGCCAAGTAATTTGAATCGCCACTGTAAATGGCCGAAATAATATTGGTGCCGCGCGGCAGGTTGCTCAACGAAGGACTATTTGCCACCCCGCCAATAAGGAAATTTGTGCTAGTTGGCGCACCGTTGGTTATAAAGGTGACAGAACCGGTGGCACCGCCCGCAATTACTCCGTTGGTTTGCACCGCCGCCGTAAAAGCAAGTGACTCCAGATAACCGTTGGTTTGTGCTGAGGAGGAAAGTGCAACAGTTGTCGACCCTAGGTTCAAATAAAGCTCACCACCGATAATTTGAAGCCAAGGTGCGGCAGTGGTGCCGTTACCAATCACGGAGACGGCGACTGGAATATTGCCTGCCACTGAACCGACATTGCCAGTGGCAGTTTTGGATATGATTTTATAACTGCCTGCAGTTAAAGCCGTCCCTGTGCTATTGATTATAATTTTTGTTCCTGACGAAAGAGTCAGCGTACCGTTTGTCACCATGAATGCCGGGGTGCCGGCGGTATAGGTAAGTGATAAATTGCCTGAACTGGTGTTTATATTGCCATCGAGCACTGCTGTTGAGGTGCTATTACTTAACGTCTGGCCGCCGCCCAGCGTAAAGGTGGAATTCAAGCTGGAAACGCTAAATACCGCTCCACCGCCAACAATGATGTTAGGACTGGCCAACGAACTGCTGCCTGTCAAGGCCAACGTGCCGCCATTGATCGTTGTGTTGCCGCTGTAGGTGTTGGCACCCGAGAACGTCCATTTGCTGCTGTTACTCTTCAAAATGGCCGTCTGATTCGTATAACTGCTGGAGACCGTGTTGGTATTGTCGCTGATCACACCGTTAATCTGGTTCGCCGTCGAAGTGCCATCCAGCGCCAGTGTGGCAACTGTATTGTATGGGGCACTGCTTACTTGCGGCACTACGGTGCCGATGGTCACACTGGTTCCAACGGGCGAAATGGTTTCCGTCACGCTATACCAGTTACCGAAGCTCAGGTTGGTGAAAGCAATGGTGTCCACAGCGCCGCCAGTCGGAGCATTGGGTCCGGCCAAGACATACAGCGTTCCTGGAACGTTGGCCAGGCTCAAATTCAGGCTGCCAAAGTTATGCATAATGCCGCTGCTGGCTCCCGCCGTGGCCCGGTTGAGTATCAGCGTGCCCGTTGTAGCCACGGTTGCTGTATCCAACGAAATATTATAGACGGGATTGGCCCCGCCGAAAGCCGTGTCGGTGGAGAACTGATTGGTCGCTGCCGCCTGAATGTGCAAGGTGCTGCCATTGGCTCCCAGCGCGCTGGCATTGGCCAAATTCAGAATGCCGCCGTTGAGATCGGTTCCGCCGTTGTAAGAGTTATTACCGGATAGGTTTAATGTGCCACCACCGTTTTTCTTCAAAGCACCGGAGCCACTTATCGCGCCTGCAACCGTCTGACTATTGTATGTGTTGAACGCCAGAGTTGAATTGTTTGTGATGAGACTGCTGCCAATTGCTCCATCATGTCCACTGGTGCCATCCCCTAGTTGCAAAATGCCAGAGCTAATTGTGGTAGACCCAGTGAAGGTGTTAAGACCGGTAAGAATCCAAAGACTCGTTGCACCGCTACCTCCCTTGGTCAGCGAAACGCCTCCGGTCGCACTGCCGTCACTGATGATACCGCTGATGGTATTGGCAGTCGGGCTTGACCCTACCAAATTAAGAGTGATTCCGGCAGATGTCGTTCCACCGGAGATGCCGCCACCAAAGTTCAGCGTGGCGCCGGAGGTGCTGACGTTTCTGAAGTTAAATATCCCCGCCGTGGAGCCGCTGGGTGGCTCCAAAATGAGAGGGCAGTTGATGGTTTCCGTTGCTGCTACGGCGGCTGCTGAAATATTCACCTGATTGACACCACTGTTGCTGGTGAGGTGCAACGCATTGCCAGTTGTGGAACCGATAAAATAGGGACCGACAGCGGTATTGTTAAAGATAAGGGAACCGACGTTTCGACCGGAATCAATGACGATGGGATTGAGTACTGAGTTGCCCCAGGTATTGGCAATGGCGGCATTAAAAGTGGCAGTGTCCGCGCTGGTGGTGCTGCTTGTGGAGCCTGGCACGGCGCTCCAATTTGCGGTCGTGGGCCAGTTTCCATTAGCCGTGGAGCCTCCGCTCCATGTTCCGCTGGCTGCCGATGCAGTCCTCGCGGCTAAAAGCGTCAGGCCAATCGAGGCGACAAGGCCAAGCATCAATTTGCGGCAGAATTTGTGCAAATGATAAGAATTCATATGGTAGTTTTGGTTTTACTTCTAGTAGGATTCAGAGAAGTAGTTGGATTAATTTAAACAAACTCCGCACCATCGACTTCCATCAATAATGACGGGGTGCTGCGGTTCCGTTTGTGGTGGGTATCTCATCAAACAGATTAATTATTTTTCTGCAAGTTCACGGTAAACTTATTAAAGTTATCAAAGCCTCCGTTTCCGTCCATACGCATAACGATGCGTATGGACAGATACAATCGGTTGGCACCCCCTTTATATAAGGATTTTATATCTCCTGTTGGCAGGTGATTAGATTTGTGACGTAATAAATGACCCCGGAATACCGAATCAAACCATACTTTAGTTTCCTAGTATTCATTCATGTTTATGTTAACACTGCATTTATCGTTGGAGTGTCAACCCCTTTCCTGCTTAAATTAGCCTCACGAACTGAACGTTAGCACACCAGCCATCGAGCGTCACGAGGCGCGTGAGACAGCCAAGGCGGTTTCACACGCCTCATTTTTATGAGGAAAACATTTAGGCGGATAAAACTCGCTGCCTTCATTTTTATCGAAATTTTAGTGGCGGTGCCTCTCGCGGAGGGCGCAGAAACCGCCATGCCGCAATTGCCGCCGATTGCCGCCGGGCCGTTCAAGCCCGACTGGAATTCACTCACGAATTACCACTGCCCGGAATGGTTTCAGGACGCGAAATTTGGCATCTGGGCGCATTGGACGCCACAATGCCAACCCGAACACGGCGACTGGTATGCGCGCCGAATGTATATCCAGAGCGATCCAGACTATGAATCGCACTTAAAGGAATACGGACATCCGTCGACCAACGGATTCAAGGACATCATTCGGCTGTGGAAACCGGATCATTTTGATCCCGATGCACTGCTAAGATTTTATAAAGAGAATGGCGCGCGATATTTCATGGCGCTGGCCAACCATCATGACAATTTTGACAATTGGAATTCAAAATATCAGCCGTGGAACTCGATGAACGTCGGCCCGCACATGGATATTGTCGGCCGTTGGGCGGCGGCCGCGAGAGAGAACGGGCTGCGCTTTGCCGTGAGTATTCATGCTGATCGCGCCTGGGGCTGGTATGAGGTCGCGCAAGGCGCGGATAAAACGGGTTCGTTGGCTGGTGTGCTTTATGACGGCAAATTGACCAAGGCCGATGGCAAAGGGCAATGGTGGGACGGGTTGGACCCGCAAGATCTGTATGCGCAAAACCATCCCAAAGGCGCACCAATGGATGCCGCCTATTGTCTCAAGTTTTTTCTCCGCACCAAACAGCTCTGGGATGATTATCAGCCGGACATGATCTGTTTCGACAACTCGGTCGTGCCACTGCCGGAGGCTGGTGAACAATATGGCCTGAATCTTTATGCCCATTTTTATAATACGCGTCTGGACAAATCCGGCCGCACTGAGGCAGTGGTCAACGCCAAACGGCTGAATTCAATGCAGCAGGAGGCAATGGTTATGGACATTGAACGCGGCAAGGCCGACCACATCCTGCCACAGCCTTGGCAAACTGAAACTTGCCTCGGACGATGGCAATACGACCGGAAAATTTTTGATAAGCATGAATACCAATCCGCCGGAACCGTCATCCGGCTGCTGGCGGATGTTGTCAGCAGGAACGGCAACTTGATGTTGAGCGTACCGCTCCAGCGCGACGGCCAGCCGGACAGCGACGAGTTCGGTATCCTCAAGCAAATCGGTGCGTGGTTGAAAATCAACGGTGAAGCCATTTACGCGACGCGCCCTTGGAAAATTTATGGTGAAGGTCCTTCGACGATCTGGCATGAGAAAGCCGGACATCATCAAGACGCCATCAAGGCTGTCTCCGCAATACCTTTCACAGCCGAAGACATCCGGTTCACCCAAGATCGGGATGGCGGGATACTTTACGTCATTGTCCTCGACTTGCCGGCTAACGGCCGGATCACAGTCAGGACCCTGGGCACAAGCTCGCAGTTGTGGTCTGGAAACATCGGCAGCGTGCAACTCCTCGGTGGAGAGCGGTTAAAATTCACGCGGGATGTTTCCGGTCTCCACATCACACTGCCTGAAAAATATGACGAACCAATCGCCTTTGCGCTAAAAATATCGGCTCAAAAAACTGAGTAACAGCTGATGCCCTTGCTGAAACAGGCAGACAGTTGCGGGTTACCGCAAACGAACCACAGCAGTGAGCTCGCAAATTTGCTGGCAGGTCGTGAGCGCAAGCAGCGGCCAGACGTTGAGTATATTTCGTATTTCAGGTAAAACGCTTTGAGAAAGCTGGCACCAATGGTTTCCGCCTCCCTCTACGAACCGTCGGCGTTTTGCGTACGGGCGAGGTATTCGATGCCGCGTTCCATGTAAATACTAGTGCAGAACGACATGATTTAACTTAATCCATTGTTCCGCTACCAAATAATCCGGGCACAATCGCTTTACCTCTAGCCAAAATCGGTCGGAGTGGTTCATCTGTTTACGATGAGCCAGTTCGTGCAAGATAATGTAGTCGCGCACGAAATCTGGGGTCTGAATCAATCGCCAGTTCAATGAAATCGTCCCTTTTCTAGAACACGACCCCCACCTCGATTTTTGATTTCTGACTGATACGCGTAAAATTCGAATACTGTGATGTGCAGCCAATTCCATGACTCTCACCGGAAGTTCTTGTTGAGCAAGTTTTCGGAGATGCTTTTGAATAGCTGGTTTCAAATCCGCCGTCAAATCTCGCAAGCTCGACAACTCCGAACCGAAGCAAATCTGTCCAGCTGTCTCCGCCTCAATCTTCACTCGCTCTCCCCGAAAATAAATATACGTCCCTAGTCTCCATTCATTCGCGGTTTTGGGCTGCGCTTCCAACCTCTGAATTTGTTGCTCCAGCCACCCAATGTTTTTTCCAACGAATTCTCTGGCCGTTGAAATTGATCCTCTTCTAGGAACAGTGACCCGAGCAACGCCATCAGCTCTCAATCGTAACAAATAACGGCGAGCTTTGGGATTGTGGACGAACAACAACGGCACCGACCTTGAGCCGATTTGAATTGAATCGGCTTTAGGCTCTGGTTTGGGTTTGAAAAATCGGTCGAACACTTGATAGATGATATGCGCTCTTGACCACTACACCCAACCCTGAACCCATTTCCTCGTATCAGTCAAATCCTCCCACCTCATCGTAAAACTTCGCTTAGTCAAAACCGCCTCCATCACCACCATCTCAATCAGGTGCTTAGGCTTTTCCGGATCAATTACCTTCGTTACCAGAAAATGCTTCTCCTTTTCACAAGGATTCACCGCCGTCCATTTGCTCAACAATAGCTTTTTGGGGTTCAACATTTGATGGCAGGATTGTCGGGTTTGATTTTGCAGCACTACCTTGTTACAACAACACACGACAATCCACCTCAAACTGCTTATGAATCTGGAAATTCAGACTTTCATTGAACGTTCAGAATATTACCGGGAGACAGTGAGTCAGTTGGCTGGAATGCTGCCGGCCGACGATGTGGCTTTGGATCTGCTCATTGATGAGACGGTTGCTACCAGTGACCAGACGGCCTTCGCGTTCATTGTCATGGCTGCGTTTCATGCTAATCGTCCCGTTTCTGCGCGTCATCTGGCGCGCGGAACCATGCTCATGCCGGAAAAGATCACACTGGGAGTCTTTGCCTGCCACATGACGGGCGACATTGCCACGCCGTTGACCGAGGCGGTTATGAATTTAAGGCTGCCGGCCATGGAATTGGTGAGCAGCGCAGTTTATCTCGCCGCCCACTGGCATCAGGAAAACCACACGCCCAAGATTCCCGGCACCGTGGTGAGCGCCGCCCGGCTCGCGCTCCGGAACAAGAACCTCTCGGAATATGACCGCGGCCTCCTGCACGCAACCGCCCTCATCTGCAAGGATTCCGGCCTGACCGCGCTTAGCCTGGATGTGAACCATTTCAAGCCGGGCGACCCGAAAATTAAATACTTGGATGACACCGCCAAAGGCCTAGCCGAGCAGATGCTGAAAATTTGGAAACAGCCGCCGGTGGAAATGCTTTCGGCGGAACCCCGGCATGTGCTCGCCACCGGCAACACCATGCGCCGAGCCGTCCCCAAGCGGGGGCGCAACGAACCCTGCCATTGCGGCAGCGGCAAAAAATACAAGCACTGCTGTATCGGCAAGGATGACGAGACCCTGCATCATTCCACCAGCATCGCTGGAGTGACGGAGGCGGAGATGCGGGCCAACCCCGAACGCTATGTGACCGCGCTCGAGCTCGAAACGCATCCCTCGCATGAAGTGGCGCGGTTCGATCCCCGCAAGCTTACGCCGGAAATGCATGAGCCCTATCTGGCCAATCTCTGTCGTGCCAAGTTGTTCGATCCGCTGGTGGCCGGGTTTGAAATCATCGGTTACCGTGACAAATTGAACGAAGCATGGGAAGCCATCACCATTCGTATCGCCCAAGCCCGTCGCAAGGATCTCGTCGAGCGCATGCTCAAGCTGCTGCCCGAAGGTAAAAAAAAGCACCGGTTGGGAGCCGTGGAATTTTTCCTGTCTGACACTGACCCCGCGAGGCTTGTGTCCTCGCTCCAAGAGGCTGGGTTGACCATGCTGACTGAACAAGCTGACAACCTGAAGGGCTTTTCACTCACCCTGATGAAATCGCCGCTCTGCGCTCTGGGCATCCTCGTTGGGCGCGGAGCCATTCCCGTCCTGCCCAAGGCCGAAGCCTCGGAAGTCATGGACGAACTCCTGCGCACCCGTGACAAATTAGGACTACCTCCGGATGATCCCATCAGCGACATAATGGATCAGCGGTTTCTGGAGGAGAAGGCTGGTGAGGGCAAGGATGCTGTTGCCTTGCGCGCAGCCCAAAGTCGTCTCAACGAAAAGATTGACGAAGTGAACCGTTACAAACAGTCCGTGGCTCAACTACAGACTGAAGTCGCGCGGCGCGAACAACTCCTAGCAGCCCGGCCCAAGACTGAGACAGCGCCAACCCATGCGCCAGCTGACGATGCCGCGCTCAAGGAACTACGCCAGAAAGTGGATGGTTTGAAATCCGCACTCAAGGAACGGCACAACGAGCGCAATGCTTTGCGGCGTGAATTACATGCCGCCCATACGCATCTGGAATCTTTACAGAAATCCACCGCGTCAATGACGGTAACTGAACCTGAACCGCTGGATGAAGAGGAAGAATTATTACTCCCACAAGACGCGCCGGAGATTCAACCCGTCCGTTTGGCCGAATTTCCCAAGGGTTTTCAATCTGTGCTGGAGAAACTGCCGCGCCACGTCGCCCGGGCAACGGTAATCATGGCGGGCCGGCTGGCGGCGGGCGAACCAGCTGCTTATGTGGGTGCGTTGCGACTCAAGGCCACACCGAATGTAATGCGTCAGCGAATCGGTTCGGATTACAGGCTGCTATTCCGGCTTTGGCCGGATCGCTTGGAAGTCATAGATCTCATCAACCGAAAGGATTTAGAAAGGAAAATCAAGTCGCTTGGGTGAAGCCGGGCAACTATGCGGGCGAGGATAAGGCCAAATCGCGCATAGGATTATTAGGGGAAGTGCGCGGGGGGATAAAAACGCAGATGATAGATGACCGATCAAGTTTTCCTCAAAATAACCCGCCAAGCTCATGATGATCCAAAGTTTAATCATGGCTGGTGAGGCTGGTTCTTGGTAGATGTCTTCCGGTTCTCCCAACTCCCGCCAAGCCCCGACTCTAGTGTCATTGAGAATCTGCAATAGCGCATCCTTGTTTTCGGGGTTCAGCTTTAACCTCCAGATTGTGTTCGAAGAGAAGGGGAAACCAGTCATTTGTATCTCCCTCGCCTTACAATTGCTTATTCCTGCGCCTTGTAAAAGCGCGCGGGTAGATTGGTTGCCGAGAAGTCTAAAAACTGTATTGAACCGGTCGCAGGTGAATTTGTGTAAATGGGCAACCAGCTGACCAAGTCCGTTGATCCAAAAATTACCACAGGATTGGTCGTCATAACCCCATCCAATTGCATTAGAAATCCATTTGTTGTCATCAAGTGCTTTGCCAAGCCAGAATTGAGCATGAAAGGCTGAACCAACAAAGTAGCGCTCGTCGCAACACTTCCGAAAATGTTGGTGACTTTGACACTGTAAATTCCAGAATTGGATGGCTGGGCGTTGTTGATAAACAACATGGCGTTGGTTGCACCATCAATGTTTATTCCACCAAACTGCCATTGATAACTTAGTGGTAAGGCTCCCCATGCGCCCGCATTGATCAAAACAGTCTGCCCCCCGCTGACAGTCTGATCCCTTAGTGAATTTACAATAAACGGATAACCACTCTTTAGAAGAGTAACACTAAAATTACCTCCTGCAGTGATGGCAACCGCGTTGGTCGCAATCGTTGGTATGTCGATTTGATGGCTGTTATCATAACCCCAACCAACCAAAGTTCCATCTGACTTTAGTGCTAAACTATGAAAGTATCCACCGGCAATTGCTACCACGTTTCTTAATCCAGGCGGTGGGGTGCTTTCTCCTTCAGCATTTCTTCCCCAGCAAACTACCGTGCCATCTTGCTTGAGAGCAATTGAGTGGTATCCCCCCGCTGCCACTGCAATCACATTATTTAATCCGGTTGGAAATGGGATGGCAACATTTTGGTTTCCCCAAACGACTACAGTTCCATCATTTTTTAGGGCAAGCGAGTGGCGCACACCTGCCGCAGTTGCAATCACATTACTTAATCCAGAGGGAACAGTTGCTTGCCCATAGTCATTTAGCCCCCACGAAATAACTGTGCTATCACTCTTTAAGGCCAAGCTGTGATTATAACCAGTCGAAATGGCGATTACATTTGTGGCATTCGATGGAACATTTGTTTCTCCGTCGTTATTGTATCCCCAGGCGATTACGGAGCCATCGCTTTTGAGAGCCACGCTGTGGAAACTTCCGCTTGCCACGGCCACCACATTGGACAATCCGACTGGAACTGTCGTCTGACCAAAATCCACAATTGAAGCCATGTTGTTTGTTGATGCCCCCCAAGCTGAGACGGTGCCGTCATTTTTCAGAGCCAAGACTTGCTGGTAGCCGGCAGATATCGCAACTGTGTTGCTTAGTCCCGCAGGAACGCTAGTTTGACTGTAGGTATTTTCACCCCAAGCCAAGGTTTGGGCGGGGGCCAAGGAAGCATTTGAACTTAAGGTTGTTCCGAACGCATTGCTGACTATAACATTGTAATTGCCAAAATTAGTTTTCTGCACAGCGCTCAGAACAAAAGAAGCATTTGTAGCCCCGTCTATGTTTGTTCCGTTGAACCGCCATTGGTAGTTGAGCGGTGAAACACCACGAGCAGTCACTTTGAATGTAGCACCCGCCCCCAGCAACACTGATTCGTCCGCAGGTTGAACTGTGATGGCGGGGGCGTCAGGTAAAACACTCACAGTTGCTCTTGCACTTAAGATTGTTCCAAACGCATTGGACACAATAACAGTATAATCTCCCCCACTATTTGTATGCATGTTGGTCAATGACAACATCGCATTTGTCTCACCATCAACATTGGTTCCGTTTAACTGCCATTGATAATTTAGTGGCTGAACCCCCATTCCAATTGCACTTAATATCGTTCCCCCACCATCGTATAGTGCCTGTCCGTATGGTTGTCTGACAATCCAAGGTGAGCCGTCATTTACAATTGCCATGGAGAAATTTGCCCCTCCGCCCAGAGCCACAATATTAGTCAATCCTGCGGGCACGTTTGTCTGACCGTATTGATTATTACCCCATACCACCACCGTGCCATTTTGTTTTAGAGCCATGCTTTGACTTGAGGCGCAGGCGATTGCCACCACGTTGGTAAGCCCTGTAGGAACATTTGTCGCTTCGCTTCCCCAAGTTACCACGGTGCCGTCGTTTTTGAGCGCTAGATTATGGTATGAACTGGCCGCCACGCTTACGACATTGCTCAAGCCCGCTGGCACATTTGTTTGTCCTTGTGTGTTGTCACCCAAGCGACCACCGTGCCCACACCAGTAAGAGCAACACTATGCAGAGATCCTGCTGATACTGCTGTAACATTAATTAAGCCGTCTGGAACATTTGTTTGGCTATTGATTTGACCATTATTATTTGGCCCCCAAGCGAAAACGGTTCCATCCTGCCTTAAAGCAAGCATATGTATGTCCCCGGCGGCAATCTGAGTTACATTAGTCAAACGAGGAGGAATGTCTGCTTGTCCATAAAAGTCCGATCCCCAAATTGCGACTGTCCCGTCTCTCTTGAGGGCCAAACCGTCGGCTGATTCTGCGGCAACAGCAATCACATTTGTCAATCCTACGGGGATTGTAGGCGGGCTGTCGCCCCATGTAGTCACAGTACTATCCCCATTAACCGACAAAGCAAAGCCAGCATCCGCTGCTGCCGTGACCGTTGAAGGATTTATGCAGGCAAATGGAACGTTAGTTTGTGCCGAAGAATCGCCTCCCCAAACAACGACTGCAGACGTCACTACTGATAGCGCAGCGTTTGAACTGGTAATTTTGCCGACGTCATTACTCACCACCGCCTGATAATACCCGGCATTGGTTTTCTGCAAATTGCCAAGAGAGAAGGTTGAATTGGTAGCGCCGTCAATATTTGTCCCGTTGAATTGCCACTGATAGGAGAACGGGATTGATCCTTGGGCAGCCACCTGAAAAGTTACATTGCTGCGTATCCAAATGGCCTGGTTAGTTGGCTGTGTCGTGATGAATGGTGGGACGGGTGTCACAGTCAAGGCGATGTTGGAGCTTGCCACCCCATACCCGTTCGTAACAATCACGACATAATTACCGCTATTGGAATTCTGAACATTGGTTAAAGCGAGCGAGGTATTAGTAGCAGACAAAAGATTCGTGCCGTTAAACTGCCATTGGAACGCAAGTGGCGGTGTTCCCACGGCTTGAACGGTGAGAATGACGTTTGTCGCGGCAGGAACATTCTGGCTCGGTGAGATGGAGCTTATCGTCGCGGGCGTGGCCCCTGAGACATAACTGACTTGGTCAAGCCAAGCGGCATCCAGACCAGTGCCGCCAAACGAACTTCTCTGGAATCGCCATAATAAAGATTGTGTTCCGGTTCCCAAATAAAAACTCTCTTGCACCCATTGTGCAAACGGAGGAATGAATGCAACCTGCCCATTGCTTCCCGATGCTGTAAACGTATATGAGTCAGAGAACTGAGAACATTCCGCCCAGAATGTTAATGTGCCAGGGCCGGTTACGGTGGTTTGTAGTGTGGAATATTGAAAGTAAGGCGGAGTGGCGCTTTGAGCCGCCGCTATACCATCATGACTGGCGCTGGTTTCGGGGAACCATTGATAGCTACCACTGGTGGTCCAAACCAGATTGGTCTCGTTTAGTGCCGCTCCCAAATCCATGACAGTTAACGACACCACCAAACCCGTTGTGGAACCATACGAGTTGGTGATGATGGCCGCATAATTGCCACTGTTGGTTAATTGAGCATTCGTCAAACTCAAAAAGATATTGGTCGCGCCGGTGATGTTTGTTCCATTAAATTGCCACTGATAGAACTGCGGCAGCGAGCCACTGCTGGTGACTGTCAACAAGGCATTGCTATGCAGGGCGACCACGAGTTGACTGGCCGGCTGACTGATAATGGGTGGCGAATTGCTCACCGTCAATACGGCGTTGGAACTGATCACCACCCCAACCGCATTACTCAACATGACACTGTAATTGCCTGAGTTTTGGGTTTGCACATTAGATAGCAACAGAGACGCATTGGTTGCGCTAAGAATATTGGTGCCGTTGAAGTACCACTGATAATTCAAGTTCGTTTTTCCAATCGCCAAGACGGTGAAAGTGGCATTCATGCCACTGTAGGTCGTCTGACTGATGGGTTGTTGTATAAACCAAGGTGAGCCGTCATTCGCTAAGGCCAGACTTTGATATCTCCTTGCTGAAATTGACACTACGTTGCTCAAACCATAAGGAATTGTGCATTGTCCTGCATTATTGTATCCCCAAGCCACAACAGTTCCGTCTTTCTTTAAAGCCATGCTGTGCATGTCTCCTGCTGCAATCGCTACTACATTGGTTAAACCTGTCGGAATGTTTGTTTGACCATAACCGTTATAACCCCAAGCTATAACAGTACTGTCACCGCGAAGTGCAAGAATGTGGTATAACCCCGCTGCAACAGATATAATATTAGTTGCGTTATTAGGGACATTGGTTTGATTATAGATATTCGACCCCCAAACGGCTACTGTCCCACCCTGAAGAAGTGCTACATTATCAGAACCTCCTGCTGCAATCGCTACTACATTGGTTAAACCTGCTGGAATGTTTGTTTGACCATAACCGTTGTATCCCCAAACAATTACTGTATTATCGTTTTTTAATACAATACTTTGCCCGTTCCCTGTGGCAATTGCCACTATATTGCTCAAGCCATTGGGTAGGTTTGTCTCGCCTGTATCGCCCCAAAATACAATTGTGCCGTCATTCTTAAGTGCCAGACTAGAATCATAACCTGCGGCCACAGCTGTCACGTTGCTTAGCCCGACAGGCACCACCGCCTGCCCTTCATAAACATGAGGCGTTGTCCATGTGTAATTGTATCCCCAAGCAGTGACAGTGCTGTCCCCATTGAGGGCCAATCCATGCATTCCTCCCTGGGCAATCGCTGTGACATTGGTTAGTCCCGCCGGAATATTAGTTTGCCCATAGGTATTATCACCCCAAGCGACTACCGTTGTCGTCAAAGCATGAACGTTCCAAGACACCGCTAAAAATCCTACTATAAATGAAAGCGCTTTTTTCATTCTAAAATACATTTTTTCGATTTCGTGACTATGCTTTGTAAACAAGGTTATGTTCGTCCTACTACATCAATATTCAAGCTGTATTCACATCTCGCCTTGGTTTCCACAATTGCTCATAGACAATATCTGTATGGCTTATGAGCCAACCCATTTGAGACGGATGCAGCGGTGCCTTATTGACTCAAAAACCGGCAAAACCAGCGATTTCTCCTGCGAAGCTGGTCATTAAGGAACAGTTGAAGGCTTTGTGCAAGGAAAGCGGTGGGGGCTCAAACACATCGCCGCCGATCTGAAGCGGATTGAACGGATTAAGTCCTGTCTGGAAACAACGTCAGCTTCTGTTTCCTGCTGGTCGTGAATAGGATCACATCGATCACTACGTCATTCAGGTATGGTGGTGAGCCGACTGAATCACGTTTCAAGATTTCAACATCCACGGCGGCGTATTCACCTCGCACGTCGAGTAGTGCAACTCCCCCAAAGGTAGCATTATGGCTGAGTAACCACGATGACGATGAGCCAGTTACCGAAGTGTCGATAGAATTGAGACCGGTGTTGACCGAAGGTTTTTGGGGAAGCTCTGGGGTCCTCCTTAATTGGATAGCAATGAGGTTAAACACTGACCGACCCGTGTTTGAGAGGGTGGCGATTCAAAAGGACATTGATGAGCTGAAGGAATTTTTGGAGCAGGATCGACTGGACAGGAAGACGGGGCAGATGGGATTGTTGTTAAGAATGGCTGGTGTGGGCGTATCTACCACTGACCGACTTCAGACACCATCAACTGCTTCTGCCTTTCACCGTCAACTGCACTTACGCTCACACCAGCCAATTGAACATCGTCCTGTTTGGCGGGATGTCAAATGGGCTGGTTTGAATCACAGCCAGATACTTGGAGCAGGAGAAACGCGGGCAGAGGTGTTTATGTAAAAATTGGAAAATTATAGCGATAATCTGGTTCTGAAATCTGGTTCTGAAATCTGATACTGCAATCTGATACTGCTTGCCAATTTTTGGGTCTTTTTGAGGGGAAATGAGGGGTTTTATCTAAGGCAAATAAATTCATGAATGGCTTGTAAATACTAGTGATTCCTCACAAGTCCAATTGGGGGCAAAGCGTGTTTTACACTTTCCAGGCGTGCGCGTTAAACCACTCTGCCACCTCTCCATTTCACAAAATTTCAAAGACTTACAGCGCATTAAGCATTCACCAAGTTGACAATCTGATACTGCTCACACGGCTGGAGCAAAATTGCAGTCAGAGGACTCGGTCTGGCAGAAGACACCGATTACGAATTTGGTGCGCTAAAAGCCGTCAGGCATTTTATTCGCACGAATTCGAATCTACGGCAAGCTTATTCGCTGTTTCACTGAGCACCAAAAAGCCTAGTCGCGACTTTACTTTCGTTGCGCCGAGGTCGCAGCTTTTTTCGCATACGCGAGATAGGCTATGGTTCTTGAGGAACACCTCCACTAGAGTTTATTTAGCTCGCTGTTCTCCCGTGCCAACTCTTCATGCTCGCGGGCCTCGTTGGCCTCCAACTGGTCGAAATGGAGTTCCCAGCGGCGAATACTCACGTCCAAATTGTTTTCTCCCGGCAAAGGTCGATCACACTTTTCTCACCGCGATCCGCTTGCTGTAAGATGCGAATCTTCTCTTCCGGCGGATACCGTTTATCTTTCATCGTCTGGTCTTTTAGTCGCGCCCAAATAGCACTACACAAGGGCCATAAAAATCGACTCGCGTCAGACGCCAGACACCGAGTTTCTACCTTCCTTCGTCAGCTGCACCTAAGTCCAAACCAGCCAAATTAACATCGTCCGGTTTTGGGGATGTAAGCTGAGCTGCTTCGGATCTAGTCTAGCATATTAAAGTTTTGCAACTTAAAATCGGCTGAAATAATTTCTAAAGACGGAATTTGAACATTGGAAGGATTTTGAGAGAGAGGCAAACCCCATAGAATATCAAATTATGATAACACAAAAAGTTAATGGCGTTCGCGCCGTGATTTTCGACGTGTCGGGCACGGTTTTGGATTTTGGCTGTCGCGGGCCGGTCGAAGCTTTCAAAACATTATTCGCACGTAACGGCGTGAAGATTTCCACCGAGGAAGCGCGCGGTCCGATGGGTACGCACAAACGTGATCACATTCAAACGCTGCTCAAAAACCCGGCCATCTCCGCGCGCTGGGAAGCGGCGAACGGCACGCGTCCCGACGCGCTTTTGCTGGACGAACTCTGCGCGGAGTTTGCGCCGCTGCTCACACAACTATTACCACAATATTCCGAGCTGATTGCTGGCGTTCCGGAAATCGCGGCGGAACTCCGGCAGCGGCAGATCAAAATCGGCAGCACAACTGGTTTTGAAAGCGGCATGATTTACGAGGTGATTCCGAAGGCGGAACGTGCCGGGTTTTCTCCGGAAGTC
>Ga0208507_1001089_pt1 | contig 15836 bp, 11 predicted proteins | sample CryBogCBH12Aug01_FD_184626 | JGI IMG/M metagenome (GOLD analysis project Ga0208507, IMG submission 184626) | Freshwater microbial communities from Crystal Bog, Wisconsin, USA - CBH12Aug09.1 (SPAdes) (version 2) | ecosystem: Environmental > Aquatic > Freshwater > Lake | place: Crystal Bog... | reverse complement strand
GTGCCGGACGATGGGCGTCCCGCGCAGGCGCTTGAGGATGCCCACCTGAATCTCCTGCGGCCCGAGCGCGACGAGCCGGTCGAACCCGGCGGCGAAGCTGGCCAGGGTCTCACCGGGCAGACCGATAATGAGGTCCGCGTGGATGTGCACCGCCGTTTCGCGGCGGAGGAAATGAAAGTTATCCGCGAGCCGCTCGTAGTTCTGCCGGCGGCTGATGAGCGACCCGACTTCGGGATTGAAGGTCTGGATGCCGACCTCGAATTGGAGCGAGCCGGGCGGAAAGCGGGCGATGACCGCGCGCAGCTCGGCGGGCAGGCGATCGGGCACCAGCTCGAAGTGATAGAACCGGCCCGGTTGATGCCGCTCAAGAAAGAATTCCAGGATCGCCTGGCTGGTGGCGAGGTTGAGGTTGAACGTGCGATCCACGAACTTGAACTGCTTCAGTCCGCGATCCAGCAGCCGTTGCATCGCCGCCAGAAACGGCTCCAGCGGTGCCTGGCGCACGGGGATGTCGAGCGACGAGAGGCAGAATTCACAGCTGAACGGACACCCGCGCGAGGCTTCCACATACACGATGCGGTGGGCGAGATCGGCGTCCGTATAGAAATCGTAGGGCAGAGCCAGCTGCGCGAACTCCGGCGGGAGAGCGGGAATCACCTTGGGCAAGGGCTGGGCTAAAATTCCCGTAGCCTCGTCCGCGAGCAATCGGGTGCACACCTCGGCGAACTTGAGGTCCGCTTCGCCGGTGATGACGTGATCGGCGAGGGCCACGATGGGCTGGCCCTCGGTCTCATAGCTGACCTCCGGGCCGCCAAGAATGATCTTCACGCCGGGACGGATACGCTTGATGGCCGCGATGACCTCGGTGGTCGGTGCCACATTCCAGATATAGACACCGAAGCCAAGGATCTTGGGTTCACGCGCGAGCAACGCTTCGGCGATGTCCAGCGGACGCAGATTGATGTCGAACTCCGCGATCACCGCGCGCGGCTGCAACTCGCCGAGGTTGGCGAACAGATAGCGCAGCCCGAACGCGGCGTGGATGAACTTCGCGTTGAGCGTGGTGAGGACAATGTCCGGCATCGCGGTCAAAGTAGCAGCCGCCGCCATTCAAGCCAAAGCGGAAAACCAGCCGCGTGGCCGCGACGCCCTCGTCGCCGGTCTTTTCTATAACTCAAATCCACCTCGCCCAGCGGCGACGAGGGCGTCGCTGCCACCATCGCGGCGGGGCGCCGCGGCCACGATTGGACCCCATTTGAAACCTGACCCGAGTGGTGCTAGGGTGCCCCTAGACCGGTCGCCGACCGGTCAGCCACCCCGAGCGGATCACCAGCAGACCACTCAAAGACCGGGAGTAGGAGTTATGTGGAGACACTGTGGAGGCAGTGTGGAGAAACCGGCTAGGTATCGAGGAGCAATCGGGGAGTTGGAGCGGGCGACCCGGTGGCGGCGACGCCCCCGTCGCCAGCCCGGTTCCCGCCACGGGTGGCGGAAAGGAACATTATGGCCAAAGTAAGAATGCATCAGATGTTTCTCGGCCTGCGTGGACGGCTGGGCAACGTGGTTTACCGGCTGCTCAACGGCGAGACGGTGGCGGGCAAGGTGCCCGACTTTTCCCATCGCCGATTGAGCGCGGATTAGCGGACACAAATCAACCGGTTCGCGGACGCCGTGCCGCAGGCCAAGCGCCTGCTGGCCGACCCGGTCCAGCGTGCCATCTGCGAGGCGGAGGCCCGCGCCAGCCGCCGCCCCATCATGGCCGTGGCCATCAGCAAAGTGATGATGGCCACGCCGTGAGTTTGGCGCGGGCGGACAAATGCGGCTGGACAGAAGCGGACCGGCGGACTAGCGTCGTGCCCGGAGCCGGACGCGGCCTGGGCAAGGCCGGGGAGGCTTGATTTTATGGGCAACCCCCAACGCAACCATTTCAGCCTGAAGCCAAAAAAGGAAAGACTTCAAAACCGTGCGGCCATTATCTGTTAGGCGACACCACACATTATGCGTTACGTCATCATTCTCACGATGTTTACGGCATCACTTTTCGATTGCCTTGCGGAGCCACCGCATACGAATTCATCCGCGCTCACACCCGAGCAGTTCAGCGTTTATAGGGCACGGGCACGAAAGATATTCGCCGATTATAATGCTGACACCACGACAAACGCGCTGGACAGATTATTCGAGAGTGGGCGAGATTTGCAGCAAGACTACCCAAACCAAGTCAACGGCTGGCAGGATATGATGTGTGCCATTGAAGATTGCCCGACCAACAATACTTCCAAGGCACGAGATTGGGCCAAGGAGTTGATGGATAGCTCCGCGCCAGGGCATTACAAATTATGGGCCAAGGGATTTCTCTACAGATTGGATTCGCAAGGCAAGCCTGTCGCTATAACATTTACGGCGGTGGACGGACGGGAAGTGGATTTGTCCAAGTTACTGGGTAAGGTTGTGCTCGTGGATTTTTGGGGCACACATTGCGGCCCTTGCGTGGCCGAACTGCCACGCGTAAAGACGGCCTATGAAAAATTCCACGATCAGGGATTTGAAGTGATTGGCATCAGTTGCGATACCGACACAAATGAGCTACAAGATTATGTCCAGAAGCACGGCATTCCTTGGCCCCAATATTTTGACGGTCACCAACAGGACGATAATAAGTTCACCGTGGCGTTCGGCATTGATGGCATCCCGCATATGTTCATTTTGGACAAAAAAGGCTGCTTACGATTTGACCACGTGCGAGCCAAAGGTGCAAAGACGGATTTTGAAGACAAGATTGAGAGTTTGCTGGCCGAACCGTAAGATATGAAAGTATCGTTTAGTTTCACCTTTGTAGTGCGACCCACAGATCAGCTTTAGGCTTCATCGGGAGACGGCAAACGCCGGCGGAGGCTGGGTTGCGGGCAGGGGTGGTTCAGCCGCCCAGCGGTGGCAATAAGGTCTTTGGTAGTGCCTTAATTTGAATCCCCAAAGCCGGCACTCTATTTCCCCGCTGTGGGCATTGTGTGGATAACTTGTCAACTGTGTTAATAATTATTCCCCACATTTCGCTTGCGGGGAATTCTTCCTGTGATATGGTTTCGTCGTTGTGGAGCACAAAACGCAAATTTCTGAACTGATGGCAAAATCTGACGCGGAAGTGTCGGCTTTGGCCGCGCAACAGCGCGAGCAGCATTTGCGCGCCAAAACATTCAGGGATTTCTTGTCAGCCAATAATGGTCTTGAATCTTCTGTCCGGCGGCAGATTGAATCCCTTTTGGCAAAATCAGAAGAATCCGCGAAAGATATTTCCATCAAGATTGCCGACGCCAGAATCCAAAAAAATGCGCTGACGGAAATTGCAGGCGCTTGTAAGGTTCAAATTTCCGAAAAGAAAATCCAGATAAAACGCCCGATTCCGCCGCCGCGATTGCATGATTTTGACTACCGACACAAGGAATTGCGCGAAGGAACCGACATTTACCGCGTTCGTGAATTGTTGCGGAAAAATGGTAAGCCGATGTTGTTGGCGGAAATCGTCGTGCAGCTTTTTGGGCCGGAAGAAACCGATCCGCGCACTGGGAAATACGCATCGTTGCGCGGCACAATTACAGGTTACGCCAAACAAAACAGGGTTTTTACGATTGAATCAAAATCGCCCCATGTAATTGGGTTGATTGAATTTAATAATCTGCGGGTGTCCGATGGTGGCGATCCTTGGAACAAACTTTAGAGATTTTCCTGCCGGAATGAATCCAGCGGGTGATAAATAAAAACGATGTTATTAGTTGCAGGGGGTTCGTGACGCCGTAACGAATCGCCAATAAACAAAACGGCTGACGTGATTTCACTTTTGCGAGGTCGTCACGTCAGCCGCTAGGCCAGACTCATTTGATTGGGGCTATCAGGTTGACGCACGGTCGGCCCTACACCCACCAGCGGACGGTTCAATTCCGTCTAGCTCCATTCAAATTATGTAATACAAATACCACTGGTTGCGACATGAATCAAGGACTTTCTTGCCCAATTGGATTGAGTCAAGCCAGATGCCTTAATTGCGGCGTCAATCGGCTTGCGTTCGGCTGGTGTCAGCCTTACCGAGATTCCCGGCGACCTAGCCTTATCCTTTGATACTTTTGGTCGGCCAGCTTTCTTGGTCATAAATAATTGTTGTAATACAAAAATAGTTGTTGACCAAAGCATATATTTGTAATACAAATATAGCAACATCAATTTTGACCTATGGCAAACATCCTTAAAACCGAAAAGAAAGTGGCGGTGATTTCCCTGCTCGCCGAAGGCAGCAGCATCCGCGCCACGGAACGCATTACCGGCGTGAACCAAAACACGATTATGAGTTTGAACCGGCGCGTCGGCGATGCTTGCGCGAAAATCATGGATGAAAAGATGCGCGGCCTGACTTGCCGCAATGTCGAGATTGATGAGATTTGGGGATTCGTCGGCGCGAAGCGGAAAAACGCAAATCGCGTCGGCGCTTACGGTGATGTCTGGACGTTTATTGCGCTGGACGCGGACACCAAGCTGATTCCGTCTTTCGTTGTCGGCAAGCGTGACGCCTACCACGCCAAAATGTTTATGGACGATTTGGCTTCGCGGCTGTCCATGCGCGTCCAAATTTCATCGGATGCTTTGAAAGCCTATCCTGACGCCTTTGAGCGCAGTTTCGGCACAGATGCCGATTACGGCCAAATTGTAAAAACCTACTCCGTCTCCCCGCTGGGTAACGACGCGCAACCCGCCGCGATTCGGTATAGTCCGGCGGAAGTTGTGAAAGTGGAAAAGACCGTTATCAGCGGTTCGCCTGACGTGGCGCGCATTACCACGTCGCACGTTGAGAAACAGAATCACACGCTGCGGATGCACTGCCGCCGTCTCACTCGTTTGACCAATGCCTTTTCAAAGAAGATTGAAAACTTTGAAGCTGCGGTTGCGCTAAATTTCGCGTATTACAATTTTGTGAAAACTCACAAAGCAATCCGCATGACGCCGGCAATGGCCGCTGGCGTGGAAAACAGTCATTGGACGGTTGCCGAACTTGTTGAACGCTGTGGCGAATAAATCCGATTATCTAGCGCGGCTGCAAGTCGCTGTTTCGCAGTTGCATAATTGCGGAGCGGTTTGGCGTGAATCCATGCCGGTCACGGAAATTTTTCGCGGCAAGACGCTCTGGCAGGGGGACGTTGAGGTTTTTGATCTGACGGGGCATCAGAAGGCCAAGCGCGCTTACGGTTGGTCGCATCCCGAAGGCGCAGACAACAAAGGCGAGCGGTTTGTTGCCGTGCTGGAAATCCCGCCGGTTGAATCGCCACAGACGGCGGTAAAAATGGCGATTTACAGCGACATCAAAACAGGGAAAATAAAGCCGTGAACAAACTGCTTTTTGGCGACAACCTGAAATGGCTGCGCGACACGAAGATTTTTCCAGATGCCAGCGTTGACCTCGTTTATCTCGATCCGCCGTTCAATTCCAATGCGGATTACAATGTTTTGTTCAAAGAGGATTCCGGCGCGGACAGTCAGGCGCAATTTCACGCCTTCACTGATACATGGAATTGGGCAGACGCAGCGCAGACTTACGCAGAGTTTGTTGACACTTGCGAAAATTCCGCCGTGGTGGAAATGGTGACGGCCTTGCGCTCGTTTCTAAAAAGTTCGCCAATGATGGCATATCTGGCGATGATGGCTCCGCGCCTGGTTGAATTGCATCGCATCCTAAAACCCACCGGCAGCCTGTATCTTCATTGCGACCCGACAGCGAATCATTATTTGCGAATGGTTTTGGATGGCATCTTTGGCGCTACAAACTTCCGCAATGAAATTATTTGGAAAAGAAGGGTTGGAATGAGCAGCGCTGTTCACGAATCAACTTGTTTTGGAACTTGCACCGACATTCTTTTATTTTATGCGAAATCAGGCGAAACCATTTTCCATCCACAATATAACCTAAACGACCCGGATTATCAGAGATACATCGAGGAGCGATTCACATACGTCGATGACAAGGGGCGCAGGTTTCAGCCAACAAGCTTGGTAAACCCGGCGTATCGCCCCAATCTGATTTATGAATATAAGGGATATAAGCCGCCGGCAAATGGCTGGATGATTACAAAAGAAAAAATGGAAATGTGGGACAAAGAAGGCCGGATTTATTTTCCCAAAGACAAAGACGGAAGGCTCCGCAGAAAAAGTTTCGCAGACGAACTTAAAGGAATGCCCATCCAAAATCTCTGGACAGATTTGCCGGAAATCAATTCGCAATCTGTCGAGCGACTTGGCTATCCAACACAGAAACCGCAGGCGTTGCTTGAGCGCATAATTGGAGCCAGCAGCAATCCCGGCGACATCGTGCTTGACCCGTTTTGCGGTTGCGGCACAACAATTCACGCCGCGCAGAAATTAGGCCGGCAGTGGATCGGAATTGATGTTACCTACATTGCAATAAACCTGATTAAAAACCGACTGAAAGACGCTTTTGGAGCGGATGTCGAATTTGAGGAGCGCGGCCAGCCAACCACATTTGAGGAAGCAAAAGAACTTGCCCGTCTGGATAAATGGCAATTCCAGCAATGGGCTTTGTCGCTTATTGACGCGCGGCCATTGCGCGAAGGCGACGGCAAGGGCGCGGATCGCGGCGTTGACGGTTTCTTAAAGTTCTATGAATTTGAAAAGGCCAGTTCGGGTGCAAAGCCTGAAAAAAACCGGACGCCGATTCAGCGGCGCATACTGGTGCAGGTCAAGGGCGGCGGAGTGAAACGAAGCGATGTTGCAACCCTGATTGGCGATGTCAGCAACCAAAAGTTTGCCGCCGGGGTTTTAATCACACTTGAACCGCCAACGAAGCCAATGCGCGAGGAGGCCGCCGACGCTGGCCGCTACAAGGTGAATCTGTTGAATGAAGATAAATCCTACCCCAGCGCACAGATTTTAACCATTGAAGGATTGATGGGAAAAACCGAGCGGCTAGAAGCACCGCCGCAAGCTAATCCATTTTTGAAGGCAGAACGTGAGGGGATTCAAGAAAAGCAGCAATCTTTGGTTTAACCGGAAAGATAATTCAAATTAAGGCACTACCAGGTCTTTCCCTGACTTGACGCGGCGGGCTTTCCGTCCCAATGATTAGTCATATGCAACTCGACAAGCTCACGCAGAAATCGTCGGAGGCGTTGCAGGCGGCACAACGGCTCGCGCGGGAAATGCTCCATCCGGAGATGGACGGTGAGCACCTGCTGCTCGCGCTGCTCGGCCAGAGCGAGAGCCTGGTGCCGGAATTGCTGACGCGGCTCGGCCTGCCGCCGGCGAAGCTGCAGCCGGATTTGGACAAGGAACTCAATCGCCGGCACACCGTGCAGGGCGGTGCCGAGCCGCAGGCCGGACGCGACCTGCAAAAGGCGCTCGCCGCCGCGCAGGCCGAGGCGGGCAAGCTCAAGGACGATTACGTCAGCACCGAACATCTGCTGCTCGGCTTGCTGGATGAGGCGAGTCCGTCGCTCAAGAAAATCTTCACCGCGCACGGCCTCAAGCGCGACGCGGTGCTCAAGGCGCTCGCGGAATTGCGCGGCAACCAGCGCGTGACGGATCAACAGCCGGAAGGGAAATTTCAGGCCTTGGACAAATACGGTCGCGACCTCACGGCGCTCGCGCGGCAGGGCAAGATTGATCCGGTCATCGGGCGCGACGAGGAAATCCGCCGCGTGATGCAGGTGCTGACGCGCCGCACGAAAAACAATCCGGTGCTCATCGGCGAACCGGGCGTCGGCAAGACGGCCATCGCGGAAGGTCTGGCGCAGCGCATCGTCAGCGGCGACGTGCCGGAATCGCTCAAGAACAAGCGGCTAGTGGCGATGGATTTGAGCGCGATGATCGCGGGCGCGAAGTATCGCGGCGAGTTCGAGGACCGGCTCAAGGCATTCCTCAAGGAGATCACGGCGAGCGAGGGGAAAATCATTCTGTTCATTGATGAGCTGCACACCATCGTCGGCGCCGGCGCGGCGGAAGGTGCCACGGACGCGGCGAACATCATGAAGCCGCAGCTCGCGCGCGGCGAATTGCGCTGCGTGGGCGCGACGACGCTGGACGAATATCGCAAGCACATCGAGAAAGACCCGGCGCTCGAGCGGCGCTTCCAGCCGGTGCAGGTGGCCGAGCCGACGGTGGAGGCGACCATCGCCATTCTGCGTGGGCTGAAGGAGCGTTATGAGGTCCATCACGGCGTGCGGATTCAGGACGCGGCGCTGGTGGCGGCGGCGACGCTCTCGCACCGCTACATCACCGACCGGTTTCTGCCGGACAAGGCGATTGACCTCGTGGACGAAGCGGCGTCGCGCATCAAGATGGAACTGGATTCCAAGCCGACCGAGTTGGACCAGCTCGACCGCCAGATCTTGCAGCTCGAAATCGAACGCACCTCGCTGGCGAAAGAAAAAGATTCCGCAAGCAAGGAGCGGCTCAAGCTGATTGACAAAACACTCGCCGACCTCAAGGAAAAATCCAAGGCGCTCACGGCGCAATGGCAGAACGAAAAAACCGCCGTCAATGCGGTGAGCATTGTTCAGTCGCAGTTGGAGCAGGCGAAGATTGAATTGGAACAGGCGCAGCGCGCGGGCGATTTGAGCAAGTCGGCGGAGGTGCAATACGGCAAGATTCCCGACTTGGAAAAGAAGCTGGCGGCGGTTTCAGCGGCAATCGAAGGTGGCGGCGACGCCTCGTCGCCGCAGGGTGGCAGCGGCGGCCTCGCTGTTGGTTCTGCGACGAGGGCGTCGCAGCCACCTCTGCCGCCACAGCCGTTTGTCGGTTTTGATCCCAAAGCTCCGGTTGGGTTTTTGCGAGGCGGTAATCTGCCGCATTGGCGGCAGGATGGTGCGACCTATTTTGTTACTTGGCGAACGGCGGATTCATTGCCAAAAGCACGAGTGGATGAGTGGTTCGCCGAACGCGACGAATGGTTGAAGAAAAATCCCGAACCGTGGATGCCAAAAGTTGAAGAGGAATATTACCAGCGTTTTCCTGATCGCTGGGAAAAGTGGCTTGATGAATGTCAGGGCGAATGCCTGCTGACGCGGCCGGAACTCCGGAAAATTGTTGAAGACGTTTTGCGGCATGACGATGAGTCGCAAAGAGTGGCCGCGACGCCCTCGTCGCGTAAAAAGGAAGCTGGCGACGAGGCGTCGCCACCACCCAAATATCGTCTCAAAGATTTTGTGGTCGCGCCCAACCATGTTCACGTTCTGGTCACGCCGTCCGGTGGGGAAAATACACTTTCTGATGCGGTGCAGGAATGGAAATCGGTTTCATCGCATCGCCTCAACAAGGCGTTGGGGCGGAAAGGCGAGTTCTGGCAAAAGGAATATTTTGACCATATTGTCCGCAGCCCGGAACAGTTAGCGAAATTCAAAAGTTATATTCAAAACCATCCGCAAAGTGGCAGTGCTGGTGGCAGCGACGCCTCGTCGCAAAAAGGTGGTGGCGACGCCCCCGTCGCCGGAGGTTTTGAAAAAGGTGACGAGGGCGTCACTTTCACCCTGCGCGACGAGGCGTCGCGGCCACGGCTGCTCCGCCAGGAAGTCACCGACGAAGACATCGCCCGCGTGGTGGCGGCTTGGACGCATATTCCCGTGTCACGGATGCTCGAGGGTGAGCGGCAGAAGCTCGTGAAGATGGAGGAGCGCCTCGCGCAGCGCGTTATCGGGCAGAAGGCCGCCATCAAGGCCGTGTCGGATGCCGTGCGCCGTGCACGGTCGGGGCTGGGCGATCCGAATCGGCCCATCGGCTCGTTCATTTTTCTCGGCCCGACCGGCGTGGGCAAGACCGAGACGGCGCGCGCGCTGGCGGAATTTCTCTTCGACGACGAGAACGCCATGGTGCGGATTGACATGAGCGAATACATGGAGAAGTTCTCCGTGCAACGGCTCATCGGCGCGCCGCCCGGCTACGTCGGCTACGAGGAGGGCGGGCAACTCAGCGAGGCCGTCCGCCGCCGCCCGTATTCCGTGGTGCTCTTCGACGAGATTGAGAAGGCGCATCACGACGTTTTCAACGTGCTGTTGCAGGTGCTCGACGACGGCCGGCTGACCGACGGCCAGGGCCGCACGGTGGATTTCAAGAACACTATCGTCATCATGACCAGCAACCTCGGCTCGCCGATCATCCAGGAATATTTCCTCGACGGCAAAACCGACAAGGCCTCGCATCAGGCGATGGAGGACAAGGTGCTCGCGGAATTGAAACGCCATTTTCGCCCGGAATTTCTGAACCGCGTGGATGACGTCATTATTTTCCAAAGTCTCGACGAGGAGGAACTGGCGCGCATCGTGGAAATCCAGATCGGGCGCTTGGAAAAACGGCTGGCGCAGCAAAGCCTGACGCTGGACGTGGACGACCGTGCGAAGAAACTGCTGGCGAAGGAAGGCTACGACCCGCAATTCGGCGCGCGTCCGCTCAAGCGCGCCGTGCAGGAGCAATTGCTCAATCCGCTCTCCATGAAACTGCTCGAAGGGGAGTTCAAACCGGGCGATAAAATCAAGGTGACGGTGAAGGATGATGAGTTGGAATTTCAAAAGAAATAAGCGCAGTGACGCAAAGGTGCGGAGCTTAAGCCATTTGTTTTATGCCTGCTTCTTTTTGAGTTCTTGGGCTTCTTTATGAACACGTTCGCGAGTTTCTTTTTCAAAATTGTCTGTTTTAAGACGCAGGAACCCTTCTGGGTTTTTCTTGCAGTGGTAATGATGGTGATTTTTTTCAGACTCTTCGCGTTCTTGCTCTTCTTCTCGTTTAGATTTCTTCCATCTGCCTGTGAGCTTTAGAATCTGAACAAAAACTTTCCACAGGCTGTAAATCAAAACCATTCTGGCCACCCAAACACTTGTTTCGCCGAGAATGATGACGACCAAAGGAATTACAACTAACCACACGGACAAAATGACCCAAGCTGTTATCACCATCTGACGCTGTTCCTTTTGGACGCGATTTCTGTCTTCATTTTTCCATATTCTAAAACCAATATCGTAATATATCTTTGTCAGTTTGCTTCTATCTAAGGCATCATCCGGCAATTCAGCGTTTTTTATCTCGCCCCAACAAAAAATAGGAGCGGCGTGCTTATCTTTATTGAAAGCCATCAAGTGGCTAGAAGGTTTGACCAAATCAATTTGAACTAAAGATTCCTTGTCATCAAAAGCCGAAACCATGACTGGAACATTATAGCGAGCAAGCCAAAATCGAGCTTCGGCTTCCATTGCTTCTGCAATTTTTGTCTTCTCGGCAGGCTGGAGAACTACCACGTCAATTGAAGCGAATCGAAAACCATCCATTGGAGGAGAATATTCCACCAGATACCAATCACGATGTTCGCCCTTTTTCTCAAATATGATTCTGTCTGCGTTCACGATTCACAGACTACAACCTTACTCGATGTTATTACATTACAAATTTGAATCGTATTTGTATCTTATACTTTGCGTCTTTGCTACTCTACGGTTAAGCCTGATATTTGCTGTCTTTAGCTTTTCCAAACCAGTCGAGAACTTTCCAAAGGTCTGGAAATAATCTTCAGATATCTGACGGCGACTTTCCGACGTTGGAAAACGATTCCCTCATGTCGGGTAATGACTTTCCAGTCTTCGGAAATGACTTTCCGATGTCGGGAAGCCATTTTCCAGTCTTCGGGAATGATTCCCCGATGTTGGGAAACGACTTTCCAGTCTTGGGAAACGGTTTCCTGATGTCGGGCAACGATTTTCCAGTCTTGGGGAACGGTTTCCCGATGTTGGGAAATGACTTTCCAGTCTTGGGAAATGATTTCCCAATCTTGGAAAACGATTTCTAAAATACAAAAAATCGTCAAGGATGACTGTAAATCAAGGATTTAAGCTCAAAACGGCAAAAATGGCGTTTGCCGGGCGAAAAACGGGGGATGGAGGGCGGATGACCGTATTGCGGCCTTTTCAGACGGGATTGGCGGGTCGGCTTTCCCGGCATTCCTGCCGGGGCGGCAACCAGACAACCGGGCGTCGCCAGCCTGATCAGCCCAGATATTGTTCGTCGCTGACTTTTTCCAGCCAGTCCACCGCCTTGCCGTCGAGTTGTTCCTGAATGGCGAGGTGCGTCAGGGCCGTGGCGGGCGCGGCGCCGTGCCAGTGTTTTTCGCCGGGCGGAAACCAGACGATGTCGCCGGGCCGGAGTTCTTCCACCGGTCCGCCCCAGCGTTGCGCGCGGCCGCAGCCGGCGGTGACGATGAGCGTCTGGCCCAGCGGATGCGTGTGCCACGCGGTGCGCGCGCCGGGTTCAAAGGTGACGATGGCCCCGGCCACACGCGCGGGATCGCTGCCCTTGAACGGCGCGTCAATCCGCACCGTGCCGGTGAACCAGTCGGCGGGGCCGACGGCGGAGGGTTGGGAGCCGGCGCGTTTGATTTCCATAGTCGGATTATTTGGCGGGCGCGGCGCGGCGTCAATCTTTCGCCGGTTGAGATTTTTGGTAATAAAAGTGTCGCGCGAAGCAGGCGAAGGCTGCGAAGTTTTTTCTTCGCCAACTTCGCGCCCTTCGCGCGACAACACTAGGCCGGGATTTTCCGCGCTTTCCATCACCGGCGCGGCGGGGTTTAATTCGTCGTGGCCATTTCACAGATTCTGCCGGTGCAATCGATCGAACTGCCAGAGCTGGCGTTGTATCGCACGCTGCGCCGCGTGGAGGAGCACGAGCGCGCCGGTGTGCTCGTGGCGGCGAATCACAAGGTCATCAAGCGCCTGCTCGCGAGCCGTTACACCGTGGTCTCCGCGTTGCTCACGCCGGCGTGGCTGGAAAAATTTGAAGCACCGCTGCGCGCCCGACCGGAGGACATTCAGGTTTATCTCGCCGACGATGCGTTGCTGGAGACGATCACCGGTTATGTGATGCATCAGGGCGCGCTGGCGGTGGCGAAAATCCCGCCGCTGCCGGATTTTGCAACGCTCCTTAAAAACTCGCCGCGTCCGCTGCTGCTCGCCGCCGTGGAAGGAATCGCCAATGCGGAAAACATGGGCGCCATCGTGCGCAACTGCGCCGCGTTCGGCGTGCATATTCTCATCGTGGGCGAAACGTGTGGCAGTCCGTTCCAGCGCCGCGCGGTGGCGGGTTCGATGGGCACGATTTTCGAGCAGCCGGCGGTGCGCGTGGCCAATCTGGTGGCGACGCTGAAGGAATTACGGGCGCGCGGCGTGCGCTGTCTCGCGGCGCATCCGCGCGCGGACGCGAAAAAACTGGCCGCCGTAGATTTGCGCGGCGACTGCTGTCTGGTGTTCGGCGCGGAAGGGCCGGGTCTTACCGAGGCTGTGCTGGCGGCGTGTGATGCGATGGTGGAAATCCCGATGCCGTGCCACATGAATTCGCTCAACGTGGCGGTGGCGACGGGCGTTTTTCTATACGAAGCGACCCGGCAGCGCGGGTGAGGCCCGCCGCAATTCCGGTCAAGTCTCTGGCAAGAATTGATTAGAATAATTTTCTCATTGGCGCGATGGTTAGCTCACACTTATGAAAAAAATCGCACTCCTCGCACTCCCGGCGGCGTTCGCGCTCGCCTTGACCACCACCGCTTTGGCCGCTGACGGCAAGGCCGTATATTCTGACAACTGCGCCAAATGCCACGGCGACGACGGCAAAGGCGCCACCAAGATGGGCACGAAGCTCGGCGCGAAAGATTATTCTGACGCCACCGTGCAGGCCGCCATCACCGACGACCAGGCGTTCAAGTCCATCAAGGAAGGCCTGAAGAAAGACGACAAGACGATGATGAAGCCGTCCGAACTTTCGGATGAGGACATCAAGGCTTCCGTCGCCTACCTGCGGACGCTCAAAAAATAATTGTCGGACGCTCCTTTCCGCCCCGGCTGATTTTGTGAAAAGCAAATCAGCCGGGGCGGTTCGCTTTTACGAACTCGCGCGGCTGGAAAAATTTCGCGCCGGCGAAAATCAAAGTGGCTGCGGGCCAAGTCGGTTCGACCGGAAATAGGGATGGTTTCGGCTTGCCTTTCGGTGGCGGTGGGGAAAAACTTCCCGTTCAATATTATGGAAACACAAGACGCATCCGCAGAATTTCTCATCAAGTTTTGGCCGTGGTTTGAGGCCAATCGCAAACGCCTCATTTACATTGCTGGAGGAGTGGTCGTAGTCCTGTTCGTCTGGTATTTTATCACCACCCAGCACGAGCAGAAGACGATTGACGCCGGGCAGGCCTTCACCAAGTTGCAACTAAACCTGCCGGCCAACCCGACGGCGCAGCAGGTGGCGGATGCCTATTTGAAACTGGCGGACCAATATGCCGGCACGCTCGCGGCGGAACGGGCGCAGTTGGCGGCGGCGTCCGTGCTGTTTAGCGCGGGGCGTTATGCGGACGCGCAGGCGCAATTTCAAAAATTTCTTGGCGCGAACAGCGGCAGTTCGCTGGCGGCGGCGGCGCGGTTGGGCGTGGCGGCCAGCCTTGAGGCGCAAGCCAAACTCGACGCGGCGGCGACGGAATACCGCGCGGTGACAATCAGTTATCCCAATGCCTCGGAAGCGTTGCCGGCGAAGTTTGCGCTGGCCCGCGTGCTGGAAGCGCAGGGCAAATTGAGCGAGGCGAGCAGCTATTATCAGGAAGTGACGCGGTCGCCGCTGGCGGGTTCGCTCGCTTCGGAAGCCGCCCAACGCGCCGCGCAGATTGCGGCCACCAAGCCCGCCGCCAAGTCGTGATATGAAACTTTCCATCATCGGCACTGGCTACGTCGGGCTGGTTACGGGAACGTGCTTCGCCGAAGTCGGCCATCACGTCATCTGCGTGGATAACGACGCGGCCAAAGTAAAAATGCTGCAAGCGGGCGGCATTCCGATTTACGAACCCGGCTTGGAAGAACTGGTCAAAAAAAATGTCGCTTCCGGGCATCTTAAATTCACCGCCAGCACCGCCGAGGGCGTGGCGAATTCCGATGTGATTTTCATCGCGGTGCCGACGCCGCCGCAGCCGGATGGCTCGGTAGATTTAAGCTACATCGAGCGCGTGGCCCGCGACATCGCGGCGGCCATGACGAGCTACAAGATTGTCGTGGACAAAAGCACCGTGCCGGTGAAGACGGGCGAAAAAGTTTCCGAGACCATCAAACGCTATTGCGCGTCGAAAACGGAATTTGATGTCGTCAGCAACCCGGAATTTCTCCGCGAAGGTTTTGCCGTCGGCGATTTGATGCACCCCGACCGCGTGGTCATCGGCGTCCGCTCGCAGCGGCCCGTCGCGGCGATGACGGAGATTTACACGCCGTTCAAAGCGCCGATCATCGTCACGGACATCAACTCGGCGGAGCTCATCAAGCACGCGGCGAATTCTTTTCTCGCACTGAAAATTTCCTACATCAACGCCATCGCCACGATTTGCGAAGCCGCCGGCGCGAACGTGCAGGAAGTGGCGCACGGCATCGGCTTGGACGAGCGCATTGGCCGCCGGTTTCTCAACGCCGGCATCGGTTTTGGCGGTAGTTGTTTTCCCAAGGACTTGAGCGCGTTCATCAAAATTTCCGAGCAAGTCGGCTACGAGTTCAAGCTGCTCAAGGAAGTCCAGCACATCAACGCCGACCAGATGGAACGCTTCATCAAAAAAATCACCGACACGCTCTGGGTGTTAAAGGATAAGAAAATCGGTGTGCTCGGCCTCGCGTTCAAGCAGAACACCGACGACGTGCGCTCCTCGCCCGCGATTGAATTATGTCAGCGGCTCGTGAAGGACGGCGCGACCCTGCGTGTCCATGATCCGAAGGCGATGGACAAGGCGAAAGCGCTGCTGCCGAACGTGACCTACGTTGACGACATGAACGCCGTGGCCGAGGGCTGCGACG
>Ga0208507_1001087_pt1 | contig 15846 bp, 11 predicted proteins | sample CryBogCBH12Aug01_FD_184626 | JGI IMG/M metagenome (GOLD analysis project Ga0208507, IMG submission 184626) | Freshwater microbial communities from Crystal Bog, Wisconsin, USA - CBH12Aug09.1 (SPAdes) (version 2) | ecosystem: Environmental > Aquatic > Freshwater > Lake | place: Crystal Bog... | reverse complement strand
GCGGGTGTTGAGCCACTGGGCAAAAATCCTGAGGTCGCTGCCATAGGCGGACAGGGTGTTTTGGCTTAGCCCTTGTTCCATCCATACTGCATCAAGGAATTGGTCGATCAGGTCGGTGGCGGCGCTCATGCTTTGCTGCTTATAGCTAGATTAAAGCTTGCTTCATAAGCCAGTAGGCGGGCTTTTATGGCCATTAAGGCACCCGTTGTTTGCCCGCAATAGCCACCTGGGCCGTGAGCGGCAACGACGCGATGGCAGGGGATGAACAACGGGTAGGGGTTGTCCCGGCAAGCATTGCCGACGGGGCGGGCGGCGGAGCCTATCTGGCTGGCTAGGGCGGCGTAACTGAGGGTTTCACCAAGGGCGGTGGCGCTGAGTTGCTGCCAAACCTTGCGTCGATAGCTGCTGCCTTGTTCCAGTAGCGTGATGGTAAGGGTTGTGTGTGGGTTTTGCCAATAGCTTGACAATAATTGTTGCAGCGGATGGTTGGCTGTTGGGGCTAATGCCGTGCTTGCATCAGTTGGGCTGGTGAGCCAATCGGCACGGGTGATGGTGTTGTTGCTCATGGTCACCAGCAGATCGCCAGCGGGGGTGTTGAGTGTCAACAGGTTTTCTGGGCCGGCGCAGTGTGTGGTCCATTGGATGACGAAGGGCATGGGGGGCGGTGTTATCAGTAATCGGTTGTGCTTATTATACGAAACCCGCACCAGATAGGCCTGGATTGTTTTTACCACAGATCATTTAGCGGAATCAGGGGCTTCGTGGCACAGTTGCCCGGCATTCCGCCAAGCTTCTTACAAGCCCTATTGCTGTCGGCAAAAAAACGCCCAAAAAAAGGGCTGATGGCAATATGCCATCAGCCCTGATTGTGTTACTCGCCTAGGCGGTCAAAACCGCCGCCGCGCCTATCAACCATTAATGAGGTAATGGACAAAAATACTGCCTGCATAACCGGCAGCAATAGCGGGAGTCCATTTCAAATGGCTAAAGAAGGTGTATTTGTGGTTGGATTGGCCCATTAAAGCCACACCCGCCGCAGAACCCACCGACAATAACGAACCACCCACACCGGCAGTCAAGGTCACCAACAACCATTGGTACAAGTCCATATCCAAGCCCATGTTCAAAACCGCGAACATGACGGGGATATTGTCAACAATGGCAGAAATCAAACCGACCATGATGTTGGCGGTAGTGGCGCCTAAGCCGTCGTACATGGCACCGGACAATAATTCCAAATAGCCAATGTAACCCAAACCGCCCACGGCAAACACCACACCAAAGAAGAACAACAACGTGTCCCATTCCGCATGCATGACCCGGGCGAAAATATCAAAACCTTCTTCGCCAGCTGGGGTATGGTTTTTCTTGATGTAATAGCCAAACAGCATCAACGCCGACAAGCCCACCATCATACCCATGAAAGGCGGCAAATGCAGGGCTTGCTTAAAGCTGACCGCAGTGGCGATAGTCAACAGAAACATCACACAGATTTGAATGGCGCCGGGCTTTAATTGCACGGCTTCTTCACTGGTTTCTTTGGGCTGCTCATTAGGCACGGCAAAATACATGATCGCCGCCGGAATGGCGTAGTTGGCTACGGAAGGTATGAACAATTTGAAGAAATCAAAGAATTCGGCATAACCCGCTTGCCAAACCATCAAAGTGGTGATGTCGCCGAACGGACAGAATGCACCGCCCGCATTGGCGGCAACCACCAAGTTGACAAAACCGATGCTGACAAATTTTTCATTGTCGGCGCCCACTGCCAATACAACTGCACCCACCAATAGCGCGGCGGTCAGGTTGTCGGCGACCGCAGACAAGAAGAATGTGATGATGCCAGTGATCAAAAACAATTGGCGGTAGCCAAACTGCCTTCTGACCAACCAAGAACGCAGCGCCTCAAACACATTGCGCTCAGCCATACTGTTGATGTAGGTCATGGCCACCAACAAAAACAGCATCAGTTCGGCATATTCTTTCAGGTCATGCTCGAACGCCTCATGCATTTGTTCGGTTGGCACGCCTTTTTGCGATGCCAAGATAGAAGCATGTGCCCAGATAATACCCGCCGCCAAAATCACCGGCTTGGATTTACGCATGTGGGTAAATTCTTCAGTCATCACAAACGCATAGGCAATGACAAAAATCAGCACGGTGAAAATACCCCGCTCTGTCCCGGTCATATCCAGTGTTTCAAGCCCTTCGGCCATTGCTACGCCCGGCGCTAGCACGGCCAATAACAATACAAACAGAAAACGAACCACAATATCCCCCTAAACCTTTTAATAGTTAAAAAAACTGTTATGAAAAATTCAAACGAACAATAGTATCCCAACTAATAAATTTTGTCATTTTAAGTAGCTGAGTATATGATTGAGCATCGATATTATTGGCCCTAAAAAAACACACACACTTCTGCATGTACCAGTATAACCTTATAGACCAAACCCTTGTTGATCAACGGGTAGCCCAGTTCAGACGACAAACCGAACAATACTTGAACGGCGAGCTGACGGAAGACCAATTCCGCGCTTTGCGCCTACGCAACGGCCTGTATGTCCAAATCCACGCGCCCATGTTGCGGGTCGCCGTGCCTTATGGCTTGCTCAGTGCCCAACAGTTGCGCAAACTGGCGCATATCGCCCGCACCTATGATAAAAGCTATTGCCATTTGACCACAAGGCAAAATGTCCAATTCAATTGGCCCAAGTTGGAGCAAGTGCCCGATATTCTGGCAGAATTGGCCACCGTTCAGATGCACGCCATACAAACCAGCGGCAACTGTATGCGCAACACCACCACCGACCCCCTTGCCGGTGTCTGTATCGACGAAATTGAAGACCCACGCCCCTATTGCGAGCTGATCCGCCAATGGACTACCTTGCACCCTGAGTTTGATTATTTGCCCAGGAAATTTAAAATTGCCGTCAGTGGTGCAGCCAATGACCGTGCCGCCACCCAATTCCATGACATTGGTGTGCATCTGGTCAAAAATGACGCGGGCGACATTGGTTTTAGCATTTTAGTCGGCGGCGGACTGGGGCGTACACCGGTTATCGGACAAGTGATGCGCCCCTATTTGGAGAAAAAACACCTGCTGTCGTATCTGGAGGCCATTCTCAGGATTTATAATCTGTTTGGCAGGCGCGACAACAAATACAAGGCCCGTATCAAAATATTGGTGAAAGAAACCGGCCTTGACAGCTTTACTGAAATGGTGGAAGCGGAATGGCAGCAGATCAAAGACGGCATGGAATTGGACGAACAGCGTATCAGCGAGATAAAAGGGCATTTTACCGCACCGGATTACGACCCCACTGCGCCACAAGACAGCAGCCTTGCCCAACAGCAAGCGCAACACCCAGACTTTGCCACTTGGTACAAACATAACACCACCGACCATAAAATACCCGGCTACCGCGCCGTATACCTGTCTGTAAAAGCACCGGATGTGCCGCCGGGCGACCTGACTGACAGCCAACTGGAGGCTATTGCCGATTTGGCGGAACGTTACAGCTTTGGCGAAGTGCGCAGCACACACCGCCAGAACTTGGTTTTTGCCGATGTCAAACAAGCTGATCTGTTTGCCTTGTGGCAACAACTGGACGCTTTACACTTGGCAACCGCCAACATCGGCACCGCCACCGACATTATTTGCTGCCCCGGACTGGATTTTTGTTCACTTGCCAATGCCGGTTCAATTGGCATCACCAAAGAAATCAACGCAGCACTCGATGATATGGACTACCTGCATGACATTGGTGATGTAAAAATCAACATTTCCGGCTGCATGAACGGCTGTGCCCACCAAAGTGTCGGGCATATCGGTATTCTGGGGGTCGATAAAAAAGGCACCGAGTGGTACCAAATCACTTTGGGCGGTTCTTCCGAAAACGAGGCCGCCATTGGTGAACGCCTAGGGCCTGCCGTGGCTAAGGATGAAGTGACCCAAGCAATCACCACTATTTTGGCGGTCTATGTCGAGCAACGCCAAGAAGAAGAATCTTTCTTGGCTATGGTACAACGCGTGGGCATCGACCCATTTAAGGAGCAGGTTTATGCAACTCATTAAAAACAAAACAGTCACTGACGACAACTGGAATTTTATCAGCGATGGCGCCGCATTGGTCAAGGGCGATATTTGCGTCAGCTTGGCACGATGGCAACAAATCAAGCCTGAGTTGCTCAGCCACACCGGTAAGCTAGGGGTGCGGATTGGCCCTGCCGATAGTGTTGCCGAGCTTGCCGACGACCTGCCCAAGCTTGATTTGATTGAACTGGATTTCCCTGACTTTGCCGATGGCAGGCTGTTTTCCCATGCCTGGCTATTGCGCGGACGTTACGGCTTTAAGGGCGAATTGCGGGCAACCGGACACTTTATGCCCGACCAAGTGTTTTACTTGTCACGGGTGGGCATTGATGCCTTTAAACCGGCAGACAGCGCTTATTTGCCTAAAGTGCTTGAGAATTTGCACGATTTTACGGTCAATTACCAGCAGTCGATAGTGAATTGACGGACAGTGCGGCGGGTAACCAACTGTCAGCTGATATGGCCCAAAGGGCGATTTCTCCATAGACACCTGCAAGACACACATGCAAGACATGCCAGATCAGTATTGCGCCATATTTTCAACCCGAAACACTTGGTCTGGTTCAATTTTTTGCTTTGCCTCAATATAGCGCATCAGCCAAAAACGACCGTCTTCTTGTAGGGTCAGCATCAGCGGCTTGCCGTAGAGCTTATGTTCCGCGCTGATTTTTTCTTGGGTTTCGTCATTGTTGATGAGGTGGCTGCCTTTGGTTTCCACTAGCATAATGCCGTCGCCGTGATGGCGGTCTGTTACGCCCACTATAAAATCAGGAAAATAACGGTCGCCTATGGGCATGACTATGCCCACTGACCAAGGCTTGCGCGCTTCGTTCCTATGCCACCACAAAACGGTGCCGCTGGTGTCGGCATCAAGCATTTGGGCAAAGCAGCGTTCGGTATTGTTAAGGTGCGGCGGCATGATGCCATAACCATTAAGCCTTGAGCGGGCCATACCGTCCGGGACTTCGATAGGGTTGGGCAATGCCTCGGCATCTTCAAGGGTTTTGGCGGTGGCGGCACACACCCGTGCGGCATCGCGCACCATATTTGGGAAAGTCGCCAAAATCAGGTGTAGGGCGCGGGCCAAGTCTTGTTCGCTTAGGTCTATGCCGCTATGTTCGTTGTATTCGGTTTGTAAGCGCGCCAGCAATAATGAGTGCAAGTCGCGTGGGTCGATGTAGTCAGCATCGGTCAGCACTTTTTGCGCGCGCCGATAAATTTCGGCATTGGATAATCGGGCTTGTACGCTATCTATTGTGCCTTCTGGTTGGGTAAAAATATTGCCAATGGTGTTGCGGGTAATTTTTAAACTTTTTCGTAGGCCTGCATTCAGTTCGCGGTCGGTCAGTTTAATGCGTTTGCTGATGCAGGCCACCAATTCATCAGTACCCAAAGGCAAGCGTTCGGTTTTAAAACTTTTGGGCACGCCTTCGCGCAAGGCAAAAAGTTTGTATCCGGCCAGGGGCAGGCGGTCTGCTGCACGATACGATGCGGGACTGCCAGGTTCGTTGATTTGCGGCGGTGGCGGGGCGATAAAATCACCGAACAAGGAAAAGTTGCCGCCTTGCAGTGTCACCGTTCCGGTAAAGCTGGTTGGCGTGTTTGGCTGGTCGGGGCTGGCGGGTGGTTGCCAAACGGGTGGGTTATAGCCTTGCGGCAATAACGATAGCTGCCCGTTGCTGGACACTTGCACTTCGCTTTGACCGGCCATTTTAACCACCATGGTGTACGGGGTGATTTCGGACAGTTGGGTGGTGATGGCGTTAATTTTCGCACCTGCGTTAATCAGACCGCTTTGGCTGTCGGCATCAGCCAGAAACACATAACCAAAACGCAACAGCTCCGGCAAGGTTTTGTTGATGGCTTGGGCGCGTAAGCGCTGATGTACGCGTAAAATGCGCCCAACCACCTGAATGCCAAAATCGGTGCTTTTAGCGCCACGCAAGGACACTAGGGTAAAGGCGCGCGGCGCGTCGAACCCTAGGGCTACGGCGACCTTAAAAATCAGCACTTGTTTGCTTGCATCCTGCGCCACTGTCAACAGATCATCGTTGGGTTCGTCGGCGGTGTACCAAGCAATGGTCTCTTCCGCCACGCCCAAATCCAGCAAATGTTGTTTGGCTTCGGCAATGGCTGACTCGCCCGCCTTACCGGTGTTGCCGACTTGCACCAGCATCAGCGGTGTTAGCTTGATATGGGCTTGTTGCAACTGGGCGGTTATCATTTGATGGGTGCGCCAGCCGTCTTCCAATGCGGTGCTGTGCAAGTTGACCAATTGTTTTTGGTCATCCGCCAGCAAATAGGCCACGGATTTCACCGCTTCTTTAATCAGACCCGCGTCTACGGCGTGTTGCCGTGACACTTGGATGCGGTGGACAACGGCCAGCCCAGCGGCTTTTTTGAAGGTCTCCACATCGGCATCATCGGGGGTGGCGGTGATGAGCAAGGTGAAGTCGGGGTGCAAGATGTCGCGGTAAAAATTGACCGCTTCGGTGGCTTTGGTGAAGCTGTGATGGGCTTCGTCGACCACCACGCCAATGCGGAAACCGGCGCTGCGCAATTCGGGGATAAAATCATCTAGGGCCAGGGACAAGTCACCGTTTTTGCGGAGCTTACGGGTCTGCGCGTTGCGGGCCGCCACCGATGCCCAGGTGGTGACAAACACATCGCCACTGTTGGCTGAGTAGGCTTTGCGCTCGGTGTTCAGGTCACGGATTGCCAAGCCGGAAAAATCACGCTTTAGGGCATTTTTGGCCTGTTCCACCAAGTTGGCGAAGGGGGTGAACCAAAACCACACCAGTTTGGCATTGTGGCGGTGGTCGGGGCGGGAAAACTGCTCGGCTATGTTGCCTGCCATGAGAGTTTTGCCTGCACCGGTGGGGGCTTCCAGCAACACACAGCCGTTATGGGCAGTCACTGCGCGTTGGTCTTGGGCGCTGTCGACTTGCTGCAATTGGCTTTCGGCATGGCGGAATATGTCCAGCGCGTTATTGACGGCATCATTCTGGTAGCCGATCTGCAGGGTGTTGCTCATCGTGCGCCACCGTTGCCAAAGCGGTCAACCAAAAATTGCGGGATGGGCAAAAAACTCACCCGTGCATCTTCAATATGTTGGCGCAACAGACCCGGTTGCCACGAATACACCAGCAGGGTGGTGTCTGGTAGCTTGTTTAGGCTTGCCAGCACGTCGGGGTTAATTTTGGGCAGATACCATACGGTGCTGTTGTCCAGTGCCAGTTGTTGGTGGGGCGCGTCGGCTTGGTAAGGTGACAGGCTTTGGCTGTGAATCAGGCAGAGGGCGGTCCAGATAGCGGGGTGTTGGATGCTGTTGAACAAGGTTTCGGTGGGATGGCGGCGGCTACGCAAGTAGGCAAAACTGCCGCCCAAGCCAGCTACGGCCTCGCCTTTTTTGTTGCTGTAGCCCTCCATCACCCGCCTGACCCGTTCGGCACAGACATCGCGGCAGAGGTTTTTGTCGGGTTGTTCTTCACTGGCTTCGGTGCTGGACACGAGGATAAAGCGGCGCTTGCCGCCGTCTTCGGCATTGAGCTTTTGCACGGCATGGGCGGTGGTGCCGCTACCGGCGAAGTCTAGGATGATATCATCCGGTTTGGTGGCTATGCGGAGTATGCGCTCAATAAGTTGGGTGGGTTTAGGCGTAGAAAATGCAGTAGCGTGTTCAGCTAAAATATCGAGCAATTCCTTTTTTGCGCTATCAGTGTGACCGACCTCGTCATAAGTCCACCAAGTATTGGGAATAACACCGTCGGCATTTTTAAGTAAATGTCGGTATCGCTTAAAAGCGGGTACTTTGCCAAGCCCATCTTTCCCCCAATAAATTAGGTCGTCACGCACGTTTTGCTCGTGCCTATCTTTGCTGTAACGCCATGCAGCGGTTGTTTTAGGCCAAATTTCTTCGCCCGTATTGGGCTGTGTTATTGCGTAGTACAGGTTAGGTCGTTCATCAGCACTTTTGTTACAAGTGTAATCACCAACCCTGAATATCCCTTTTTCATCGCTATAACGATACTGCTTATCTTTTTCTTCACCACGCGGCAGCAGATTACGCTTCCAAAGTCCACTAGCCTGATAAACAAAAACATATTCATGCATTGGGGCAATGCTCTTATGGTCATTTGATGCTGAATAACGTTTTTGCCAAATATTGGTGGCAACAAAATTATTTTCTCCAAATATTTGATTCATCAATAAACCTAGGTTAAACACCTCATTATCATCAATCGAAACAAAAATCACCCCATCCTCAGCCAACAAATCCCGCGCCAGCTGCAAACGCCGGTACATGAACTCCAGCCATTTGGAATGGCGGTAGCTGTCTTCCTTGTCAACAAAACGGTCGTTGTAGATAAAGTCGCGGTTGCCGGTGTTGTAAGGCGGGTCTATGTAGATACATTTGATTTTGCCCGGGTGGGTCATGCGCAGGTAACGCAAGGCATCGAAGTTGTCGCCTTCGATAATCAGGTTCTGGTAGGGGGCGCTGCCGCAGGATAAGTTAGGGTCATAATCCAGTGCAACAAAGTCATCGTTGATGGCTTTTTCGTGGTCTATTTCTTTGCGTTCCCAGACCAGGCCAAAGCGCGGGCGGCGGTCACGCAGGCGTAATTCACGCAGCAGTTCTTCGCGGCTGTAGTCGTCGTAGTGGTCGGCCATGGTGTTTGTTGTGTTGGGTGGTTGCTGCCCTTCGGCTTCGCTCAGGGAACGTGTAGACCAGCAAAGGGAATACGTGGACTTGCGGGAACGCGGGGGCTTTGTGCCGGGAACAGGCGGCTTCGCTCAGTAAACGGTTAGCTTTGCTGGCGATTATGGCATATTCTCTGCCGGAAACAGTAGCTCAAGCACGATTTCGGTAGTGGGCAAGTAAAAACAGGGCTAACGCTAAAAATATTGGCAGCGGAACGAAGAGCAGCGAAGATTTTTAGTCCCCCGCTAGCCATAGGGGCTGGGATGCCCCTAAACAAGCTTTCGCAAAAATAGCGGCTGCCCGCTAAACCATACCAATATCCAAAACAACCGCGCTTACTGGACAGGCTTGCCAGCGGACAGCTTATTTTTGATAAAATGGATAAACATTGGCATTAATGATATGCCAATGATGCCAAAGATAACCAGTTCAAAGTTATGTTTGACGAAAGGCAAGTTGCCGAAGAAATAACCCAATAAGGTCAGTGATGGCACCCAAAGTATGGCGCCAGCGATACAGAATAAAATATAGCGTCCATAAGCCATGCTGCCCGCCCCCGCCACAAAGGGGGCAATGGTGCGTATAATGGGGATGAAACGTGCCATAATCACTGTTTTACCGCCATGTTTGGCGTAGAACGCTTCCGTTTCCAGTAAATATTCGCGCTTAAAAAACAAAATCCGTTCGTGTTTTTTTATCTGGGCACTAAAATATTTACCGACAAAATAGTTAAGGTTATCGCCCAGCAAAGCGGCTACAATCAATAGCGGAATCAGCAACCATGGGTCCAGTACATCGGTGGTGGCTGCCACAGCACCTGCCGCAAACAACAGCGAATCGCCCGGCAACAAGGGCATGACCACCAAACCTGTTTCAATAAAAATAATCATAAACAAGATGGCATAAGTCAAAGTGCCATATTGTTGGATAAGCGCGTCAATTTGCAATAAGCCGACAATTTGCGAAATGAATTCCATAGATATTTACAAGGCGATGATTGAAAAATTGGCTGGTGACATAACGGACGGCTGAAAAGTCTGCTGATCGCGGGCATAGCCCGCACCTACACGGGTTTGTAGGTGCGGGGCAGCCGTTATTTATAAGGCTTTTGATTCGGCGGATGTTTTTTTCTTGTCCGCACCATACACCAAAATGGGGTCGGAATGTCCGTTAATGACACTTTCATCAACGACTACTTTATTGATGCCTTCGGATGAAGGTAATTCGTACATGGTATCCAACAAAACATTTTCAACGATAGTCCTAAGCCCTCGGGCACCGGTTTTGCGCTGCATGGATTTGCGGGCAATAGCACCTAGGGCATCATCCCTAAATTCCAGCTCCGCGCCTTCCATTTCAAACAAATGCTTATATTGCTTGATCAAGGCGTTTTTAGGTTCGGTCAATATTTGCACCAAGGCCGCCTCGTCCAACTCATCAAGGGTGGCGACAATAGGCAAGCGTCCGACAAATTCGGGTATCAATCCGTACTTGATCAAATCTTCCGCTTCCACTTCAGAAAACAATTGCCCTACATTTTTGTCTTCTTCTTTGGATTTGACTTGTGCCGAAAAACCAATGCCGCCTTTTTCTGAACGGGCTTTGATGACTTTATCCAAACCCGCGAACGCGCCCCCGACAATAAATAAAATGTTGGCGGTGTTCACTTGTAAAAATTCTTGCTGTGGGTGTTTACGGCCACCTTGTGGCGGCACTGATGCCACCGTACCTTCAATCAATTTCAGCAAAGCTTGCTGGACACCTTCGCCGGATACGTCACGGGTAATGGAAGGGTTGTCGGATTTTCGGGAAATTTTGTCGATCTCGTCAATGTAGACAATGCCTGTTTCGGCCTTTTCGACATCGTAATCGCATTTTTGCAGGATTTTTTGGATGATATTTTCAACATCCTCGCCCACATAACCGGCCTCGGTCAGCGTGGTGGCATCGGCAATGGTGAACGGCACATTCAGCAATCTGGCAAGCGTCTCCGCCAATAAGGTTTTGCCGGAGCCAGTGGGGCCGATCAGCAAAATATTGCTCTTGGCCAATTCCACCACATCCTTTTTGCCCCTGCTACGCAGACGTTTGTAATGGTTGTAAACCGCCACCGCCAAGATTTTTTTGGCCCGCTCCTGACCCACCACATAGCTGTCCAGCTCTTCCTTAAGCTGTTTGGGTTTAGGCAACTCATTGGCACCAAATGAAGCGGCTTCTTCTTGCAGTTCGTCCTTGATGATGTCGTTGCACAATTCAACGCATTCATCACAGACAAAAACCGATGGCCCTGCGATAAGCTTGCGTACTTCGTGCTGGCTTTTGCCGCAAAAGGAACAATACATCAATTTATCGTCGCTTTTATCACTCATTATAAGCCCCTGCACTCGCGGGGCAACAGCCTGTTGCCCGCGCTGAAAACACAAAATTTACCGCCGTCAACTCTGTTTACCGAAAGCAACTACGGCTCCACCAGTGAACTGCGGCTAGTCAAAACCTTATCAATCAGCCCATAACTGACCGCATCTTGGGCACTTAAAAAATTATCCCGGTCGGTGTCCTGTTGCACTTTCTCAATAGGCTGTCCGGTGTGCTGCGACAGCACTTTGTTAAGCTTGTCCCTGATCAATAAAATTTCGCGGGCATGGATATCAATATCAGATGCCTGGCCTTGATAGCCACCCAGTGGCTGATGGATCATCATCCTTGAATGGGGCAGGCAAAAACGTTTTCCGTGTGCGCCACCGGTGAGCAACAAAGCCCCCATGCTGGCGGCTTGACCAATGCACATAGTGCTGACATCGGGCTTGATGAATTGCATGGTGTCGTAAATGGACATACCGGCCGTGACTGAACCGCCTGGCGAATTGATATAAAGATGGATGTCTTTATCAGGGTTTTCAGATTCCAGAAACAACAACTGGGCAACCACCAAGTTGGCCATGTAATCCTCAACTTGACCGACCAGAAAGATCACCCGTTCTTTTAACAGTCGGGAATAAATGTCAAATGACCTTTCGCCACGGGCGGTCTGCTCGATGACAATAGGCACCAAGCCGCCTGCAGCCTGGGGTTCGAAAGGCGATTGCCCATGATTTTGTGGTCTGTACATCAGGATTCCTTCAATTAACGTGGCTGTTCCATTATATCGCTAAATTTGACCGGCTCATCGGTGACAGTCGCTTGGGCGAGCAGCCAAGCCAAGGTTTGGTCTTCCAAAACCAGTTGCTGGACATCGTTAAGATTCTTAGGGTCGTTATAGTACCATGCGATGACATCTTCGGGACGCTCATAACTTTTGGACATCTGCACCACCTTGGCCCGCACTTGGTCGGCATCTAAAGTGATGTTATTTTGCTTGATAATTTCACCTAACAGCAAGCCCAAGGAAACACGGCGCTTGGCTTGTGCTTCGAACATATCGCGCGGCAAGTTCATCTCTTCCATATTAACTTTTTGGCGTTTGGCGGTTTCCTGATAAGGCTTCATCAAATTATCTATTTCCTTATCCACCAGAGTGTTCGGTACAGTTAATGCAATTTTTTGATATAAGGCTTCCATAGCCGAATCTTTCAATTTATTATGCAAAACCTGTTCCAGCTCACGCTCCATGTTAGCCCGGACATCTTGGCGGAATTCTTCAAAACTTAATGCTTCAGCGTCGCCATTCTCTTCGATACCGTACAACTTGATAAATGCTTCGTCAATTTCCGGCAACTGGGGTTCTTCAACCTTAACCATATCAACAGTGAATTGCGCCGTTTTTCCAGCCAAGTTGGCGTTGCCGTAACCTTCGGGGAACGTCAGTTCAAAAGTTTTGCTGGCACCCGCTTCAAGCCCAACCAGATTATCTTCAAAGCCAGCAATCATCTTTTTGGAACCAATTTCAACAGGGTAATTATCTACCTGTCCATCGGTAAAATTTTCTTCTTCACAAATGCCTGAAAATGAAATGGTCACCAAGTCATTCAATTGTGCAGGGCGTGCCACTTCCACCCATTGTTTCCTTTGTTCACGCAATTTTTCAATCATTGCGTCAACATCGGACTCTTCAACTTGGGCTATTGGGCGGGATACCTGCAACTGCTCCAACCCAGCCAAAGAAATTTCAGGATAAACCTCAAATACAGCGGTGTATTTAAAGCCTTGGCTTTCATCAAGCGAGTCGATGGAAGGGAAACCGGCAGGGTTTAAATTCTCATTTTGCAATGCTTCGAAGTAAGTGGTTTCGATCAAGTCACTGGTCACTTCGCCGCGCACTCTGTCGCCGTACATTTTTTTTAACAGATTTTGCGGCACTTTGCCTTTACGAAAGCCATCGATTTTAACTTCACGCGCCAAAGACTTCAGTTTTTCTGCCATTTTTGCCTGAACGACTTCTTCAGGGACAACAACAGTCATTTTGCGGCTTAATTCCGATGTCTTTTCGACAGAAACTTGCATTTTTCCACCTCAATTAATTACAAAGAATTTTGGATGCCTGCGGATGGCCCCAAACAGTATGAAAAAGCAGTGATAACTGCTTTATTGAATAAGGATGGTACGAATGGGGAGACTCGAACTCCCACAGGGTTACCTACTGGAACCTAAATCCAGCGCGTCTACCAATTTCGCCACATTCGCACAGTGTATGAACCCATTATTATAATCTTTTGTATTATCAGCTAACAAGCCATAATTTCAAAAACATAAATAATAGCCGTCAAATGCTCACCGACACATCAAAACCAAGCGCACGTATCTCATCAGCCAGCGCGTGCAACACAGCAGCCGGTAATGCGCTGATACGGTCTGCCTCGGGCTGTTTGGATTGCCTAGCAACCGTATACAACATGATCTGCGTTATCGCGATCTGTTGTGCCGCACTATCGGCCTTGATTTTGCGCAACAGCTCCAAATAAGCGGTTTTTTCTTGCTCCGTAAGCCCTTGCCGGTCAAAATCAAACAAGCAGGTTTGCACTTTGGTGGTGCATAAGCGGGCCGAAACCAGCAGGTTTGTATAACTGGCCTGGCAACTTAAACTGGCGTTGTTAAACCTTCGTCGGCCTGCTTCAGTGGCGCTGTCAAACTTATACCACACTTGCCCGCCATAGCGGTTTAGGGCTTCCAGGCCCTGTTGCACCTTGGCTTGGTGCATCAGGCTACCATTGGTGATCAATACAAAGTCACTGTTAGGGAACACGCCCATATCCGTGGCAATGCTGCCAATCAGCTCGATAGCCTCGGCAAACTGTTTTAAGGTGGTCGGTTCGCCATCACCGGCAATGGCAATATCCTTAATGACACGCCTGTCCGCTTCGACCCCAAAGCGGTCGTAAAAATCGCCATGCAGCAGGTCATTAAGAAAATACCTTAATTCCTGTTCAAGCAAGGCAAAATCAATGGCCGGTGCTGCGCCCAGCGTCAAGTTATTGACCTGGCAATACACACAGCGCCAATTACAGGCACTATTGGTATTGAAGTTGATGCCTAAGGACAAACCGCCCGCCCTTCTGGACAATACGGGATAAATGTATGTTAATCCGACAATATCGGAACTGTGGTTGGCAACTGAAAGCTTTGATGCCGTTACTATTTGATTTTTGATGTTTTTTACCTACTAAACGGCTAATGCTTTGCCAAATCCGCTAAAATCTTATCGCGCACCAATTGCCCGGACAACGTCACCATCGGCATCCCGCCCCCTGGATTGACACTGCCGCCAACAAAATACAAGTTTTTGAGCACCTTGCTGCGTTGACTGTTTTTGAAACCCAAGTTTTTGAAGCGGTCCGCCGCCACGCCATAAATGGAGCCTTGGTTAGAATAATAATTCGCTTGAATATCAATCGGTGTCCAGCTTTCCTCACAAATGATATGTTTGCGTAAATCGGTCAAGCCCATGCGTTCCAGCTTGAGCAAAACCCGCTCGCGCAAATCAGCGTAATCTTGTGCGGTTAACGGGCGTTCCGGGTCAAGATGCGGGATATGCGGCAATATTTTAATGATCTCCGTACCTTCCGGTGCCTGGCTAGGGTCACTTTTGCAAGGGGCGACCAAATAAATGGTGGGGTCTTCGGACAGCTTATGGTCGTGGAAAATGGCTTTAAAATGCTCGCGGGGATGGTCGGAATAAAAGAAATTATGGTGCGCCAATTGGTCATATAGCCTGTCCACGCCCAAATGCAGCACCAGACCGGAGCAACTCGGGGCAAATTTTTGCAGGCGGCTGATTTCCTTTTCTTGGCCTTGCAGCAAATTTTGATAAGCCGGAATAACCTCCATATTGGAAACCACAATATCCGCAGCCAGCACACGACCATCCACTAAGCGCACTGCCGATGCCCGTCCGTTGCTATGCTGGATTTCCGCCACTTCGGCATTGACCTGAACAGCAACACCCAGTTCCAAAGCCAACTTTTGCAAACCTTGGGCGATACCGTACATGCCCCCCTTAACATACCAGAGGCCATAACCAAACTGGATATAAGGCAGCAGGTTCATCAATGCAGGGGCATCATACGGGGAAGACCCCACATATTTGATAAAGTAATTGAGCACATCAACCAGTTTCGGGTCTTTAATGAAACGCCGCACCCCCTGATCCATTGAGCGGAACACATCAAACGCTTGCAGGCTTTTGACCACACCGTAATGACCCAGCAATTCCCAGAAAGAATCCAAGCCGTGGGCAAAATAACCCGCTTCGGTGGCTTCGCAGAGCTGTTTTGAATAAGCAAGGAACTCCCCGAATTGCCGCGCGGTGTCGGGGCCTAATGTGTCCAACTCGTGTTTCATCACTAGCGGATCAGCACTTAAGTCCAAGGTGCTGCCGTCTTCAAAAAAATTGCGCCAATGCGGCTCAACAGACTGGATAGCGATGTAATCATCCATATTTTTTCCGGCATCCTCGAACAGTTTGCGGAAAATATGCGGCATGGTCAGGATAGATGGCCCCAAATCAAAACTGAAACCTTGTTTTTCCAAAACATTCAATTTGCCGCCAACCTTATCGTTTTTTTCCAACAGATCGACAGTAAAACCTTCGGTCGCCAAAGCAATAGCGGCAGAC
>Ga0208507_1001082_pt1 | contig 15899 bp, 13 predicted proteins | sample CryBogCBH12Aug01_FD_184626 | JGI IMG/M metagenome (GOLD analysis project Ga0208507, IMG submission 184626) | Freshwater microbial communities from Crystal Bog, Wisconsin, USA - CBH12Aug09.1 (SPAdes) (version 2) | ecosystem: Environmental > Aquatic > Freshwater > Lake | place: Crystal Bog... | reverse complement strand
CCCATAAATTTTGGCAGAGCCACGCGCTGTCGCTCGCTGTTGCGCCCCAAGCCGCACTTTCGCCGGGCGAAGTAAAATCCCATGCATTCGCCAAAACGTGCGCCACCCAGCCGCGCGCATTGTAATAATTTTTTGCCGTGCGCTCGCCCGGTTCCACCATGGACTCGATGTAGCCGAACAGCGGCTCATTCAATTCCGTCAGATTGCAAACTTCCGCCGGCCAGTAAATCATCTGCAAATTGATGTTCAAATGATAGTCCGCGCTCCACGGCGGCGAAACCGTGTCTGCCCAAAGCCCCTGTAAATTCGCGGGCATTCCGCCGGGTCGCGACGACGAAATCAAAAGATAACGGCCAAAATTAAAATACAAAACCGCGAGCGCCGGATCGTTTTTCAAATCCATCGCCGCGATGCGTTGCGGCGTGGGCTTGGCGGAAATTTCCGAATTTGTTTCCGGCAATTCAAGTTTCACACGATTGTAAAAACTTTGGTAATCCGCGACGTGCGCAGCCAGCAGTTTGGAATAAACTTTCTGCGCAGCAGCTTTCAAATCTTTTGCCGCTGCCGCCCCGACATCACGCCTGCTAATCTTTGCAAACCGTTCGTAGTCCGTCGCCGCCGTTACGAGTAGCAAAACTTCGTCTGCGCCGCTGATGGAAATTTTACCGTCCGCCGCCGAAACTTTCCCGCCGGTGTTCAAAACCTTCAGTCGCGCCGCGTATTTCATGCCGTCGCCGGCCACGCCATTCGTCAGCGCGCCGGACATGATCAATTCATTTTTCCCAACGGCTTCCGTTTTAAAACGCTCCGAACGATCCAGCGTTGCGTCAAAAGTAATTTGCCCCGGCTTATTCGCCGTCAACCGCATGACCACTGCCTGATCCGGCGCGCTCACAAAAATGTCGCGGGAAAATTTCACGCCGCCGCGCGAAAATTCCGTGTGCGCCGTCGCCGCGGACAAATCCAGTTCGCGCCGATAGCCGCTGACTTCATTCGTGGCGGCGTAAGCAAATTTCAGCCGCAAATCGCCAAGCACTTGATACGAACCGTAAGGCACACTGCCTCCGCGACCATTGCCGGAGCCGCGCCCGGCGCAGGTGAAATTGTGGTTCACCAGCGATTCGGCCTCATGATTTTTTCCTTCGAGCAGCAAGCGGCGGATTTCCGGTAACGCAGCGGCGGCATTCGTGCGGTCGGAATTTTGCACCGAGCCGGACCAGAGCGAATCTTCGTTCAGCGCGATGCGCTCGTTTTCCACACCGCCAAAATCCATCGCGCCGAGCCGTCCGTTGCCCAACGGAATGGACTCGGTGAAAAGTTTGGCCGGCTGGTCGAACCAGATGGTCGTGTCTGGCGAAAAGCCCAAAGCCGTGAGTGATATCAAGGCTGCCATCGCGACGAGAATTTTTTTCATGCAGGTTTATTATTTGGAATCCAATCAATGGACGATTTCCACTGATTGAAGTTTCACCAGACTTTCTTTGTCGCCAAAATCCGGCTTTGCTTTTGGTTCGAGAAAAATCGGCGCGTCTTTGCGCAGCGGCAGGATTTCCAAAAGTAAATCACCGGAGAAAATTTCCGGCGCATAACGGTTCATGCCCAGATCAAATTCGCGTCCGGCGTAAAAGTTGTCGGCGATGAGCTTGCCGTTGAGCGTCAGCCGCGCCACGTCGCCGAGATAATGAATCCGCAAAATCGGATGCAAACTTAAATCCAGTTTCGCTGGCAATTTGATTTTCCAAATCGCCGCGTTGGTAAAATCAGAATCCGAGGGCGCGATGGCGATGTGCGACTTGCCGCTGCTCAAAGGAATTTCCCGCGCTACTCCAGCGGGTTTGAACAATTCCGTTTCAACTTCTTCCGTCGCAAACTTTGGCGGCATTTCAAGACCAATGTGCGCCGCGTCAATTTTTTGAAGTGCGAGGGAATCGGCTTCATCCAGCAACACAATTTGGATTTCGCCGCCAAATTTGGTTTTCAGTTTGATGGCCGCATTGCGGCTCGGTTTTACGTCGCTAAAAACAACGGGCGCGGACGCCAATGTTTGCAGGTCGAAAACAAACTCCGCCTTCACGCCAGGCGTCTCGGCGAAGAAAAAAGTTTCAATCTCGCCATAGTTAACTTTGCAAACCAGCTGCGCGGTGGCGTAAATCAGCTTCACGCCGCCGAGGTCGAGGTTGAATGGCCAGAAGAAAAATTCATCCGCTGGAATCGTCACAGGCTTCGTCGGAAAAATAAATTCGTGGCCGGACAGATTTAATTTGAACTGAATATTTTCTTTCGCGGGCAGCGGCTGGAGCCGCTGATAATTGTTCACGAAAACAAAACCAGAATTTCCGTCCGAGCGAACCGACCAGCGCAACGTGGCGAAATCATTTTTATTGGTCGGCGATAAATCAGGAATGGTCGCGGGCATTTGCGCGAGCGGCGCGCCGAAGTCGTGGAGAAATAAATGCAGGCGACGCAGCCAGTAGTATTGCGGATTAATCTGGCCGAATTCACCGATGGGTGCGTTGAAATCGTATGATTTGACAGGCAGATCGTTGGGGTAGCCGGTCGCGGATGATTCCTGCATGGTGGACAATTTGCCTTCGGGATTTTGGCCACCGTGGAACATATAATAGCCCATCAGCGAGCTACCGCTGCCGAGCTGGCAGAACGCGACGGCTTCGACATCGCGCGGATCATAATTGATGCGGCGATGGTAGGACGCGGGCATACCGCCACCGATTTCGCAGGTGAGGTAGGGATATTTTTCTGTGCCGCTGGTGTCGCCGGATTTGCGGTTGCCCAACGTGTCGTTGCCCACGCCGGTATCAGTGCGGGTGTGTTTGAAAATAAAATTTTTCCAACTGCTGCCTTCCATCGGCTGGATGCCGCGCGTCCAAAAGCCGTCGGGATACGCGCCGAAAAGCGGAAGCAATTCGCCGAGCGGCACGGGCGTCTTCATCGCTGGCCAGCCGGTCTTGATGTAAAGCGGCACGTCGAGGCCGGTGGCAATCGCCATTTTTTTCAACGCCATCAAATAATTCGGCGAGCCGCCAAATTCATTGTCCACTTGAATGCCAATAACCGGACCGCCATCTTTCCAAAGTTCACCGTGCATCTGCTCGGCGATTTGCGCGTATAGAATTTTTACAGCGGCGAGAAAATTTGTGTCCGTCGAACGCAGTTTCCAATCTTTGTGCGCGACGACCCAGTCAGGAAAACCGCCGTTGCGGACTTCGCCGTGACACCACGGACCACAGCGGACGATGACTTTGAGGCCGACATCATTACACGTTTGCAGAAATTTTTTCAAGTCGCGCTGGCCGCTCCAGTCCCATTGGCCTTCGATTTCCTCGTGGTGAATCCAGAAAACGTAAGTCGCCACGATGTCCACGCCGCCGGCCTTCATTTTCAAAAGTTCGTCGCGCCACTCGGCTTGCGGCACGCGCGAATAGTGCATTTCGCCCATCACGGGAAACACCGGCGCGCCGTCGAAGATCAGGCTGCGGCTGTTCACGTTGATCTCGTGGCCGGCGGAATTTTTAGTGGTGCCGAGTTTGAAGTAACCGGTCTCGGCAGGTGACGGCGTTTGAATCGTGGCCGAAACGATTTCGGCACGGAGCGAAAAAGAAAACAGCTGACTCGCGGCCAGCACAACGAATAGTCGTTTCAGAATCGTGGAAATCATTGCGCAGATTAGGCAACCCCTAGCGCAAAATCAATCGCTGCCGGATGGAACTTGCGGAGAAATGGCTTTGCTTCGCTGTGAAACTAAACCAAGCTGGTGACATCCACTTAGATGATCGGCTTCAATCCGCCGGCTGTCAGAAATAAAATTATTAAGAAAAAAATTACCGCCGGTTTCGTCGCAAAAAGCATCGCTGGACGACTGCTTCTCCCCTGCAACTGGAAATCTTTTGCTTGCTGTTTTCGCCGCAGCGAGCACGGACAAAAATCTGCTGACGATGCTTCGCTCAAACTTTACGGCCAGATTTTGCCCGGTGGGTTTTTGAATTACGGTTACAGCGAAGATCCCGCCGTGACCCCTGGAAATACGACGATTGATTCCATCCAGAACGCGCAAATCCGCTACGGCGAACGTCTCGCGGATTTGGTGAAAGATAAAGAAAATCGCGTGCTCGACGCAGGTTGCGGACTCGGCGGACTCGTCGGACTGCTGCTGAAACGCGGATTATTGCCGACCGCGCTCACGCCCAATCGCACGCAAATTCGCCGCGTGCGCGAGGTTTTCCCCGCCGTGCCGATGATCGAAGGGCGCCTGGAAAAAATTCCGCTGCCGGAATTTCGCCACGCGTTTGGAACCGTGATCACTTCCGAATCATTTCAATATATGAACCTGCCCGTGGCACTGGACGTCATTAAACAGGTTTTGAAACCGGGTGGCCGCTGGATTTTGTGCGATTATTTTCGCACGTCGGCTGACGCGCGGAAGTCCGGACATTTGTGGACGGATTTCACCGCCGCGATTGAGGCGCGCGGCTGGCGTATCGTGTCGCAGCAGGACATCACTGTGAACGTTCTTCCGAGTATCGCCTTCGCGCACATGTTCGGCACGCGCTTCGGACTTCCAGCCGCGCAATTCGCCGCCGACCGTTTAGAGCGCAAGCGCCCTGCCCTGAGCTTTCTCCTGCAGGATGTGATCGGCAAATTGCGCGCTAATTTTCAAAGTCAACTCGACGTCGTGGATCCCGTCATTTTCGCGCGGGAAAAGAAATACATGACGTTGGTCATCGAGCAGCGATAGGATTTCGATAAATAAAAAAGCGCACAGAATAAATTCTGTGCGCTTTGTGCTTTTGGAGCTAAATCTTATTCCACGCGCGAAATACCTTTGCCCTTCACGATTTCGCCGATGATCCAGGCTTTGTGCTTCTGCGCGTTGATGAACTTCAACGCCGCGTCCGCCTTGTCCGCCGCCACGATGCCCACCATGCCGATGCCCATGTTGAAGACTTGGTAGAGCTCGTCGTCCGGCACGCCGCTCTTCTGCTCGATGATTTTGAAAATCGGCAGCATGTCCCACGAACCTTTTTTGATGACGCAGTCGAGCGTCTTCGGCAACACGCGCGGGATGTTATCCACGAAACCGCCGCCGGTGATGTGCGCGAACGCTTTTACCGCGTTCGGCTTGCCGACGAGATTGAACTTCTTGAGCAGCTTCTGCACCAGCGGGCCGTAGCTGATGTGTTCCGCCAGCAATTCTTCGCCGATGGATTTCTTGAGGCCGGGAACTTTGCTGGACGGTTTGTAGCCGAGTTGCTCGAAGAAAATTTTGCGGCCGAGCGAATAGCCATTCGTGTGCAGGCCGCTCGATTCAATGCCGATCACCACGTCGCCGCGCTTGATGGTTTTCTGGCCGTTCAGCATGCGGGATTTTTCCACCACGCCGACGATCGTGCCGCTCACGTCGTATTCACCGGCTTGATAAAAGCCCGGCATCTGCGCCGTCTCGCCGCCGATGAGCGCGCAATTATTTTCCGCGCAGGCGCGGGCGAAACCCTTGATGATATCCGTGAACACGTGCGCTTCCAGCTTGCCGGTGCCGAGATAATCGAGGAAGAAGAGCGGTTCCGCGCCGAGCACGGCGATGTCGTCCACGCAATGATTCACGAGGTCGGCGCCGATGGTGTCGTGCTTGTCGAGCGCGAAGGCGAGCTTGAGCTTGGTGCCGACGCCGTCCACAGAGGAGACGAGGATGGGCTCCTTGTATTTCTTGAGATCGAGCGCGAACAGGCCGCCGAAGCCGCCGACTTTACCGAGCACTTCTTTGCGATGCGTGCTGGCGAGCAACTGCGGCAACGTGGCTTTGACTTTATTCCCGAGATCAATATCAACGCCGGCAGCGGCGTAAGCTTTTTGTTTCATGCGGCGGAGATTAAACCGAGAAATGCGTTTGCGGGCGAGAAAATTTCTTGCGGAGACAGCGAAGAAATAAATTTATGGAATGCAGAGACGATTGGTAGAAACTGATTGCTGTTGGATGATGGAGTTGAAACCGTCTGCTTTGTTCCATTCAGCATGGCCATCTGCGAAAGCGAGATTTCCGCCCTTCAAATGTATTTCTTGCGACCACGTCAAATTCATGTTGGTTGTCGCATTCAACAAACTCGGATTCACAGGCTGGCCGTTTGACTCCAAGTTCCGGTCGCCAGCAAGCAAAGATTGGGAAGGACTATTGGTGAGCGAACAGTCCGCGTTGAGAAAATAACAAATGTTCAAATCCGTGAAGGCTTCTGCGTTCGTGCCAGCCTTTCTAGTTTTATCGGAGGGGCAAATTAGCAAATTATAAAACTGCTGTCCCTGAATATATTTGTGAAGTTTTTCAAAGTGCGGAAAGACGTGACTGGTAAATATAAATTCCTTCGTGCCACCTTGCTCTGCGGAAACTTGGAATGGATATGTTTTGCCGTAGTCCTCCGCATACATAAGAAAACCAAGGTCAATTTGCTTGAGATTGCTCATGCACACGACTCGATAGGCTCGACGAGGCCATCCTGTTGTAGCCGGAAGCAGTATGGCAGCTAAAATGGCAATAATTGCAATTACCACTAACAATTCAATCAGCGTAAGTCCGTTGATTTTTGCTTTGGTCGAAAGCGATTTCATGGCTGCCAAAACTGTAACTCCGCCCGCCCCGCCGACAAAGCTGATTTTACCGACAACCAGCGCTGGTAAATATAATTGAGTTTTCCTGTCGCGCCGGAACGCGCTACAAAAAACACGCCGGCGGTGATTAAAATAATTCCAAACCAGCGCGTCGCGTTGACGGGTTCCGCCAACATCCATTTACCCAAAATGGCCATGACGACGTAACACAATCCCATCACCGGCATGACCACGCTGACGTCCCAGCCCCATTTGAACAGCGTCATCGTGCAGCCAAACTGGACGAACATCAGCAGCACGCCGGCGGTGATTTGCGGGGTGTTGCCAAACGCCCGCACGACGGGCATGCCCGCAGCGGTCAACTGATCAAAACGGGTCATGCCGGATTTGAGCAGGATGTTGCCGAAGGACAAGCTGGCGATGGACAGCGCAAAAATGAAAATGGCGGAAGTCAGATTTTTCATGGCGGTTAAAAATGTAACTTCACCCGCACCGCCGACAAGCCGTTTCTAGCGGCGGCCTTTGGCGCGATTGCTGCCACGCGGATGCGATTTCTTGCCGCGATTTTCGCCGCGGTTTTTGGTAAACGTCGGCTTCGCGCCGCCGGTGGGTTTGTAAAATGGTTTTTCGCCCGGCTTGCTAAATGAGCGCACAAACGGCTTCGCGCCCGGTTTGCTACCAGGTTTTCCGGTCGGCTTACCAAACGGTCGCGCGAAGGAACGACCCACGACTTTCTCGCCGGGCTTGCCGGTGGCGCGGAGGAACGGACGGTTGCCGAATTTCCCCGGCGTTTTGGCGGCGTCGCGGAATTTGCGTTTCGCCAAAACCGTTTTCGGGCGCGGCTTCGGCACGAGCACAATCGGACAGCCTTCGAAACCGAACGCAGCGCGTAGTTCGTTGCCAAGGCTCTTCTTGTATTGGTCGGAAAATAATTCGTCGCGGTTCACGAACAACAGAAACGTCGGCGGCGCCTGACGCACTTGCGTGGCGTAATAAAATTTCAGGCGATGACCAGCGGCACTAATGGGCTGACGCCGTTCGATAGCGTCATTGATGGTGCGGTTGAGAATCGCGGTAGGAATTTTCTGCTGCAATTGCGCGGCGACGTAGCGCACGGCTTCGAGCAAACGATCGAGATGAAAGCCCGTTGTGGCGGACGTGAAAATCACGGGCGCGTAATCGAGGAAGAATAATTTATCCTGCACCCACGCGCCGAATTCGCTGAGCGTCGTCAGCTTCTTCGCCGTGCCTTCGGTGCGTTCTTTCGCTTCGCGGCGGGCGATTTCTTCTTCGCGCGCCTTGCGGATCTCTTCGGCGAACAGATCCCATTTGTTGATGACGAGAATGCACGCGCGACGTTGCTCGACGATAGTGTCGGCAATTTTTTTGTCCTGCTCCGTCACGCCAACTTCGGCGTCAATCACGAGCACGGCGATGTCGCATCGTGCGATGGATTCGGTCGCGCGCTGCACGCTGAAAAATTCCACGGAGTCGTCCACCTGCCGCGCTTTGCGCATACCGGCGGTATCAATCAAAATATATTTCTGCCGCACGCCGTCGGTTTCCACCTCGAACGGCACGTCCACGGAATCGCGCGTGGTGCCGGCGATGGGCGAAACGATGACGCGCTTGGAATTGGTGAGCGCATTGATGATGGACGACTTGCCGACATTCGGGCGACCAACGATGGCGAGCTTGAGCGGTTCAACTTTGCGCGGGGCCAACGGCTTGGCGGCGGATTCATCACCGTCAGCTTCAACCGTCGTTTCCGCACCTTCAACTTCCGTTTCCGGTTCAGCTGCGGGCGCGGGCAAAAATGCCGCGGCCGCGTTCATCAAATTGGGAATGCCTTCGCCATGAATGGCGCTGACCGGAAATACTTTTTCGAAACCGAGCCGCGTGAATTCCATCGCCTGTTCTTCCAAACGATGCGTGTCCACCTTGTTCACGGCAACGAGGACGGGCTTGCCGCTTTTACGCAAGCGTTGCGCTACTTCGCGATCGAGCGGGACGATGCCGTCCTGAACGTTGACGACGAGAATAATTGAATCCGCCGATTCGATCGCGATGTCCACCTGCTCCACGGCGGCGCGCACAATCACGTCGTCGGATTTTTCGCCGCGCAGCAAACCGATACCGCCGGTGTCCACAAGCGTGTAAGGGCGGCCATGCCATTCCGCCTCCACCGTCACGCGATCGCGCGTGACGCCGGGTTCATCGTGCACGATCGCGATGCGCCGTTTGACGATTCGATTAAACAGCGCGGATTTGCCCACATTCGGGCGACCGACGATGGCGATAAGTCCTGACATGGTGAAAGCTTGCGCGATTTTACGCGGTCAAGAAAGCCAAAACCAACCGCGATGAACTGTCCGCTTGTTTTCGCGCCAAAACTTTCTGACAATCTGCGTCGCCGCATGAACCAGACGCTCATCATCGTCCCCACTTTCAATGAACGGGAAAATCTCCCGCGCATGGTGGAAAAATTATTGTCGCTGCCCGTCGCCGTGGATGTTTTGGTTGTGGATGATAATTCGCCCGACGGCACGGGCAAGATTGCCGACGAACTGGCCGCGCGCCATCCGCAGGTTCACGTTTTGCATCGCACGGAGAAAAATGGTCTTGGTCGCGCCTACATCGCGGGCTTCAAATGGGCGCTGGATAAAAATTACGAATTTATCTTTGAGATGGACTGCGATTTCTCACACGACCCGGCGGAGATACCCAACTTTCTGAAAGCCGCCGAGAAAAACGATCTCGTCCTCGGCTCCCGTTATTCCAATGGCGTGCGCGTCGTCAATTGGCCACTCAAACGCCTCATGTTGAGTCGCAGCGCGGGCGTTTACGTCTGGCTCGTGACGGGAATGCCGTTCAGCGACCCGACTGGCGGCTACAAATGTTTCCGCCGCCGCGCGCTCCAGGCTTTGCAACTCGACGCGATTGAATGTTACGGCTACGGCTTCCAGATTGAGCTGACCAACAAATTATGGCGCGACGGTTACAAAGTTGCCGAGGTGCCGATCACGTTTGCCGACCGCACCGCCGGTCAATCCAAGATGGCCGGCAACATCATCAACGAAGCCTTCTGGCTCGTGTGGCGGCTGTGGTTGCAGAACGGTTGCCGCCGTTGGCCGCGCAAAAAAGCGTAACCGCCGCCGCCCATTTCCGTCCGACTCGCTATGAAACTTAATTTTCTGCTCACCGCTTTGCTCCTCGCCGCTGCCAATCTTTTTGCCGCGCTCCCGAAAGCCGGTGACACCGCGCCCGCCTTTTCCGGTCAGGATGAAAACGGCAAAACCGTTTCGCTATCCGATTTTGCCGGCAAGAAAACCGTGCTGCTGTATTTCTACCCAAAAGATTTCACCGGCGGTTGCACCAAGGAAGCCTGCGGGTTCCGCGACCGCATGGGCGACTTGCAGACGAACAATGTGGAAGTCATCGGCGTCAGTTTTGATTCCGCTGCGAGCCACCAGAAATTTATCGAGGAATATCACCTCAACTTCACCCTGCTCGCGGATACGGATGGGAAAATCGCCACCGCTTACGACGTGAAGATGCCCGTGATGAAAATGGCCAAGCGCGTCAGCTTCCTCATCGGCGCGGATGGAAAAATTCTCCATGTGACGAACGCGGGCGATCCCGCGAAGCACTTCGACGAGATGAACGCAGCGATTGCGGGCATAAAAAAGCCGTAACGCCCTGCCGGCGTCCCAGACTGCCTCAAAATTTCAAATTTTGACCCGCCCGCGATTGCGGCAGCCTTAAAGTTTTAAGTTTTAGCCCATCCGCGTTCGCGGGCGGGTCAATTTTTCAAATTTTAGCCCGCCCGCGCGTAAATGTGCGTCAAAAAGTTACGAATTGACCGACTTTTGTCTGAAAGTCCGTCAATTCGCCACGAATCAGCCGATTATTTTTTCAAAGTCGCCCAATTCGTCACGAATTGGGTAATATTTTTTCTAAAGTCGGTCAATTCGTCACAAATTAGCGCACATTTTTCCCGTTCCTGACTGGAAATCAACGAATTAGGCAGGAAGCGCGGAAAACCGTAAGTTTTCACCCGATGAGGCTGGGTAGTAAAGGCATTGACCGCGCGTTGACAACTTTTTTGAGGCTTACCGCTTACTTCATTAAGCCCGCTTTGCCCGGTGTCATGGCCATGATGCAGGCGGCGGTCCGGCTCTTGAGTGAATACAAATCCACCGTCGTTACCTCCACCGTTGGTTGCGGATTTTCAATCGCCGTCAGACAGAGGCGCAGCGGACGGACGCTATTCGTGGAAGACGATCCGCCCACCCACGCGAGCCGCGAACGTTCGGCGGTCGGGCCGGCGATGGGTTCCTCACCTTTCTTCGTCATCCAATCGATGAAGTCGTCGCCGTAAAGCATTTGATTCGTGGCGGACGTGCCATCGGCATAACGAAAAACCACGGCGCAGACCGGCGTGCCGGCGTCGGAGGTGAAAAAACAACCGTGATAGACGTAAAGGGTCTCGAACTTTTTATTCATCGCAATGCCGAGGCGGGCTTCGGGAAAAATGATGTGCAACTTGGTGGCATTGCCCTCGCCCCACAGACAAATCATGCCTTCGATGTCGAGCGGCACGCCGTCGAACACTTGCGGACCGCGCGGCACAGTTTTCCACGCGGGAAAGCGCGTGATGCTGTCAAAGTAAGAAGCGGGCGTAGTGTAATTTGTGGTCAAGCTCAACGGCGCGGCGTCATGGCTGGCAATCATATCTTTCGCGGTGTCGGTCGCCACGGCGGGTGAGGCTTTCTTACAACCGGCCAGCAGCGCGACACAAAAGAGGCCGGTGATAACTAAGGCGGTGGGGCTTTTCATGGTTTTTATATTGGCCGTGATGTCCCGACCAATCAAGCGCACAATGCAGGACGGTTTCCGCTTTAGCCGGCTTGACTCGGCGCAATGGATTTATTAAATCCACCGCAACCAAATCACCGATGACAACCTTCAATACTTCCCGCGAAATTCCGGCCACCGTGGAACAAATTTTTGCCGCCATCCGCACGCCGGAACGGCTGGCGCGCTGGTGGGGACCGGCGGGCTTCACGAATACTTTTAACGTGTGCGAGTTCAAGCCCGGCGGACGCTGGTCATTCATCATGCACGCCCCGAACGGTCAAAATTATCCGAACGAAAATGTTTTTGCCGAAATTGAAGTGCCGAACAAAGTCGTGGTGCAACACGTCTCGGAACCGAAGTTTCACCTGACCATCAAGCTGACGGCGACAGCGGCGGGAACGCTGGTGACTTGGTCACAGGCATTCGCGAGTGCAGAAATGGCCAGCCGCATCGAACACATCGTCGTGCCCGCGAACGAACAAAATTTGGATCGGCTGACGGCAGAAGTTTTGTGCGCACCCGGCGGCGGCTGATTCAGCGGTGGCCGTGGCTCACTGCGCGCACACCGCCAGCGAGAATTCCGTTTGCGCGCGACCATTTTCCACGCGGAAGAGCACGCGGTTCACGCCCGGCTTGAGATGCACCTTGCGAAAGCCTTCATCCACGCGCCACGACTTTTGTTGTTTGCCGCTGGCCCAAACGAGTTGATCTTCCAGCCACACTTTCGAGAAATCATCGCTGCCCACGGCCAGCCACACATCGCCCTCTGTCTCAGCGCGCAATTCGGTGTAGCCGTAATAAATAATATATTCCAAATCGCGCGCCTTGAACGCGCCGCCGCCGCCATCCGTCACGCCGCTCGGCAGCGGATTAAAATGATCGAACGGCGGCACGACACGCGGTTGCGGGGACTGATGAAATTCCCAGCGCACCGGCTGACCGCGTTTGCCGACGTAAGTCGCATTTAAATCCACGACCGTCTCCGGCGGAAATTGTTTTTCAATGTTCGCGCGACCCGTGTTGTCGAACGGGCCAATCAAATACCAACTGTCCACAAACATCCAGCGCCCCGGCACCGCGCCGACACCGATGACCCGTCCCGGCACGGCGGCTAAATCTTTTGGCACTGGCGGCGGACCGGAACTCGCGCCGTCGCCAACCCCGCCCGGATTCAAACCCGAACTGGCATCGCCGCCGCCAGCAACGCCGTTGCCCGAACCACCGCTGCCACCGCCGCCAGTTCCGCCCGCACCGGAACCGCTGCTGGGTGCGCCGGTGGTCGCGCCGCCTTTACCGCTGCCTGCGCCCGCTTTGCCGCGCATCGCACCGGTCAAATCTTTGGCCGTTTGATTTTCGTCCTCGGTGGCGAGCTGCTCCAAAGTTTGTTGCTGCGCCGCGCCCGTTCCCGCTACCGCGCCGCGCGCCTGCGCCACCATGGAATCCGCCAGCGAACGCATCGCGGCAATTTGCGAACGCGCTTCCAGAATCGCCTGCCGCTGCGCTGCCGGATCCGCGCCGCTGCTGGGTGAATTGCTCAAAGCCGCCGCCAAATCCGGCCGATCCGGTCGCGCCACGTCGGTCAACTCCAAGGCTTGCGCCAATGGAATTTGCCGTTGCATCGCCAGCTCCGTCGCGCGCAATCGCCGATACGATTCGGCCAATTCAGATTCCGTCTGCACCGCCGCCTGATACACGCCCGCCAAATCTTTGGGAGTTTGCGCCACCGCTGCCGTCGTCGCAGATGAAACCACCCCGTCGCGCGCATCGGTAAAAGTTTTTTCCGCGCGCGCCTGCGTGGCGGTCGCCGCCGTCTGCAACGACTGCGCCTCGCGCAATTTTTCCGCCGCGCCTTGCTGCAGCGCTGCCGGATTCATGCCGACCGGCGCGGACTTGCCAGAAAATTTTGCGATACGTGCGGTTTGTTCCGTGATACGCGATTGAAACTTCGGAATGTCGCTTTGCGCGCGGGCAAGATTCTTCTGGGCATTGGCGGCGGCGCGCTGCGTCTCAGAGGTGCGTTTCTTGGCGGTAGAAATTTGCGTTTTGTCACCGCCGGTTTGCGCGGCGTCAAACGCCGTCTTCGCGGACGCAGCGGCGACGAGCAATTGCGGCAAGCTGTTGCTTAATGTCACAGAGTTGCTCAAGGCGGCTGCCAATTGCGCTTCCGCCGCGCGCAACATTGCTTTTGCTTCCGACAAATCATCGGCCTTCGGCGCATTCTTCGCGAGCAATGCGGCCGCGCCCGTGAGTTGACCTTCCGCCTCGGCCTGCGCTTGCGCGGCGCGGGACTGCGCGGCGTTCGCTTCCGCTTGCGCCTGATACGCCGGTTCAAATTTCGGATCCGCCAACGCGAGCGCCTCCAACGCCTCGGCCTGAAACTGACCCGCGCCAATTTGCGCGGCTTGAACGGCGGCGGTCACATTCGTCAACGCGGACACGTCCGCAGCATTGGTGTTTAATTGCGAAGTAGCTTCTTTTAACGCCACCGTCGCCGCCGCCTGCGCCTTCGCAATGTTATTCTGCGCGGCGGCAATTTTTTCGAGAGACGCGGGTGCGTTGGTAGAAGTTTGACGCAGCTCGTCGCGCTTGCGGGCTTCGAGCGCGGCGAGTTCGTGCTGCGCTTGCTCCAACGCGTGAAGTTCGCCCGCCAACTGTTCGGCCTGTTGCTGACGCACTTGATCCATCACTTGCGCAGCGTGGGCGGGACTCACGCTGCGCGAGGCGTTCGCCCGCCTGGCATTCAGATCAATGAAGTGAACCGGCGAAAAGAAAACCAGCCAGCCGAGCAGCAGCGCATGAAAAACCAGCGACGCCAACCACCACGCGGACGTGCGTGCGCGTCGCGAAGATTTATTCGGGTCAGGCGTCATCGCTTCAATGCGCCGTTTCGCCGCGCGTGTGCAAGCCGAGATTGTGCAGACCTTCAAACGCGCAGAGATCCATCACATGAACCACGTCCTCGAAACGCGCGTTGCGGTCGGCATCAATCCGCACCTTGCGATTGGGTGTGGCCTGCGCGACCTGACGCAGTTCGCGATGCAGCCGCTCGGTGTCCACCGGCTCCATAAAATTGTCGCCACCGAGAAAAACTTGTCCCGCCTTGTCCACGCCAATGACAAAAACATCCGGCGGCTGCACCACGGTGAGCGCCGCGCTGGCATTGGGCAATTCGATTTGAAGTTCCTGCTGCTTATTTTTCAACGTGGTGGCGACGAGGAAAAAAATGATGATGACCAGCATGCAGTCAATCATCGGAATCAACATGATTTCGAACGGCTCCTCTTCTGGTTTCTTGACGCGCATGATGAGGAGAAATTATTTCTGTGCGGGTAAAGTGGCAGCGCTGTCCTCCGCGCTTTTCATCAGCCACGCGGTCAGTAGACTCGTGACTTCTTCTTCGAGTTCCGCGCCGAAACCGGCGATGCGAAATTTGAAAACGTGGTAGAGCGCCAGAAACGGAATGGCGATGGCGAGCCCCAATCCCGTCGTCACCAGCGCCTGCGAAATGCCGGCGGCTAGTTGCGTCGCGTCGCCGAGCGAACCGGCCAGCGCGACGGTCTCAAACGTATCAATCATGCCGATGATCATGCCGAGCAAACCGAGCAGCGGCGCCAACGTCGCGACGATGCCGAGCGGATAGGCGCGCTGATATTGCCCCGCCAATTCGCGCGAAACGATTTCGCCGCAGATTTCCGAAACCTCCAGCATCGGCGCGCGCCGGTTTTTGGCGATGAAAGAAATTACACGCGCCAATGTGCTCGGCTCTGTTTCGCCCAAATTTTCCAGTTCCTCAAATTTGCCATCCCGCCAAAGTTGGCGCGCGCGCGCGGTCAAACCCGACGGCACCAGAAATTTTCGACGCAACCGGAACAGGCGCTCGAAAACAAAGCCCGCGCCGAAAACCGACATTCCAATTTGCACCCACGCGGTCGTGCCGCCCTGTTTGAGTTTTTCGCCCCACGAAGGCATCGCGATACTTTTAGCGGGCGCGGCGGCGGGCGACGTATCGGCGGCGAATAATTTTCCACAGACGAACAGCAGCAGTAAAAGGCCGCCGACAGATTTGAAGCGATCACACATAAAATTTTAATTAGCAGTATTAAGGACGTTCGTCAGTTGAAACAAGTTGCGGGTCTTTTGCCAAACGCAGGTGAAACTTTGCGCTGGTTCAGGTTGCCGATGCGTTGACTGCCAGCGCATCAATAGCTGGTCTTCAGCCAATTGCTCTTGCTCCACGTGAGCACGCCCGCGCCCGCGCCGGACGTTGGACTGGTCACGATGCTTTGCAGATTGCTCGGGTCGTCCATCGTGTAGGTGTAAGGCAAAACGCCGCCGGGCGCGCCCGAAGCCGGATTCCACGAGAAGGTAATAATCGGTGCTTGAAACGGTCCGAGCGGACTGCCGGCGTCGGTGCTGTTGCCGCG
>Ga0208507_1001081_pt1 | contig 15903 bp, 10 predicted proteins | sample CryBogCBH12Aug01_FD_184626 | JGI IMG/M metagenome (GOLD analysis project Ga0208507, IMG submission 184626) | Freshwater microbial communities from Crystal Bog, Wisconsin, USA - CBH12Aug09.1 (SPAdes) (version 2) | ecosystem: Environmental > Aquatic > Freshwater > Lake | place: Crystal Bog... | reverse complement strand
ACGGTAATCTGTGCAGAAAAACGCTTGGCTGTCTATGCGCTTGCCGCCGGGCAATTGCACTTCGCGCAGCCGCAGTAAACCGTCGCCTGTCACTACGTCCAAGTTTTTTTCTGCACAGATTACCGTTCCTGCCACCGTGTCGGGCGGTGGGGGGCTGGCATAGGGCAAAGCGTCGGCTTGCCATATCCGCAATACAGTACCCTGATACCGTGTTTGGGCGACGGGCCAGGCATTGAGGCCGCGCACTTTTCTGGCCAGCAGTGTTGCCGGTTGCGACCAGTCCAAAACCGCTTCGGCTTTGTCCAGTTTTTCTGCATAAGTCACTAAGGCTTCTTCTTGGGGTTCTGCTTGGACAGTGCCGCTGGCGATCTGGGCCAACACTTTGGCTAGGCCAATTGGCCCCAGTTGTGCCAGTTGGTCGTGCACTTGGCTAGAAGTGTCTTGTGCACCAATGGCGTATTCTTCTTTAAGCAGCATGTCGCCCGCATCAAGTTTGAGGGTGATTTGCATGATGGTGATGCCGGTTTTGCTGTCGCCCGCCATAATCGCACGTTGGATGGGCGCCGCACCGCGCCAACGAGGCAATAGCGAGCCATGCACATTAAGGCAGCCCAACGGGAACATGTCAATCACCGCTTGCGGCAAAATAATGCCATAAGCCACCACCACCATCATATCCGCCTGTAATGCCGCCAATTGCCGGATCTCCTGAGGGTCTTTAAAGGATAGCGGTTGCCGCACCGCGATGCCCGCCGCCAGCGCCAGTGTTTTAACCGGGCTGGGCTGTAGTTTGCGTCCCCTACCAGCGGGGCGGTCAGGTTGGGTGTACACGGCACAAATGTCATGATCGGAAGCGATCAGCATTTGCAAGGTAGGGACGGCAAATTCGGGTGTCCCGGCAAATATAATCTTCATGATAGGTCATTTCCCTTTATGGATTTTTTCTAGCTTTTTCTTGATAAGCTGGCGTTTCAGTGACGACAGGTAATCGACGAACAGCTTGCCGTTCAAGTGGTCAATTTCGTGTTGCACACACACGCATAATAATTCGGTGGCTTCAAATTCAAAACTGACACCTTCCCTGTCCAAGGCTTTTACTTTGATATGTCCGGCACGTTTCACTTTTTCGTAAAAGTTGGGCACCGACAAACAACCTTCTTCTGATTCTTTTAACCCGTCTTTTTCGAGAATTTCCGGATTGATCAGGCATAGCGGGCTGTTTTTTTCTTCACTGATATCAATCACAATCACCCTTTGCTGGACATTGACTTGGGTGGCAGCAAGCCCTACCCCCTTGGCGGCGTACATGGTTTCAAACATGTCATCGACCAGTTTTTTTACTTTGCCGTCAATATGGCTGACAGGTGCGGCGGGCTTCCTTAAACGTTCGTCAGGAAACTCGAGAATGGTTAGCAGGCTCAACAATCTCTCCTATAGGATAATGTAATAGTGAAATTCTAGCTGAATTCATCTAAACTTAGAACGTAGCCGAGGCAACTTTAAAGGATATTGGCCGGTATGTCGGCAAATAAATTTTTTAGGCATGGCATCAGCTTGGTTTATGGGGCTGGCTGCTGTAAGGCACACCCTTAGTAAAACTTACGCTGGACCAATTGTGCCAGCATTCATGGGGCGACTACCCCTCTTCCCACATTTTAGATAACAAGCTAAGGCCCTGAACATTTCCGCCTCCATAGCCACCGCGACAGAAGATATTAAGTTTTGGCTTGCATTGTTGCGTGTGCCGGGCTTAGGCTGCCGCACTTTCCTTAAAATCCTGCAAACGCATACGCCTCCCGAGTTGTATACGGAACCGCCGCGGGCTTTAGCGGCGTTGGGTTTGAAGGAGGTGCTGGTCACCGCCATCAAAAACCCCGATTGGGCGGGTATTGAACAGGATTTGTCGTGGTTGGAGCAACCCAACAATGCGGTCATTACCATTAATGATGCGGCTTATCCGCCGCTGCTGAAAGAAATTGCCGACCCGCCGCCGCTGTTGTTTGTGCGCGGTGACGGGCAGTTACTGGGGTTGCCGCAGCTTGCCATGGTCGGTAGCCGTAACCCGTCGGCCCTGGGCAAAGAAACGGCCTTCAGCTTTGCTAAAAGCCTTAGCCAGCAAGGCTGGGTGATAACCAGTGGTTTGGCCTTGGGTATTGATGCCGCCAGCCACCAAGGGGCATTGGCGGCTGGCGGCCTTACCATTGCGGTTGCCGGAACGGGGTTGGACCGGGTTTATCCGGCGCAAAACAAAGACCTTGCCAATGCGATTGTGGCCAGCGGGGCCATTGTTTCGGAATTTCCGCCCGGCACCACGGCTAAAGCCAACCATTTTCCCCGCCGTAACCGCATTATCAGCGGACTTTGCCAAGGTTTATTGGTGGTGGAAGCCGCCAAACAAAGCGGTTCTTTGATTACGGCACGGATGGCCTTGGAACAAAATCGGGAAGTGTTTGCCATTCCTGGCTCTATCCACAATCCTTTGGCCCGTGGTTGTAACGCATTGATTCGCGACGGTGCCAAATTAGTCGAAACGACGCAAGATATTCTTGAAGAATTAAGTCAATATATTCAATACGATGCAATTGAAGCACCAGTGATGGGGCAATCAATGCTTGACCTGGAGCAACAAAAATTATTGAATCTAGTCTTGTTCAGCCCGACTTCCATCGACAGCTTGGTTGAAAATGCCGGATTTTCGGTTGAAACCGTCTCATCCCTGTTATTACTTTTAGAATTGCAAGGTTACATCGAGGCAATCGCTGGCGGTTGCTATACCCGTATAAAATAAACAACCCCTATCCCCAATGAAAGAAAATATTTTTGATGTCCTGATGTATTTGTTTGAAAACTATATGGAAGAGGAGCTGGAAATTCTTCCTGACAGTGATGTCATTAAAGTGGAATTGCAAGAGGCAGGTTTTGAAACGTATGAGGTCAATAAGGCTTTCGATTGGTTGGAATCACTTAGCCAGCAGCGGGCGATTACCCCTATGGTGGCCCCAGCTTTTCGGATTTTCTGTAGTCAGGAAATAGATAAGCTTGACTTAGAGTGCCGTAATTTTGTTTTGTTCCTGGAGCATAGTGGCATACTCAGCTCTGCTAACCGTGAGATTGTCATTGACCGGGCCATGGCTTTGGACAACGAAGAAATTTCTTTGGAAAAATTAAAATGGATAGTGCTGATGGTGCTGTTAAGCCAGCCCGATGAAGAAATCGCTTTTTCCCGCATGGAAGACATCGTTTATGATCTTGTGCCGATGTATATGCATTAACGGATCATGACCATGCTGAAATCATCACTTTTAGCCCGATTGCATACATGAGCAAGAACCTAGTCATCGTAGAATCGCCTGCTAAGGCCAAAACCATTGAAAAGTACTTGGGCAAGGATTTTCAGGTGTTGGCTTCTTATGGGCATGTCCGCGATTTGGTGCCAAAAGAAGGCGCGGTTGACCCTGGCAATGATTTTGCCATGAAATACGAAATCATTGAACGCAACCAGCGCCATGTACAAGCCATCAGCAAAGCCCTTAAAAGTGCTGACACGCTGTATTTGGCGACTGACCCTGACCGCGAAGGTGAAGCCATTTCTTGGCATCTTTACGAGCTGCTCAACGATAAGAAGCAGCTAAAAAATAAAGCGGTGCATCGTGTTGTCTTTCATGAGATCACCAAAAAAGCGGTCACTGATGCCATTGCCCATCCCGAACAACTGGCCATTAACCTGATTAATGCCCAACAGGCGCGGCGGGCATTGGATTATTTGGTGGGCTTTAATTTATCGCCTTTGTTGTGGAAAAAAATCCGCCGGGGCTTGTCGGCGGGACGGGTGCAAAGCCCGGCGTTACGTATGATTGTCGAACGCGAATTGGAAATTGAGGCGTTTGTCAGCCGTGAATATTGGTCGGTTGAGGCGGCATTGACCGAACAGGGGCAAGCTTTCAAAGCCCGTTTGACTTACTTGGACGGTATCAAACAAAGCCAATTTAGCATTACCGACCAAGACAGTGCGGAAGCAGCCAAGCACCGATTGCTGGACTCCGCAGATGGTAAGCTGATGGTCAGCAAGCTGGAAAAAAAGCAGCAAAAGCGCAATCCCGCCCCCCCGTTCATCACTTCCACATTGCAACAGGAAGCCTCGCGCAAACTGGGGTTCACCACCAAACGCACCATGATGGTGGCCCAGCAACTCTACGAAGGCATTGATATTGGTGGCGAAACAACAGGATTGATCACCTATATGCGTACCGACTCGGTGAATTTGTCGGTTGATGCGGTGGTGGATATCCGTGCGCTGATTGCAGAAAATTACGGTGCTGATAATGTACCCAAAGAACCGCGTGTTTTTAAGACCAAATCCAAAAACGCACAGGAAGCCCATGAGGCGATCAGGCCCACTGTGCCGCGCTATTTGCCAGCCCAGGTCAAAAGCTATCTGAGCATTGAGCAATTTAAGCTTTACGAATTGATTTGGAAGCGCACCATTGCCTGCCAAATGATTCATGCCACGTTGAACATGATCGCGGTTGACTTGACTTGTGGTGATGGGCTGCATGTCTTTAGGGCCAGTGGTTCGACTATTGCCACCCCGGGGTTCATGACGGTTTATCTGGAAGGCAAGGATGACAGCAAGGAAAGTGACGATAAAGAAAGCTTTCTGCCGCCGCTGGAAGAAGGCCGTCCGGTTGCTTTGCACGATATTATCGCCGCCCAGCATTTTACCGAGCCACCGCCGCGTTACGGTGAGGCGAGTTTGGTCAAGGCATTGGAGGAGCATGGCATTGGCAGGCCATCGACTTATGCCACCATTATTTCCACCTTGCAGAACAGGGAATATGTCACACTGGAAAACAAACGCTTTACGCCCACCGATGTCGGGCGCATTGTCAATAAATTCCTGACCGATCATTTCACCAAATACGTTGACTATAATTTTACCGCCAATTTGGAAGATGAGTTGGATGCGGTGTCACGTGGGGAAAAAAATTGGATTCCGTTGATGCACGATTTTTGGGGGCCGTTCACCGCGCTGATTAACGAGAAAGAAGAAAGCGTGCAGCGCAAGGATGTCACCCAAGAAGCGATGGATGAAAAATGCCCTGAATGCGGCAACCCGTTATCCATCCGTTTGGGCCGCAATGGCCGTTTTGTGGGCTGCACCCATTATCCTGAATGTTCCTATACCCGCAACCTTAATGATGACGGCGGGGGCGCAGAGGAGCCAGAAGTGCTGGCGGGCCGCACTTGCCCCACCTGTGCCGAACCGCTGGTGTTAAAGACAGGGCGCTATGGCAAGTTTATTGGTTGCAGCGGGTATCCAAAATGCCGCTATATCGAACCTTTGGAAAAACCGTTGGATACCCATGTCGCTTGTCCGCAATGCAAGGCTGGCAGTATCCTTAAGCGTAAATCCCGCAATGGTAAGGTGTTTTATTCGTGTTCCGGCTACCCTAAATGCGATTATGCGTTGTGGAACGCACCGATTAAAGAAAGCTGCCCCAGTTGCCATTGGCCGTTACTGACAGTTAAGGAAACCAAGAGCCGAGGGGTGGAAAAAGTCTGTCCGCAAAAAGATTGCAAATATGCCACGCCTTATGAAGGTGATCCAGCTGATGTGCAAGGGCCTACTGCAGTGCCATCTGGGATGCCGGGCGGTGGCGGGTCAGCTGAGGATATATGAGTAAGGCCGACATTTTACGTTTACCAACAACTTAACTCTTTTTAATCGTTCAAGGAGAAAAAATGGACAGTCTATTCAAACCATTGCAGATTGGCGACGTAACGCTTGCCAATCGTATCTTGATGGCTCCACTGACCCGTTGCCGGGCGGAAGCTGATCATGTGCCGGGCGCATTAATGGCGGAATACTATGCACAACGTGCCAGTGCCGGGCTAATCATCGCCGAAGCGACCATGGTTATGGCAGGTAATTCTGCTTTCTGGATGGAGCCTGGCATTTACTCCGACGCACAGATTAAAGGTTGGAAACAGGTCACCGATGCAGTACACGCCGCTGGCAGCAAGATATTCCTGCAAGTTTGGCACGGTGGTCGGGCTTGCCATCCCCTGCTTAATAACGGTGCACAGCCAGTAGCGCCCAGTGCCTTGGCCATATTAAACGATGAAGTGCATACCCCCGAAGGCAAAAAACCTTATGTTGTGCCACGCGAACTGAATGATGACGAGCTGCCCACGATTGTCGAAGGGTTCAGAAAAGCGGCACAAAATGCCAAAGCCGCTGGTTTTGATGGGGTGGAAGTGCATGGGGCGAATGGCTACCTGCTGGACGGTTTTTTACGCGATGGTGCAAACAAACGTTCTGGGCCGTATGGCGGCAGCATTGAAAATCGGGCCAGGTTAATGCTGGAGGTTGTTGAAGTAGCCTGTGAGGTTTTTGGCAGCGGGCGGGTAGGCTTGCGTATTTCCCCGCTTAACAGCTTCAACAGCATGATTGATAGTGACCCCATTGGCTTGTCGACGTGGCTGGCAAAACGCTTGAATGATTATGACTTGGCTTATTTGCATGTCATGCGTGGCGATTTCTTTAGCCAGCAAACAGGCGATGTCATGACACCAATACGCAGCCATTATAAGGGTGTTTTGATTGGTAACATGGGCTATACCGCGCAAGAAGCGGATAATGCCATAGATGAAGGCAAGTTGGATGCTGTAGCCTTTGGCGTGGGATTTTTGGCCAACCCTGATTTGCCCAGCCGATTTAAAAAGGGGGCTAACTTAAACGCCCCTAATCCTGCCACTTTTTATTCGCCTGGCCCAGTGGGTTATACCGATTATCCAAGCTTATAGCTGGCAAATAGGGTTATGAATGTACTGGTGTTCGGGTCAATATCCAGTTAGTCCTACATGGCATTGGCTTAGTTGAGGATGGGTTACCTGACCCGCCAATCCATCCCTACAATTGAACCGCTTTATGAATTATCGGGAGTGCCTAACCATAAAACTCCTGCCTTTAATTTTGCCCCTTTTTAGCCAAGCCAACGCATCGCCCAAGAAATCCTGCTGGATGGCGACATAAGCGTGGTCGTCAAAAATGTCAATTTTGCCGATGGCGCTGCCGACTATACCGCCTTCGCCTGTCAATGCGCCCAAAATGTCACCCGGGCGCAGCTTGTCTTTGCGTCCGCCGTCTATCCACAGCGTTGCCATGGGGGGTTGGAAGCGGGGTTCGTGAGCCATGGGGAACGGTGCGAGGTCATCCCAGTGGGCGGTCATATTTTGGTAGTCTTCTATGGCTTTTACCCGTTCCAGTTCCGCCGTAATACATAAGCTCAGTGCCAAGCCTTGTCTGCCAGCGCGTCCGGTGCGGCCGATGCGGTGGACATAAATTTCTGGGTCCCACGGCAATTCATAATTGATCACCGCCTGCAAGTCCTTAATATCCAGGCCCCGCGCCGCCACATCAGTGGCCACTAAAATGGAGCAGCTTTTGTTGCCGAAACGCACCAGCACTTGGTCGCGTTGTTTTTGGTCCAGATCACCATGTAAGGCTTGTACCGAAAAACCGCAGTTATCCAGCGCGGCGGCAATATCTTGGCATTCGCGTTTGGTGTTGCAAAACACCACGGTTGATTCGGGGCGGTGGTAGGCCAGCAAGTAACCTAGGGCGTTCAGCCGCTTGGGTTTTTCAGTTTGGTAAAAATGCTGCTTAATGGCGCCGTCTGAATGGTTATGGTCGATGCTGATGGTGACTGGCTGGTTTTGGAAACGTTTGCTGATGTCGCGGATCAAGTCCGAATAAGTCGCCGAAAACAGCAAGGTTTGCCGCTGCTTAGGGGCGTAGGAAATGATGTCGGAAATGACTTCGGCAAAGCCCATGTCCAACATGCGGTCCGCTTCATCCAGCACCAGCACTTGCAGATGGTTAAGCAACAGCTTGCGTTTTTGCAAATGTTCCTGCAAGCGTCCGGGGGTGCCGACCACGATATGTACGCCATGCTCCAATGAATCGGCTTGGGGGCGGGAGGGCACGCCGCCACAGAGTGGCAGAATTTTGACATTTTGGGTGAAACGCGCCAATAGCCGCAGTTCTTTGCACACTTGATCAGCCAGTTCGCGGGTTGGACAGATCACTAAGGCTTGTACGTTAAAGCGGCTAAAATCCATGTGTGATAACAAGCCGATACCGAATGCGGCAGTCTTGCCGCTACCGGTTTTGGCTTGAGCGATGATGTCTTGGCCCGCAAGGATGCAGGGCAGCGCTTCGGCCTGAATGGGCGTGAGCTGGCTGTAGCCTAGCGAGGCGATATTATCCAGTAAGGCGGGGTGTAGCGGTAATGATGAAAATGCGGTGGTCACAAAAAGCTCTTTAGGTTGGGCGAATAGCGGCAAACCCGCTGTTCAATGGGGTATGATAGCAAGTCTGGCGGCCCGTTACCCAATAGATTAAAGTGTCCTATGGACAAAGAAATGCACGGCAATGTTTGCCGTTCCTTGCCTGTAGTGCGCGTGCCACCCAATTGCTTGGGCAAGCAGTTAGTCCGGTTATTGGGCGGTATGCGTGTTCATCCGGCGTGTTTGCCGTTGCGCCCATTTTTTAAGCACAAAGCGGGCCCAAAAGAAGCGCACACCAAAATAGCCCAGGGCCGAGCAACAGACCCCCAAAACAAAGCAGCCCAGCAGGAACGGTTCCCAAGTATTGCCTATGCCATTCATAACCCCTTCCAAAGAGAACTGGAAGCTTTGGGTGGGGGCAGGCCGCCCCATAAACCATAAGCCGATTTTATAGGCGAAGTAAAACAGCGGCGGCATGGTGACAGGATTGGTGACCCATACCAAAGCCACTGAAACAGGCAGGTTGGCGCGGTAATACAGGGCTGACACGGCGGCTAACACCATTTGCAGGGGTACGGGTATCCAAGCGCACATCAGGCCAACGGCAAAAGCCATTGCTATCGAGCGTCTGCTGAGATGCCAGAGGTTAGGGTCGTTCAGGCGATTGCCTAAAAACCGCAAGTGCTGGTGGTTGACCAATACCTCACGGTCAGGTATGTAGCGGGTTATCAGTTTCTGTATGGCTTGTTTTGGCATTGTTTCACCCCTCCAGTTATGACTGTATTTTTTCGCCCTTGTTCAGGACACCCATGGTTTGGTCGGCTTTATCCCTGTTAACCGGGTTGTTGTTGGTGCAACAATTGCCGTCCTTGCCGCCCACTATCATGGTGCTGATCGGTGGCGCTTTTTTTGTCGGCATTATGGCATGGTTGCGCTGTTGGCCCGGGCTATTTTTGGCGTTTGGCTTGCTGTACGGTCTGGCCTTTGCCCAATACCGCCTGCACCAACAATTGCCTGCCAGCTCCGAAGGTATTGACCTGCCTATTAAGGGTATCATTGCTGATTTACCGGAACATGACGATAAACAAACTACTTTCAATTTTATCGTTGGCGAGTCGGATAAACCCGTGCCCCGGCAATTGCGTTTAAGTTGGTATTACCCGCCGCAAGCGATAAAAGCCGGACAAACCTGGGCGTTCACCGTCAAATTAAAGCGTCCGCATGGCGGCCTGAATCCTGGTGGTTTTGATTACGAACGTTGGCTATTTAGCCACGACATAGGCGCCACCGGTTTTGTCCGACCGCATCCCAATGCGCAACTGCTGGCTGAAGGTGGGCTAGCCGCACCGATTGCCTCGCTTAGGCAAACCATTGCCGACAAGCTATCAGTGGCTTTGGCGGGCAATGCCAACTTGGGCTTGATAAAAGCACTGGCGATTGGTGATGGCAGTGCCATAAGGCAAAGCCAATGGGAGGTGTTCCGCAAAACCGGCACCATTCATTTGATTGTGGTATCCGGTTCGCATATCGGCCTGATTGCCGGATTGGTTTACCTGCTGGTGCGCAAGCTATGGGCCAGCACCGGCATATTGTCTTGGTCACCGCAAACGGTCGCTGCCATTGCCGCCATTGTGGCTGGCATTTTTTACGCTGGGCTGGCGGGGTTCACCTTGCCCACCCAGCGCGGTGTGCTGATGTTGTCTGTGGCTATGTTGGCCATTATGTTGCAGCGCCATCTCCATGCTTCTACCCTGTTGGCAATTGCCTTGCTGGTTATCTTGCTGGCTGAACCGCTCGCCGTGTTGGATATTGGCTTTTGGCTGTCTTTCCTGTCGGTGCTGCTGATTGTCTATGCGCTGGCGGGCAGTTTGGGACAAGCGGGTTATTGGCGCACCATGTTCAAACTTAACTGGGTGACATCACTGGGCTTAGCACCACTGTTACTGGTGTTTTTCCAGCAAGTGTCCTTGGTGTCACCTTTAGCCAATGCGTTTGCCGTGCCTATCATCAGTGTAGTGCTGGTGCCTCTGGCCTTACTGGCAACGGGGTTGCTGTTTATTGCCCCAGCCGTGGCAATGCCGCTATTTATGCTATTGGACAAAGGCTTGCAAGGGCTGTATTGGAGCTTGGCTGAGTTGGCGGCGTGGCCTTATGCGGTGCTTAACCACCCACAGCCGCCCTTGTGGACATTATTTTTTGCCCTGCCCGGCATGGTGTGGTTGCTGGCGCCAAGGGGCATTCCCGCACGTTGGTTAGGCTTGGTGATGTTGCTGCCATCGGCTTTTGCCAAATTGGACAAGCCTGCCGAACATCAATTTACCGTCACGGTGTTGGATGTCGGTCAAGGCTTGGCGGTGGCGGTGCAGACTGCCAACCACTGGCTGGTTTATGATACCGGCGGCAAATTTTCGGAAGATATGGATAGCGGGCGCAATGTAGTGTTGCCTTTTTTGCGCTGGCATGGTGTCGGGCAACTTGACCGGCTGGTTATTAGCCACGGTGATAATGACCATATTGGCGGGGCCGCGTCGATTTTAAAAGAATTGCCCAGCTCCGTAGTGCTGACCAGTGTGCCGGAACAATTGGCGGCCTTTAAACCGGAGCGCTGCCTAAGCGGACAAGCTTGGCAATGGGATGGGGTAGATTTTGCACTGCTGTCGCCGCCCGATACGCAAACATTCACGGTGGAAAATGACAATTCTTGTGTGTTAAAAATAACTTCCGCTTATGGTGCGGTGTTACTGGTGGGCGATATTCAGGCCGACGCGGAACAGTGGTTGGTTGGTCATGTGCCTGACCTTAAAGCAGATGTGCTGGTGGCCCCGCATCATGGCAGCAAAACCTCGTCCACTGCCCATTTTTTGGCTGCCGTCCATGCCAAAACCATTTTAATTCCCGCCGGTTACCGGAACAAATTTGGCCATCCCCATGCCGATGTACTGGCCCGCTACCGCGATTATGATGCCCGTTGGTTAAACACGGCAGACAGTGGCGCATTGACTGCCCAAATAGGCAAAAAAGCAGTTATCATAACCGGCTATCGGGAAACACAGGGCAAGTACTGGAACAGCCAGCCTTTGCCGCTTCATTAATAATCCGTAACACCGCGCCCAACACAAAACGAGGTATACCCAATGGCAGAATTTACCGTAACTGGCGATGTCGATCCGTTTTTACATATCAGCCTGAAAAGAGGCGAAAAAATCTATTGCGAATCCAGCGCGATGGTCATGATGGAAGCCAATCTTGACTTAAAAGGCAAAATGACTGGCGGTTTGGCTAGTGCCCTAATGCGCCGCTTTGCCAATGACGAATCTTTTTTCCAGCAACATATCGAAGCGGTGCGCGGTGATGGCGATTGCTTGCTATCGCCCGCCCTGCCGGGTGCGGTGGAAGTGATAGAGGTCGGGGCAACCCGTTACATGTTGACCGATGGCGCGTTTGTCGCTGCCGAAAGCGGGGTGTCGCTGAATGTGCGCACGCAAAATGTCGGCACAGCCATGTTTGGCCAAACCGGCGGCTTCTTTATCTGCGAAGCCAGCGGCGTGGGCAAGTTGGCGGTGTCCGGCTTTGGCTCCAGCTTTGTCTTGGATGTGCAGCCCGGCAAAGATATTGTCATCGACAATGCCCATGTGGTCGCGTGGGATAGCCGCTTACACCACGAAATATCAGTGGCCACACAAAACAGCGGCGGTATCTTAGGCCAGTTGGTCAATAGCGTGACCAGCGGCGAAGGCGTGGTGCTTAAATTTTCCGGTCAAGGCAAAGTGATCATTTGCTCGCGTAACCGCAATTCATTTGCCACCTGGTTGGCGAAATTGTTGCCGAATGGCAATTAGGTTGGCTGGTTTTAGAGCTGCTTTGACCCGACCACTACCGGAATGCACGGTTTTAAAACACACCTAGTTCCACCATTTACTAACGGCTCACCAATGCCTCGCCAAAATGTTCCAATGCCAGCAAAATTGACCCTAAGCTGCCGTATGCTTGTAGCAGCGGCCATTCATACCATGGACGGAAAGCACCCTCGCGCAACGCTTCAATACGCTCGATCTCTGCTTCTATGCGTTTAATGATGTTGTCATTGGGTGCTTTTTTATTTCGTTCTTTGCTAATTTTTTTTGTTAAAGAATCGATGGCTTTTTTGCGGGCTTTTGTGGCAGCAAGTTGTAGCATGACTTCCGCAGAAATTAAGTAGGCCAGTAGGGCTATAAACAATAAAGCAAGAGTCCAAGGCATGTCCCAATCATCTATCACCTGATTGCGTGCAACAGCCAGTAAAATTATGCACACCACCGGCCCCCACGTTAACTTCTGCAGGGTGTCTGTCAGTTTGGCAACCAATTTGATATCGAGCCAGTCATTTAGGCATTCTGGGGGCACTTGATGTTCTTTTGATGCCAAATCTTTAGCTTTACGATGCCATCGACTGGGTTTTGCCGATAAGGCCTTAATCAGGTTATGGCAAAGGTGGGCATTATCTACCACCCAGGTAATTAGAAATAACGTGGAAAAGGCTGCAAGAAGTATTATGAAAGTGTTTGTGTAATAGGCAAAATTTCCACGGGCAGGTACATTGGGAAATGTATTAGAAAAATGCATAATCAAACCAATTCCTACAAGGTAAACACAAACATGTGCTAGCACTCTGTTAAACCATTTGGGTTCATCTTCATTTCCTATATATCCTAGATATTTTTTCCATAATGTGTCAGGGGAAACTTCAGCTTTAGTTTCTTCTGACCAATCCTCCGAATCCTCAATAAAAATATAATTGGATTTTGTGTTGGTATCTGCTTTTGCCGACAATGCAAGGGGGAGTTCATTGTTGTTTGATCGATCAGCTTGTAAATCTGTCAGCATTTTATTGATTATTTCTTGACCATATTCAATAAAAAGACAAGAAAAAATGACAGCCAAAATTCTCAGCAATTGACTTGGCCAAATGCTTAACCCTTCTCGCCAATATAAAGGCTCGTAATTTAAATTATTAATAATAAATAAAGAAAAAAATGACAATAAAAAAATAATTAAAAAATGAAATAATAGATTCCGTAGCTTATTTCTTATATAATCATTCGAGTATTTTCTAAATGATTTGTTAAAAAATAATAACAAGGTGATTAATATTATTTCAATAACAAGATTCTTAATATTGTACATTAGAAATAAAAATGCGGGGTAGAGCAATAAAAGTACAACTGATAAGTTTTTTATAGATTCTGATGTGTTGGCAATAAATATTTTAACCAAATGCACCATAACTATGAACATTAAGTACATATATATAATAGCAAAATAAAAATTATTAAATAAAGCTATAATCATAGCCAAAAAAAATATTACTGGTATTGTTATAGTTGGTAAATATTTAACATTAACATCAAAGTCATTAACTTCTGGCTTGTCGCTGTCTTGGCATAATCTGAATTTGTCCCAATTGCATTGGGACATTTTAGGGTGACTTTTTAGTGGTGGTTTGCTCTCTGTATCAGGTGGCGGGGTTAAAAGTACCGGATGGGTATGGCCTATTTCAAACATTAAGGGTGGGAATGGCTTTTGTATCTTCACAATAGGAATTTTAACGCCATTAAGAATTCTATCGCCCTTAAGAGTTGCCTGCATAGTCATATAAAATGCGGTCTGGTGGCTATCCCGGAACGGGGGGATACTACCTTGCAGGTCTTTTTGCAAATGCAAACCATAAGCTGAAACAACCAGTAAATTATGGGCTTGCTGCCAGTTATCTGGATGGGAGTAAGCCGCATCAAGGTCAGTGGTGAAAATTGGCTTATGTGGGAAATATTGGCGTAGTGCCTCCAGTATTTCTATTTTGTCATGTACATCAGACCCTAACACACCGATGGCGGCAACGCCTTCTCGGAAGTCTTCAGACTGTAATTGCTCATCCAATTCCACAATATGTTTGGCTAGTCGGCGCAAATAATCTTTTTGGCTTTCCCCTTCCGTAGCTTCAATTTGTGTATCAGGCTGGTTTGCATTTTTGTCTGAGTTGTCAGATTTTTTTTCTGGTTTCTTAGCATCTTTGTCGCCGTCGTCAGGCAGCTTGCCATCCAATCCACGCATGTAACCATATTCATAAACAAGTTGCCCATCCTTTTCGTCTTTTTCATACCAATTTTTTTTGAACGCTTTTGGCATACTACGACCGTAAAAGGTGTCCCATTCGGATAGGATGACCACATGATCGGTTTTCTTGACCCTACGCAAATCGAGTTCATTGGCCACCATTTTCATCATTTCGTCATCGGTGGCGGTAGTTCGATATAGCGTTATGTTACACTTTTTAAGATAGTCATTAATTTTGTTTAGTTTTTTATCAGTAATTTTTAATAGCAACTCGTCATCAGGTGCTGTAGCAATAGCAGAATAATAAGTTATGTCTTCTTTATTGCTACAAGGCTGTTCGTTTGCCTCATTTAGCATGTCTAGCAGTAATGTTGATGTATTTGGGCCAATGACCTTCTGGTCAACTTTAGCTTGGTTACTAATATCTTTAAGTGTTGTTTTTACCTTACCTATTAGTTTGTTAAGTTTGTAATTTGGCCTTTTTGACAGGCTTTCTTCGTCCACCCACAGCAATAAAAACTTTTTTTTCTGGTTATCCGAAGTCCACCACTCAAAAGGTACTTTTTTTTGCAACTCCGAAGGTTGCGCAATCGGATTTTTAGATTCTTTCCCTATATTCTCCCCTTTTTGGGTTTCCCGGTTATTTTTTTCAGGTGTTTGGTCTGCCTCCGACTCCGGTTTAAAGTATCCTATATGCCGCTCGTCATCAGGTGTCCAACGTTGATTGGCTAAAGCTGAAAGCACTGCGTAACGGTGCCGCATCCGCATTTCGGCATCTTCTTGGAAAGGGCCGCCCGGTAGGGTTACAGCCAACACAGTGATTTTATCGATTTTCCCTGGCTTAAATTCTTCTTCTTTGCCTTGCGTAAGCTGATCTAGGCCGTGGGGAGAGGTATTTTTATCAGGCTCAAGTTCCAGGTTTAGGCTAGCCGCTCCTTGTTTCATAACAACTGTCCAGTTTTTCTTTTCCGTGTCTTCGTCTACACCGTCGATGGCGGCAAACGGGTCTTGCCACAGGCGGGCATCGATGTCTTGTGCCGCATCGTAATGGGTTTTGAAGGGTTGGTTTGATGGACGTTCATCTTTGTAAGGCAAGTTGCCAGTCATGGCCAGTGCAGCAATCATTGCCAACACGAGTGTCACTGTTGTGGTGCTGCTTAAGCCACTGTCCGATTTTTTATTTTCTGCCATAATCCAACCCTTTAACTTATGTTGATGATAAGGTTTGCCAACTATGCAGAAACAAAACGGAAGGGTTTTAGCCTATCTGCGTACACAGCCAACCAGATGTTTTTATATTTTCTGGTATTGACTCTATAACAAATGCCTTAAAAATAAAAGTGGAACTTACCGAGGCAGTTTAGCCAATATTGCATGACAGCATCTGTGCTAGATGTATTGGTTCAGCGTGACTTGGACTTGGCTCTCTTATAAACTTAAGAGAAGTCGGAGTAATTATGTCAAAGAAAAACAAGTCATGGTCGTTAGAAGATAAGCTGTCGATTCTGAAAGAAAATTTAG
>Ga0208507_1001080_pt1 | contig 15903 bp, 13 predicted proteins | sample CryBogCBH12Aug01_FD_184626 | JGI IMG/M metagenome (GOLD analysis project Ga0208507, IMG submission 184626) | Freshwater microbial communities from Crystal Bog, Wisconsin, USA - CBH12Aug09.1 (SPAdes) (version 2) | ecosystem: Environmental > Aquatic > Freshwater > Lake | place: Crystal Bog... | reverse complement strand
CGATGACGCGCTACCTGCAGCTGCTCGGCAGCGAACCCGAAGTCGCCAAGGTACCGTTCATGGTGGATTCATCGAAGTGGGAAGTCATCGAAGCTGGGCTGAAATGCGTCCAGGGCAAAGGCATCGTGAACTCGATTTCGATGAAGGAAGGCGAGGCCAAGTTCCGCGAGCACGCCCGCAAAGTTTTGAAATACGGCGCGGCGGTCGTGGTGATGGCATTCGACGAACAAGGCCAGGCCGCCACGCTCGCTGACAAGATCCGCATTTGCGAACGCGCCTATCGCATTCTCGTGGACGAAACCGGCTTTCCGTCGGAGGACATAATTTTCGATCCGAACATCCTCACCGTCGGCACGGGCATCGAGGAACATAACAATTACGCCGTTGATTTCATCGAAGCCACACGCTGGATCAAACAAAATCTGCCGCACGCGAAGGTCAGCGGCGGCGTATCGAATGTCTCGTTCGGTTTTCGCGGCAACAATCCGGTGCGCGAAGCGATGCACAGCGCGTTCCTGTTCCACGCCATCAAAGCCGGCATGGATATGGCCATCGTGAACGCGGGCATGCTGGAGGTTTACGAAGAGATCGAGCCGGAGTTGAAGGAACTCGTCGAGGACGTTATACTCAACCGCCGCCCAGATGCGACCGAACGACTCGTGACGTTCGGCGAAAAACTCAAAGCCGCCAGCGCGGGCACCACCGTGGCCGACCATAAGATCGAGGAAGAATGGCGCAAAGGCACGATCGAGGAACGGCTCGCACATTCACTCGTGAAGGGCATCGACCTCCATGTAGAGGCCGACACCGAGGAAGCGCTGAAACAATACGGCAAGCCGCTGTCAGTCATCGAAGGGCCGCTGATGGCGGGCATGAGCGTGGTCGGCGATCTGTTCGGCGCGGGCAAAATGTTTCTGCCACAGGTCGTGAAATCGGCGCGCGTGATGAAAAAGTCCGTGGCTTACCTCACGCCGTTCATGGAAGCCGAAAAAGCGGCGATGGCCGCGCGCGGTGAAGCAGTGAAAGCGCAAGGCAAAATCATCCTCGCCACCGTGAAGGGCGACGTCCACGACATCGGCAAGAACATCGTCGGCGTCGTACTGGCGTGCAACAATTACGAAGTCATAGACCTCGGCGTGATGGTGCCGTGCGAAAAGATTCTGGAACGCGCCAAGCTGGAGAAGGCAGACATCATCGGCTTGAGCGGATTGATCACGCCGTCGCTGGATGAAATGGTGCACGTCGCCCGCGAGATGGAGCGGACCGGCTTCAAAGTGCCGCTGCTCATCGGCGGCGCGACGACCAGCCGGGCGCATACCGCAGTCAAAATTGCCCAACATTACCACGAACCGGTGGTGCACGTCCTCGACGCCTCGCGCGCCGTGCCGGTCGTCAGCAGCTTGTTGAGCCAAGACGGCAAAGCGCTATTCGTGAATCAGCTCCGCGATGATTACGAAACACTCCGGGCGCAGCACGGTAGCCAGACAACAAAACTACTTTCGCTCGAAGCCGCCCGCGCCAACGCGCCAACGTTGAAATACGATGATTTGCCGAAGCCGGAATTCACCGGTGTGCGCACGCTTTCGTCCGGGAGCTTTAATTCGGGCAAGTGCGACTGCGGTTCGGCACACGGACACGCGGGCGCGTTCGGGGTTTCGCTGGAACTAATCGTGCCGTTCATTGACTGGACGCCATTTTTTCACACGTGGGAATTGCGCGGCGTTTATCCGAAAATCCTGCAGCACGAGAAACACGGGGAAGAAGCCACCAAGCTATTCGCCGACGCGCAGAAGCTACTGGCGGAATTCGCCGCCAAAAAATCACTGCAGCTCCGCGCGGCTTACGGCCTGTTCCCGGCGAATGCCACCGGCGACGACGTGGAAATCTACACCAACGGCTCACGCCAGCATCTGCGGACAAAATTTCATTTCCTGCGGCAACAAATCGAAAAAGGCGACGGCACGCCAAATTGGTGCCTCGCGGATTTTATTGCGCCGAAACATCCAACATCCAACATCCAACATCCAACGCTGAACGACCACATCGGCGCGTTCGCGGTGACAGCGGGCATCGGATTGAAAGAAATCGTGGAAAAATTCAAAGCCGCCCACGACGACTACAACGCCATCATGGCCGAGGCCATCGCCGACCGTATGGCGGAGGCGTTTGCCGAATATCTGCACCAACGAGTGCGCAACGAATGGGGATTTGGCAAACTGGAAAAACTGACGACTGCTGATTTGATTCAAGAGAAATACCGCGGCATCCGCCCGGCGGCGGGTTATCCGGCCTGCCCTGACCACACGGAAAAAAAAATCCTCTGGGACTTGCTGGATGCGGAGCCGCACACGGGCATCAAGCTCACGGAGAGTTTTGCCATGCATCCGGGCAGCAGCGTGAGCGGCCTTTATTTCGCCCATCCGGAATCAAAATACTTCGCCGTCGGCAAGCTGGGCCAGGACCAGATCGAGGATTACGCGAAGCGGAAGCATTTTACCATCGCCGAGACGGAGAAATGGCTGGGCCCGTGGCTGAACTACCCGCCGGCCTGACGGAACGAGGCTTGTTTTTCGCGCGGGCTGACGTAGATTCGGGACATGAAACAGGACGTGGTCCCAGTTCAAATTCGCGGCATCCTGCCCGCCAACAGCGGCTGCGCGCTGTTTGTGGGCAACGACGAGAAGGTTTTCGTCATCAACGTCGAGCCGCAAATGGGCGCGGTCATCGGGATGTTCCTGCGGGACGCGCCGAAGGAACGGCCGCTCACGCACGACCTCATAAACCGTGTTTTTCAAGGGTTCGGTATCACCGTTGAGCGCGTGGTCATCACGGATCTGAAAAATTCCACCTATTTCGCCCGCATCATCCTGCAGCAGCAGAACGAGCTCGCCCGGAAAATCGTCGAGCTCGACGCGCGCCCCAGCGATTGTCTGGCGCTGGCGGCGGCCCAGAAAAAACCCATCTTTGTTTCCGCGCCGCTGTTTGAGCAGGTCGAAGATATGAGCGAGGTCCTCGACAAGATGAACGAGTCCGGCACCGAGGCCGAATCCGACTGAAATGGCCGCGCCCGCCAAACCGCTTGCGCTGATCTGCGGCGACGATGATTTCGCCGTCAAGCAACGGGCCCGCCAAATCTTCGCCGAGTGGTCCGCCGAACTCGGTGGCATGGATCACGAAATCATCGAGGCCAGCGTAGGCAACAGCGGCGACGCCCTGACCGTGATCGGCAAGCTGCGCGAAGCCCTCAATACCCTGCCCTTTTTTAGCGGCGGCAAGGTCGTCTGGCTGCGCGACTGCAATTTTCTCGGCGAGGAACGCACCGCCTCGTCCGCTGCGGTGACGGAGACGCTGGCGGAACTGGCGGAGGAACTGAAGCATTTCGCCTTTCAAAATATGCGGCTGCTCCTCAGCGCCGGCAAAGTGGACAAGCGGAAAACTTTTTTCAAAACCGTCGAGAAGACCGGCGCGGTGGAAATCTTCTCCGCCTGGTCGGTGGACGACAAGGACTGGGCCGATCGCGCGGAGGCGGCAGCACGCAACGCCTTCAAGCAACGCGCCAAACCCATCGCGGATGACGCCCTCGCCGAACTAGTCAACCGCGTCGGCCCGAACCCGCGCCAACTAGAAAGCGAAGTGGAAAAGCTGTGCCTGTTCGCCGCCGAACGGAAATCCGTTGAATTGACGGACGTGCAGGCTATCAGCACCCGCAACAAGTCCGCGCGGGCGTTCGCGCTGGGCGACGCGCTGGGTGACCGCGATCTACCGCGCCTGCTGAAGCGGCTGGACGAGGAGCTTTGGGAGACGAAGTTCGACAAGGACAAATCGGAGATCGGGCTGCTCTACGGCCTAATTTCCAAGGTGCGAGCGATGCTGCTTTTGAAGGAAATGCTGCGCGAAGGCTGGATCAAGGAGACGCGCGATTACAACTCGTTCAAGGCGCAGCTGGCGGGCGTACCGGCGGACAAACTGCCGGCCGACCGTAAATTCAATCCGCTGGCGCTCAACCCGTATGTGCTTTACAAGGCGCTGCCGCAGGTCAAAAAATATTCCCCGGCGGAACTGGTCCACGCGATGGACGTTTTGCTGCGGTGCAACCAGCGGCTGGTGTCCAGCGGCCTCGACGAGACGCTTGTTTTGCAGCAGGCACTCGTGCAAATTGTGACGCCAGCGTCGGCGACGGCTTAAAAGTTTCAAACAAGAAAACCATGTCATCAGCCAGCTTGTCCGTATTGATCGGTAAAAAATTCGCCTGCGTAAAGATCGCCGGGCGGGCCAACTTTGCGTCCAGCCCGGATTTCAAAACGCTCCTGAGCGAACTGGCGCATAAAGGCTTCAATCATTTCATCATCGACCTGTCTGAATGCGTTTTGATGGACAGCACCTTTTTGGGCGTGCTGGCGGGTTTCGGGATGAAACTGAATCCTCAGGGCACACCCGCCGGACGGGGAATCGAGCTGCACAACACCACCGTGCGGGTCAGCGAACTGCTGGAAAATCTCGGGGCCGCGCAGCTCTTCAACCTGACCAGCGGCCCGCTGCAATTACCCGGCGATGTAAAAATCAGCACGCCGGAATCCATCAGCCCCTCGCACGAACAAATCACGCGGACGAGCCTGGAAGCCCATCAAACCCTGATGGCCATGAATCCTGAGAATGTGGCACGCTTCAAGGACGTGGCGCAATTTCTGGCCGAAGATTTGAAGAACCTCGAAAACCCTGCCTAGGGTCATTTTGAAACCTGAAACTTGAGACCTGAGACCTGAGACCGTAAAGCAGAAAACGTTTTTGACCACCAAAGCGCCGGTCCAAGGACCGGCGCTTTGGTTATTTAAATGATGTCAACCCGCCGGGGCCGGGGCCGGCGTGCCCAGTCCGGGTAATTTGGGCGGCACAAGTTTGGCCGGAGTTTCCGGAAGCGGCGTTCCTGCCGGGGCGCCGATTAGCGGCTCAAGATTTGCCGGCGGTTTCGGCGGCGGTGTAAAGTTTCCGGTGCGGACGATTTCATCCACCTGCACCCCGTCGAGCGTTTCAAATTCGAGCAAGGCCCCGGCGATAATCTCCAGCTTATCACGGTAAGTTTCGATGATGGTTTTGGCGGTATTGTAACCTTCATCAATGATGCGTTTAATCTCCGCATCAATCTGCTGTGCCGTGACCTCGCTGTATTCCTTGCCGCGCATCATATCGCGACCGAGGAAAACGTATTCGTTCGCCTCTCCATAAAGCACCATGCCCAGCTTATCGCTCATCCCATAGTGCATGACCATCGCCTTGGCCATGCTCGTGGCCTGCTGAATGTCACCGGCGGCACCGGTGGAAATATCATCGGAAACAATCTGCTCCGCGATACGTCCGGCCATCGTCACCGCGATGGTATCGAGCATTTCCTTGCGGCGTCGGCTCAACACGTCGTCCTTGGGCAGGAACATGGTCGCCCCGAGCGCCTGCCCGCGCGGAATGATAGTCACCTTGTGCAGCGGATGCGTGTGCTTGAGGACGACATTGACCAGCGCATGGCCGGCCTCGTGCCACGCCGTGTATTTCTTTTCCTCGTCGGTCATGGCAAGACTGCGGCGTTCACGGCCCCAGCGCACCTTGTCGCGGGCTTCTTCCAATTCCTTTTGTTCGACGGATTTTTTTCCGGTGCGGGCGGCGAGCAAGGCCGCTTCGTTCAAGAGATTCGCCAGTTCCGCGCCGGAATAGCCGGGCGTGCCACGGGCGATGACGGACAAATCCACATTCGCCGCCAGTTTCACATTCTTGGCGTGAACTTTCAAAATCGCCTCGCGACCCCGCACATCGGGAAGATTCACCGTGACCTGGCGATCAAAACGTCCTGGCCGCAACAGTGCCGGATCGAGCACATCCGGACGATTGGTCGCCGCAATGATAATGATGCCTTCCTGCGTGTCGAAGCCATCCATCTCGACGAGCAGCGCGTTCAACGTCTGTTCGCGCTCATCGTTGCCGCCGCCGAGGCCGTGGCCGCGGCTGCGGCCCACCGCGTCAATTTCATCAATAAAAATAAGGCACGGCGTGCTCTTGCGCGCCTGCTCAAACATATCGCGCACGCGGCTCGCGCCGACACCGACAAACATTTCTACGAAGTCGGAACCGCTGATGCTGAAGAACGCCGCGTCCGCCTCGCCGGCGATGGCCTTGGCCAAAAGCGTCTTGCCCGTGCCGGGCGGCCCGATCATCAAAACGCCCTTGGGAATGCGACCACCGAGGCGCTGGAATTTTTTGGGGTCTTTTAGAAATTCCACCAACTCGGAAACCTCCTCCATCGCCTCTTCCACACCCGCCACATCCTTGAACGTCGTCTTATTGCGCTCCTTGGCGAGAATCCGCGCCTTGCTTTTGCCGAAGCTCATCGCGCCCTTGCCGGCCATCTTGATCTGCCGGACGAAGAAAAAATAAAACAGCAGACCCAGCACCAGAAACGGGGCGATGCCCCAGATAAAATTCGTCAGCATTACATTCGGGGCACCCGCCTCGATCTTGTCGGACACCAGCAACTGGTCGAGCATCTTCTGGGTGAGATACGCATTCGGCGCCGAGAACGGCACCTCCACCGCCTTGCCGTTCGGCTTCACGAGGTTGCCAGCCTTGTCGGTCTCGTAAAATGCGCCGGTGATCGGCGTCAGCAACGAAGACTGGCCGCCAAGATTGATGGTGGCGTGCGCAATCTGGTTGGACTGGAATTTGTTGAGGAACTCCGACTGCGACAACACCAAGGGCGGCGTCGTGTAATGATTCTTCATCATAAACAGCACGACCGTCGCCGCGATGATGCCCGCCCACGCCAGCAGCGTGAACACGGGAATCTTGTCAAAGCCTTTGCCCGGGACCTTTTTCTGGCCGTCCTTGTCCTTCAAGTTGGAATCGTCGTCTAACATTTGATTGTCCAGCTTAACATGGCCTTCCGGCTTTCGCAACGAACGACTTTGGCCTATTCTCACTGCGTGCAAATCGGTTCGCTCACGCTGAAATCCAACCTGTTTCTCTCGCCGCTGGCGGGCTACACCAACCTGCCCTTCCGCCTCGTCCTGCGCGAAATCGGCGGCGTCGGTCTTTGCACCACCGACCTCGTCAACGCGCGATCACTGCTGGAAAAACGCGCGAAAGCTTTCAAGCTGATTGAAACGCGGAAAGAAGATTCGCCGCTGGCCGTGCAGTTGTTCGGCTCCGTGCCGGAGGAAATGCGCGACGCCGCGCTCGTCGCGGAAGCGCGCGGCGCGGCTTCCGTGGACATCAACATGGGCTGCCCGGTCCGCAAAGTCGTCCAAGTCGGCGGCGGCTCCGCCATGATGACGCAGCTTGGCAAAACCGCCGCGCTGGTGAAAATGATGGTCGAAGCCGTGAAAATTCCGGTGACGGCGAAAATGCGCCTCGGCTGGGACGACGACAACCTGACCGCGCCCGACCTGGCCCGCGCATTGGAAGACGCCGGCGTCGCGGCAATTTTTGTTCATGGCCGGACACGCGAACAGGGTTTCGGCGGCACGGTGAATCTGGCCGGCATCCGCAAAGTCGTCATGGCGGTGAAAACCATTCCGGTGATCGGCAACGGCGACATCGTGACGCCGCCGGCCGCCAAAAAAATGCTGGAGGAAACCGGTTGTGCCGGCGTGAGCATCGGTCGCGGCGCGTTTTATGATCCGTGGATTTTCAAGCGAACGCTGCATCTGCTGGAAACCGGCGAGTTGTCGCCGGAAGAAAACTTCTCCGAACGCGTCCGCGTGCTGTGCCGGCACCTGGACCTGATGGTTGAAGTGTTCGGCGAAGAACTCGGCTGCCGGATGTTCCGCAAAATCGCGCCGTGGTATGCCAAACGGTTTGGCCCGTGCCACGAGTTCAACAAACACGTGGTGAAGGTTTCCACCAAAGCGCAGTTCTCCGAAATTCTGGAAAATTACATCCGCTGGCGGAAACAATTTTTGGACGCACACGGCGAACTGCTGCCGCGGTTCCACCCCGCGCCGCTCGTGGCGTCCTTCATGCGCCAGCCGGATGATCTGATGCCGTCGCAAATCGCCGTGCCCAAGGGGCCGGTGGAAGTGTGGTGAAAAAGCCGCGTGAAAAACGCGAAGCGTGCGAAGAAATCTTTGTGCCTTTACCGGTTCGGGTTCAAATCTCATTTCCCCGCTGATATTATGTTGGACACCCACCTGCCTCCGGAATAGTTTTCCCACACAACCTAGATAGGCCACAAACCAAACAAACCAATTTGGCCGACCTAGATGTTAGGCAGCTTCGCGCGCATGAAAAGATTCGCATACATTTTCGGTCTGTCGGCGGCGCACTTTCTCATCAGCTTTGGCGCATTCTGGCATTCATTCGGCAGTTCGTTAGGACGGTTTGATACCGGCGAGATGCCAAGCGTAGTTGATAGGATTTCGGATGTTGCCGTGGATGTGCTGTGGTTTCCGGTTGCACCGATTGTTGAGAGAGCACATTTTACTGTTCATTGGATTGAGTGGCTTTTGTTATTCGCGAACAGCTTGTTGTGGGGTTGTTTGCTTTACTTCGCCATTTTAGTCTGTGGTAGATTTTTCCACAGGAATCACAAGAGTTATGAAAGACCAGCCGCCTAATATGGAGATAGACTGCAAACGACTTTGATCACTTCGCGGCCTTCGCGTGACCATTTTCCTCAAATGGAAGGAATATAGGGCGATAATATAGTCGGGTAGCGGCTTAATCCTTCAAAAATGGCATTTTTTCACTGTATTCCGTGCTTTTTGCTGCTGGTTTGGTCAAAAATGGTCTTAATTTATCCATTTTTCCTTTAGATTTTATCCTATTTCCTTCAGGAAAAGTCACTTTTCTTAAAGGATAAACTATTTTTCCTTCAGGTTTTGCTCCGTTTCCTTTAGGAAAAGCTGTCTTTCTTAAAGGTAATAGAGTTTTTCCTTTATGTTTTGGCTTATTTCCTTCAGGGAAATAGATTTTTCCTTTAGGTTTTGTTCTGATTGCTTTAGGAAAAATGGCGTCTCCTTGAGATTTTTTGGTAAATCCTGATGGTTTCCTGCTTTTTCCAAATGGATTTTTCATGTTTCCAGATGGATTTTTTTGTTCGCCAACGGGTTTTGTCATCATACCCATTGGTTTCAGTCATTTTGCTTAAAGGATTGGTGAATACTTTTTTGTTTACCAATCGTCCGACTTGCGCTTTAAATGGATATGTTCCCGGGATAAAAGCGAATGGGATGCCGGAGGGCGCCATTCAAAGGCAATGATGTATGAACATCATCCTTGGCGGCGGGAACTTGGGGCAAAACCGGGGATTGGTTGAACCGGTTTGAGCGCCCGCCAATATTATTGGAGACATCATGTCAAAATTCCGCATCTTGCTGGGTTTCGCGAAGCTGCCCGATTCGCACTTGGATGATTTCGCCACGAAGGTGGCCGTCAACCTCGACCAAAATGCCGCCCTGTTTCCCGGCCTGCCCGTGAGCGTGGCGGATTTGACGGCGGCCCAGGGCAATTTCCACGATGCCCTGTCCGTATCCAAAGACGGCGGCAAAACGGCCAGGGCGGACAAAAAAGCCAAACGCGTCCTCCTCGCGGGATTGCTGCGGCAGGATGCCCTGTTCATCCAGGGCATCCCCGGCATGACGCCGGAAAAGGCCGGGTTGTCCGGTTACGAGGTCAAATTGGCCGGGGCTCCGGGGCCGGTGCGCGTGGAGACACCGGTTATTCTCGGGGTCACCAATCCGGCCCCGGCCAAGCTGGGCATCCGCCTCCAAGGGGTCAAAGGGGCGAAAGCTTACGAGTTCCGGGTGAGCGTGGACGGCCAGGCGCCGGTGCGGGCGGGCACGTTTCCCTCCACGCGCGGCATTGAACTGGAGGATTTGCTTTCCGGAACGCTCTATGCCATCCAGGTCCGCGGCGTTTTCGGCAACAAACGCTACAGCGAATGGAGTGATGCGGTGCACCACCGCTGCACCTAGCCGCGCCGGCGGGAAGGGAAACCACGGAGGAAGCCGGTTGAAATCCCGAAGGAAGAAAACTTTGTCTCTTCGCGGTTGGCCGGTTATTTTCCACGGATGGACATCGTCGAAAATTTGAATTCAATCCGGCAGCGCATTGCCGCCGCCTGCGCGCGGGCGAACCGCGACGCTGATTCGGTCACGCTGCTGGCGGTTTCCAAAACGCATCCGCCGGAAACCATCCGCGCGGCGGTGGATTGCGGGCAGATTCTTTTCGGCGAAAACAAGGTGCAGGAGGCGAAGGCCAAGATACCGCTCTGCCCCGGCAAGGCGCGCTGGCAGTTCATCGGGCATCTGCAGTCCAACAAAGTCCGCGACGCGGTGGAACTGTTCGAGCTGATCCAGGGCGTGGACAGCCTGGCGGTGGCGCAGGAAATCTCCCGCCGCGCCGAACCGGCGGCCAAGACCATGCCGGTTTTTCTGGAAGTGAACGTCGCCGGCGAAGGCAGCAAGTTCGGTTATGCGCCGGAAAAACTGCTCGCGGAATTGAGCGCGCTGAACGCGCTACCGCGCGTCGAAATCCACGGGCTGATGGCGATCCCGCCGTATTCGCCGGTGGCGGAAAAGTCGCGGCCTTATTTTCAAAAGCTGCGCGAGTTGAAAATCCGGGCCGAGCAGGCGCTGGGCGCGCCGTTGCAGTTGAGCATGGGCATGAGCGGCGATTTCGAAATTGCCATCGAGGAAGGTTCCACGATGGTGCGCGTCGGCACCGCTTTGTTTGGCGAGCGCCTGAGCCGCCTCCAGCGGGCGACGGACTAATTCAATCGCCATTCCGGAGATTTGGATTAAATTCAACTGATGACTGTGGATGCTTTCAAGAGCGAGCTTGGCGAGGCCGTGAAGAATTACGACCGTTACGTCATCTGCATTGGAAAAACGCCCGACGAATTTGAGGCGTCCCTGAACTCACTGCTGCAAAAGGCGATCAAAGCCTACGAAACCCGGGCGGCGGGATTGCGCCACGGCATCGCGCTGGACAAGGAAGTCACCGTTATTTTGAGCCAGAGCGACGAGACGCGACCGCTGTGCGGAATTTATTTCAAGCAATAATAACCATGAATTAAGCCGAAACCATAGACGCTTATATTCTGCCAGCACTCAAAGATGCTGGCTGGTGTGGTTGCCGGCAGTCGTATTCGCCGTGAGTTTTCCATTTTTCTAGGTCGCACCGAAGGTCGCGGGCGTCGTGGTGTGCCACTCAAGGCCGACATTGTTCTTGAATACCGTCATCACAAGCTTTCTGCGGTCGAAGCCAAGACTGATAAAGAGAAATTGAAGGAAGTGGTAGCACAGGCCAAGAACTACGCTGGCAAACTCGCCAACTAACTGTATGCCTTAGTTTTCATTGACGAGATTGATCTTGTTACATTAACACAACAACAGCATGACGTATTTCAGAAAATGCAAGTTAACAATATCAGAGCAACCTCCATTCGCCTTATAAAAAGGAGTCGCTAGCCCATACCGGGCAAGCGCGGTTGGAAAAAAAAACCAAGCCCGACAAATGATTTTTACCGTTGACGCGCGGTATCGCCCTCGCGCGCCTCGCCGGAAATCACGTCCGCCACAATGATGTTTCCCTGTTGGGGCCCGGAAATATTGACGGTGGCAACCTTCAGCCCGGAGCGATAAAGATACAGCGTCTGCGGCACCCTGGGGAGATCACCGGTGGGAAAACTCAAGACAACGAACCGCCCCACGGGGTTAACAGAAACCACTTTTGCCCCCAATGACAAATCCGCCGTGACCACGATTTTCGCCGGGGCCGCCGCGGATTTGACGGCAGGGCTTTTAGTTTTCATCCAAGCGCAACCCGGCGCCAGAAACGCAACCAGCAGGAACGTGATGAGATAAATATTTTTCATTTTGATCAGGTAAAAGCGGGCTTCAGCATCAGCCAAGGACTCTTGCCGTTCAATGAAAATCCGGTGCGGCGGGCCGCGCGGGAAATTCTACGGGGCAACAATTTTATATGGAATCGCGGGCAATGTGGCGACGGCGGCGGTCCGACGCTGGGCAAATTTATTATTCTTCGCCGCCACCTGAAAATTGGGGAGCACGTTCAGGATCAGATTGCCGGATTCGCCGGGCTTGGTTTTTTCGGCATCGCAGGCCACCACCAGTTCCAAGCCGCTGGCAAGGGGCGAAACTTTTTGCAATGTGAGCCCGTCCGGCGGGTTGTCCAGCTGGAGCTTGAATCGTTCGGTAAACACGCCCGGCGGCGCGGTAATCTTCACACGAGCCGTGCCGCCGGAGGAGATTTTCACCGGCGTCGCGCCGATAACCTTGAACGCATCGCGAAGAAACGGCTGGGGCTTGCCACTGACATTCACCACCAGTTCCTTGGACGGCACCAGATGCTTGTAGATGAACGCCTGCATCATGTCTTCCGCCGGCATGGCGGGGCGGACCAGAGAATGTCCGTTGACCGTCGCGCGGCCTTCGATGGCAATGTCCACCGGCCGGGCGGACGGCTCCGGCGGGGCCTTCAAGGTAAACTGCGATTTGTCCTGATTTTCCGCGATACGCGCGCCGCTCAAGGAAAATCCCCACGGCGCATCCTTTAATTCCAGATTGATGGCATTGGTGAACCCGTCGCGGCGCAGCGCAAAGACCGTGACCGACGCGCTCATGCCGGGGCGGAGATTGAGGCTCGAAGGCACCACGCGCAGCGCAAAGTCCGGCCGCGGCTCGCTGAGGCGAAGACGATAGGCGTAATCCGGTCCGCCCGCGCTTTGCGTGTCGGTGATATGGATGAAATAAGCCCCGTCCGCCGGCAGCGTGGCGGCGAGATAGGAATCGGCGTGGTGCGTGTCCAAGCCCGCGCCCTTGTCCTCAAAATCATCGTTGAAGGCGAGCTGTTTTCCGTCCGCAGCCGTCAACCGCAAAAACGAGTCGAGCGGCGAATCGAGCCGCCGCGCCAAAACTTCGGCGACGATCTTCTGGCCGGCGTGGCCCTCAAATTTGAAGACATCCTGCTCCCCCGGTTGGCCAATGTGCCCGTTGATGATGACGGGCAACGTGACGACCTGGGCGGAAGATTGTGAATCATTGGGTTCTCGCTCGGAACATTCCGGCAGATCATCCACGGCAAACGGAACCGAGTTATAAAATTCTCCGGGGAGTGAAACGACGCCCGGGGCGGCGGTGGAATTGTCCACCCTGATTTTCTTCTCCGGCAGATTCCAACCGGTCAGCGTGACGGAAGTATTTTCACCGGCCCGGCCGCCGAGCGGATAAACACCGGTGACGAACGGCAGCTCGCCGATGGTCAGGCGGTAAACAAAATCCTCGCGCCCGCGAAAAATTGAGTCGTGGATTTCCACGGTGTAATCGTCGGTGGCTGGCACTTCAAAGTGAATGACGGGATCGGGATGGAAATGGTAGCGCTCGGCGCTCGCCACTTCCCGGCCCTTGGAGTCCAGAATGGTCAGCACCGCTTCAAACCAGCCCGGCACGGCGTCCGCCAGATAGGGAATCAGCGTCCGGGCATTGGCGGCAATGATGAGATGCTGGCCGTGCGCAGCGTAAAAACGGTAACGGTCCACACCGCCGGGCATGATCTGGCCGTTGATGGTTGCGGGCAAGTTGACCTTGACCTCATATTTCGGGGTGCCGACCAGAGCGGGACGGCCACCCAATTTTTCGAGGTATTTGTCGAAGTCCGGATTCGCGGGCTTGGCGGAAAGTTTGGTGACTTCCGGCAATTCGCCAATGCAAAATTTCATCGGGTTGGAAAGCGCATTCAACGAACCGAGCCGGATTTCGCGATCGCCGGGCGCGGCGTTGGTGGCAACGGTAATGCGAACAATGGCCGTCTCGATCATCGCGGGGGTGGCCGTGCGGTTCGGCGGGTTCTTCAAAATTTTGGTGCGAATCTCCTCGCGCTCGCTTGAATCCGCCTGTGTCCAGACATTGGTGCCGGGGTTGGCTTTGCGCGTGGCCTGAAATTTATCCTGAAGCTCCTTCAGTCGGTCACGCAGAGCCTGGAACTCCTGATTTCCCATCGGCCGGCTATGATCAATCACCGTCGCGGTGATGCCCTGGCCGGTGATAAAGGCATTGGATGCCGTCATTAAAGACTGCCCGCCGATGACAATTTGAAACATTGTACCGGCTTTGCCGCCGGCGGGATAGACATAGGCCAAACGCGGCGTCTGTGAAAAAACCGTTCCCGCCAGCAAAAGAATGAGAATAGGGAAAAATATTTTCTTCATGCGGACATGATTTCCTTCAGCAGCCCGGCGGATTTGATGCCATCGGCCGCCCCCGGCATGACCGCCATCGGCAAGCCTTCGGGATTCGGCAGTTTGGTCGCCGGATCAATGCCCATTTGCGCATAAATGCTGCCGATGAGATCCACCGGATACACCGGGCGATCTTTCACTTCCTCGCCTTTGGCGTCGGACGAACCGATAACCTGGCCGCCCTTAAAACCACCGCCGGCGAGCATCGCCGAAAAAACTTTTCCATAATGCCCGCGCCCGCCATTCCACGGAGCTTCCCACATGACTTTCGGCGTGCGGCCAAATTCGCCGCCCCACCAGACGATGGTGCTGCCGAGCAGACCGCGTTCGCCCAAATCCTGGAGCAGCGTGGCCAAGCCCTTGTCCATTTCCGGCAACTGCCGGCGCATCGCCGGGAAAATTTCCTTGTGATTGTCCCAGCCGGAGTAGTTGATCGTGACGTAGGGAATGCCGCGCTCCACGAGACGGCGCGCAACGAGACACGACTGGCCGAACTTCGTCCGGCCATAGCGGTCGCGCAGTTCCGGTTTTTCCTGCGACAGATCAAACACCTTCGCACCGTCGCCCAGGATCATATCATAAGCCATGTTTTCCGCCTGCGCATTGGCAGTAACCTGCGGATTTTCCGGCAGCGCATGCGCCAGCGTGTCTAGATGGTGCAACAATTCGCGGCGATCCTTCTGCCGCTGCTCGGTAATGCCCGGCACCACCACGCCCTCGACCGCAAACGGCGTCTGCGCCGGATTGCCGCCGGTGGCGAAGGGACGGAAACGCGAACCCAAAAATCCCGCCTCGTCAAACCGCCCCTGCGGCTCGGTCAGCACAACGTAAGGCGGAATTAACCCCTTGTAGCCGGCATCGTAGCCTTTGGCCAGCGACACCACCGAGCCGACGCAGGGGAACACGGTGCGTCCGCCGGGCTGGCGGCCGGTCTGCACGAGGTAGGACGCCGTTTCGTGGCCGTTGTTGCCATGCGTCATGCTGCGGATAATCGAGTATTTGTCCGCCTGCTTGGCGAGCAGGGGCAGCAGCTCGCCAATGCGGATGCCGGAGACATTCGTCTCGATCGGCGATTTCAGAGGGCCGCAATAATCGTAGCCGGCCTCGGGCTTGGGATCAAAAATGTCCAAATGCGTCGGCCCGCCCCACATCCAAATCTGGATGACGGCCTTGGCGCGGGCGGCCGGCGCGGCGGCAAAAGTGCGGAAAGAAAGATGGTTGGCCAACATCAGTCCGCTGGCGGTAAACATGGCGCGGCGGATGGCCTCGCGCCGGCTGATGCGGGGGCGCTGTTTTTCAATATCAAAATAAAATGCGCTCATAATTTAAGGGTGGTTGATGGTTGGGGGTTTGAGGGTTGGATTTAGTGCCGGTAAATAAATTCCATGCTATTGATCAACGCCCACACGAGATCCACGGTGGGCTGGCGGCGGCTAGTGCCGAATTTTTTGAAATAGGCCTGCAGGGTTTCCTGCTCCTCCGCCGTCGGAAAACGCGAGAGTAGGCCAAGATATACGCCGCTGATGATATCCGTAATCTGGCGGTTACCGGTGGTCTGGAATTCCACCATCCGGCTGTTCATCACCTTGCGCTGCATTTCACCAGAATTGAGCAGGTTTAATTTTTGCCCGGCGCTGATCCGGTTGTTGCGCTCGGATTCC
>Ga0208507_1001071_pt1 | contig 15974 bp, 30 predicted proteins | sample CryBogCBH12Aug01_FD_184626 | JGI IMG/M metagenome (GOLD analysis project Ga0208507, IMG submission 184626) | Freshwater microbial communities from Crystal Bog, Wisconsin, USA - CBH12Aug09.1 (SPAdes) (version 2) | ecosystem: Environmental > Aquatic > Freshwater > Lake | place: Crystal Bog... | reverse complement strand
CCAAATACGGCCCAAAGCCTCCCAGCGAAAGAGAAACATACGCTAAAGGACTTGCGGCACACTTGACCAAGGTTTTAGGAAGAGAACCGACTCAAGAAGAATTATCAAAGCAAGTAGAGAAGAAATTCGGCAAAGAAGAAGCTCCTACTCCTGCTCCTGTTGCTGGAGGGGAAGGGGAGAAAATTTCAATCAGAACAAAAGATCAAGAAGATCAGCAACGTAGAGGAATCCTTACTAGCGTTGTCCCTGCTGGAGAAGGCACTTCCATTGCTGGAATTACGGAAATCGGTAATGCAAACTTGCGTTCTGGAGCAGATCCATTTGATGCCCTAGCAAAAGCTAGGCAAGGTGACTTTAATTCACTCGCAACAGCTAAAGCATATGTGCAAGGGTTAGCCAAAAAGGTTAGCGAAGCACTGAAGAAATATGGCCCAAATTCTCCAGAGTACAAAGATTTGGCAAAGCAATACCAAGATTACTATGAGGGATTGCGTGAAGCTGGAACCGTTGCTTCAGATATTTTAAGGACATTTCAGGGAGAGACTGATCTTTCTGATGCCGCCGATATTGCCCGTGAGTATACAAAGATTACTGGAGAAGAGCCTTCTTTATCTCAACATGATCAAATCAGAAAAGTTGCAGATAAGGTTAATAAAACAGTTGAAGAGTCAAATCAAGCACAGCAACAGCATAGAGATACGATGGATGCTGGACTTGCCGATGTTGAAGTAAAGACTCCAGAGTCAATTGATGAATCTCGCCAGCAAGTTGCTGATTTATCTGATGCATCTGGAACAAAACAAAAAGCTGAAATTGATCGTCTTAATCAAGAGAATGAAAAGATCAAAAGGGATTTAGAAGAAGTAAAGCAAGCTCAAGGTCAGACTGCTGAAGAGTTGAAGGCTTATTATGAGGCCAAGATTAAGGATCTTGAGAATCAGCAAACTCCCAAATTTGAAAAAGTAGTTTTAGATCAAGCTCAAAGAATTGTTGATAAATGGAAAGCTGATCGTCTTGAGGCAGAGAAACTTTTAAAAAAGCAATTAGCTCAACTTGGATCATTCCCTGATGTTTCTATTGTTGCCACTGTGGCAAGAATCATGCGTGGACATATTAGCGAACTTGGGTTGGATTTTGCTAGATCGTCTAAAATGATTCTAGATCAGTTTGGGCCTAAAGCAGAAAGGTTCCTTAAAGAGGCATGGGATAAAGCTGAAAAATTAGTAAAAGGTGAGCCAGGTGGAGAAGAGGCAGTTAAAGCTGTTAGGATTGCTCGTACACCAAAGCCTAAAGCAAAGACAGTTGAGAAGATTGGAGAGGAAAAAGTTGCTGATAATCTTCGTAAGCGTATTGCTCAATATCAAAAGAAGATTGATGACATTAACAGCGGAAAGATTTCAACTCCGAAAGATGTAGAGAAAATAACCAATGAAGAGATCAAGGGATTAGAAGCTGATCTTGCCAATAAGAAACAAGAACTTTCCAATGCTCGACTAAAAGCAAAACAAGCTGACCTATTCCCAAAAGGTAAAGTTGGTGAGAAGTTAAATCCAGAACAAGTAAAGACACTTTGGGAGACTGCCAAGAGATTCTATTTAGATAAGGGAGAGTCGGATTACGATAAGATGATTAACGACATGGCAAGTGATATTGGATTACTTCCCGATCAAATCAGGCAAGCATTCTCTTCCCCAAAAGGAGCAAAGAAAGCATCTGATGAAATGTATCTAAAACAACGTAATAGGCAAATGGCCTTGGATGATGCAAAGCGTTGGTTGGATAACCAAAAGGCAAGTTGGATTGGAAAGACATTTGGTGCATTGGCTGAAAAGACATTCAAGCTGGCAATCTTTGGTCACGGGACTGCATTCATTGGAACTCACGCACCTACTACGATTTACACTCACCCTAGAGCCGCATTTAAAGCATGGTTAAAAGGTTTCTCGTATAGCTTCACTGGAAAGAATGGTCAGATTAAAAACATCGTTGAGAACAAGGATTTGATTTATAGACCTAATTGGATTACTGCCAGAAGAGCAGGATTGGAAAATGATCCTAGAGAGGTAAGAAGAGAAGGAGCCACAAAGGAAAGGGGAGATTCCGTTATGGCAAATGCTCTAAATGCAATCTCTGGTGGCAGGGGATTCGATGCCTTGTTCCATTTACGTCAGGATATGTTTGACCAGGCGTGGAATAAGTTGAGCATTACACAAAAGACTCCAGAGATGGCAGAGATGCTTGCTAACAGCATTAATAATGCTACTGGATTTACAAAGGGAGGAAAGAGAACCGCTGGAATACTTCAAAGCCCAATTACTAAAGTTCTTTTCTTTGCTCCAAAACTTATTGCAAGTCGCTTCAAATGGCTAATTCAAGATCCAGCCAGAATGCTTGGAACATTTACTAAAATGGTAAACCCATTTACAAAAGTAACTCCAGAGGAACGGATGAGTGCTATTTATGAGGCAAAGAATAAAGCAAAATTCTTGGCCTATTTGGGTGGAACTTTATTAGCAAATCAAGCATTGCTATCTGTAACTGGAAGCAATCAGAGCATCAACTTTACCAATCCAAAGAAAAACGATTGGTTGGCATATAAAGGTTTTGGCTATCAATTTTCTACCGTTGGTGCATTTACCCGTATTGCTCGTTTAGTAGCACAAGAATATCATGCAATATTTGGTGATTTGAATAGGTTTGAGAAAGCTGAAGGAGGTAGAGAGCAAGCAATGAAAAATGCTTTGTATGGTTACTTTAGAAGTGGATTTAGTCCAATTGTAAGAGACATGGTAGTTGGTGCAACTGGTAAGGATTATGTTGGAAATGTTGTTCCTTGGTCAAAAGAGCAACCTGATCGTGGTCGTAGGAGATTAACTTGGGGTGAAGTCATCCAGGAACAATTTGCTCCTATTCCAATTTCAGAAGCATCAACTCAAAGAGAAATTATTCCAGCGGTTGCAAAAGCGGCATCTGCCGCATTCTCTGGAGGAAGGCTTGAAACTCCTGCTGACATTGCTGATTACGAAAAATCATTAAAACCAAAACAACGATCAAGCTCCTCTGGTGGGTTTGGATCTAGCGGATTTGGAAGTAAGGGATTTGGTGCTGGAGGTTTTTAATCCTTGCCTTCTGAAAGGCTTTCAGTAACTCTTTAATTCCTAGCAACCACTATGAGCAAAAAATATATCATCCCACTTGAGTTACGTTCCCACTTTGAAGAAGACCCTATCTTGAAACAGATCAAGGAAGAGGGGGAGTCAAAGAAGATGCCAGAGATTAACTTCTATCAGGCTTGTACGGCATATCTTCTTGACCAGCGTAGGTTCTTGTTCATTGAGCTAGGACGCTATTTGCAAGCACATGGGCCTCTCCAGCCTCTTGAGGAAAACGGATTGGATTCTAATACGCTTCCACAAGACGATAAGAAAGATTTCCCTCCACTGAAGGTCATTACCGCTGAAGAGCCAGAGCCAGAGAGATTCCGTAAAGTTTACGAGTAGTGGCTACATATCTAAACCTCGGACGCTACGGGGATATATGTGCATTCCTCCCTGTACTAAAGAATGAGTTTGATGAGACAGGCACAAAGCCTAGTCTCATTGTATCCAAGGATTATGCTGACATCCTAGATGGTGTTAGCTATGTCAATCCCATTATTTATGATGGGCCATTTGAGGATGTCATGGGTGCATTGGAGAAATTCAAGGAGGATAATGTAATCACTACCCAAGTAGTTGGGATTACGGATGTGATCGTTAGCCAAGTGTACGGCAATCATGTCGGGCCACAGATTATCTGTGATTCATTCCAGATGGATGCGTGGAGACTATGCAACAAGCTGGATCTCTGGCCTAAACAACCAAAGCTAGTATTCGATCAGAGGGATGCCAAGAGGGAAAAGAAGCTAGTGAAGGGATTGCCAAAGGATAAGCCTTGGATTGTGGTATCTACTGGTGGCACTTCCTCCCCATTCCAGTATCAAGAATTGCTATGGGAGATCCTAAATAACTCACTTCCAGAGTTCCATATCGTCGATCTCGGTAAGATCAAAGCGGAGAAGTTCTATGATCTCCTTGGTATTATGGATCATCCTAATACCCATGCCATGATCTTGACTGATAGTGGGCCGCTACACCTCTCATACGCCACAGATAAGCCAGTTCATGCCATCGTGACAGATAGACCCTCCCTATGGCATGGGACAGCGTGGAGACCATTCTATGCTTCTTATACACGATACAGGCACTTCCCTAGAGATGTGGTTGGAATCTTGGAGAAGATCAGGCGTAAGGATAAGCCTACCATTCTGTATCCAGAGATTGTCCATGTATATCAGAAGATGCCTTGGGCTATTGGAGATGAGAAAAGGCGTAATGATCTTGCGGCAAAGACATGGCAAGCTATCTCTTGTGTCGATCTAGGTTTGGATGACAACTGCTTTGTAAGATCCTCGGCTGAAGTTATACCTGGAGAGACTCGTAGGATACCCATGATCAAGGATATTTTACGCCTTGCTTGTGTTGGACGTAACGATGAAGCGGTACTCTTGCTAACCAATACGGACACTTGTATAGCCAACAATCTTATCCAAAGGTTAGAGGGAACACTCCCTGCTTATTCTTATCGTCGAGACTTCAAACGGATAGATGAGCCTCTGCCATATGATCGGGTAAGTGCAGGGGCAAAGTATGCAGGGTGTGACTTCTTTGCTATGAGAGTTGGATGGTGGAGAAGGAACCATCACTTATTCCCTGACATGGTGCTAGGACGGCATAGTTGGGATCGTATCATGCGTGAGCTAATCAAATCTGCTGGCGGTAGAGAGATTGAGGATTTGATCTACCATGAATGGCATCCTTCCTTGTGGGAGGGTGCTGGCTTACAGAGAGATCCTTCCAATCTACGCAACTGCAAGCTGGCTAGGGAATGGTTGACTGAACGGAAGCTCCCATTATTGGAACTAGAAACCCTTAACTATGAAGGCAAGTTCAAGCGTCCAGAATTCACCAAGCTCAAGACATAGCCACTGGATCATTCTTGTGGTTGGCACACCACAGACCATCCTTTCCGTACCCTGACTTGCGAGAGCATTGCCAATGGTACTTGGGTCTCTTTCTCTCATAGACGATCATGGCACATTGGGCTGGATCGTATGCCTGTCCTTGGGGAAGGCTTTCCGTTACGGCATAGCGGAACTTTTTTAATTCTTTAAGCGTGGTTGGTTGCTTGATCATTGGTCTTGTTGGTTATCGGTATTCAAATCCATAACTGGTAACGTCATTCGGTATGCTGGCTCCTGTACTGGTTGTGGAAGCGTTGTGACTTGGTAGTATGCTCCTGCATCTCTGCCATCTGTGGCAGATAGGTTAGCCACATAGATGGTTTGTGTTTGAGGTTGCTGGATCGGTTGTTGGATCGGTGCGATTGCAGTGTAGATGAGTGCTAGGAACATTTTGATTTGTTGTATTTACGTTCACGCCTTTGGGCTTTCTGGCCTCGACGATAAACCTTTCTTGTTTTCTTAAAGATCATCCAGAAGAACAGGATCATACCTATCAGGAATAATATTGATGTGGCATGACCTATAGCTTCCAGAGGGTTCATTTGTTCAGTTTGTTATGGGAAGAGGACATATGCCAGCCAGAACATTCCTCACAGAAATAGGAACGGAGAAAGCTAGTCCCTCCAAACCCTGATTCTAGTCGGTGTTTAATAGCGGCATCACATTTGGAAGCAGAAGTGTAAACAGATTTACCGCATATGCCTTTCTTTGGCTTCTCTGATCCCTGGATCAATCCCTGTTCTATTGCTTCCCTCTTGGTTATGGGAGGAAGGTCGGGTGTTTCAAACCCTAGTTGGTTTAGTATTTTGTCTATCGAACTACTCATTTATTTCTTTCTTTAATTGAGACAGATCCTTGGATGTCTTTCGGGCATCTGCTGGTGTTTCCCATGCCATCATAGCGTCACAAATTGATACTGCACGATCTCGCTGGTCGTTGGAACGATCTAGCTTCTGTTGCATGGTCAACTCTGGCTTGGCGTTCTCGACGAGGAATGCCTCGACGAAATAGGATGCCTCTGGATTGGCTCCAGCGGCTTTAGCACATAGTATAATTTCTTCGTGGTCGTTCATGATTTCATGATCAGCAATCCGATCAGAGCAATGGATGCTCCAAGTACGGACTGCATATCTAGTTTGATGTGGAATAGGAAGATCGGGATTGTAAAGAACAAGCCTGTAACAATCAGATCCCATGCAATGTTGGCAAAGTAAACATCAGATTGTTTGATGCTCAATGCCATCCATGCCCAAGCTAGACCAGACAATGCTCCTGCAACGATTGAGAGTGTGTATGAAAGTGACACATTCTCTCGGATCTTTGCATCGTAGGAGACGTATAGCCAAGCAGAGTTGGTTAAGATCTCGACCAACAGGATAGGTAATAAAACCTCTGTGAAGGTGCGTGGGTTCATATTATTGTCTCCAATAGAGCCTATGCATCCTAGCAACTTCAGCCTCTGCTATTTCGGCTCTTTGCTTCCAGAGTTTTGCAACTTCTGATTGATGGCACATTTCTGATCGGATGTATCCACTAGGGAATTTTTTTATTGTTCCGCATTCAAATTTATAAAACTTATCGCTTTCTTGTTTATCATCACAAAAAGGACAGACTTCTGTTTGTTTTTTCACTTGAGAACATCAATAGCGGCATTCACCGCATCATGGATCTTGAGGCTTTTGCCTAACGAGTTGAGGAGATGGATCTCGCTCAAAACATTCTCTAGGTATGCCAGCTTGCTATTCAGTCTGCTGATCTCCTGACAAAGAGACTCCTTCTCTCGGTCAAGACAATTCTGATACTCTTCGTTGTATATGTTTGTCATGATTTTAGGGTTGCTAGGTATTTCTTTTGTACTGGTTCGGGGTCTTCATTGAAAGTCGAATCAATGAATTGGGGTGGGTATCCTTCTTCAATCTTCCATGCCCTGTATGCTTCGTGATCTACCCTACTGGTAGTTCCTTTGAATACTGGCTTGGAAATCTGCTGGCGTAGTACGGAGTGATCTATTCCTTCGTCATCCCATCGTCCTTGGTTTAGCCAGGTGCTAGGGTTGGGAATGAACTTGCCTCCATCCTTTTGCCAATCAGCAGAGGCTATGCTCTTCTGGAGTGATTCAAGGATGATCTCAATGGCAGGGAATCTCTTCCGCTTCCATATCTCTTGGCAGTATCCCTTTCCTATCTTTCGAGGATAAGCCTTCCAGAATGCCTCAAAATCGCTTTTACGAGCATTCTTGGGAGGATATGACTGACCACAATGGGGACATAGATCAGAATTGCTCATAAACCCACTCCTTCTTTTTCAGTTGGACTGCTGTGAACTCAAACCAAGGGTGAAGTTCAGCGGCAACTTTGATCTTTACTCTCCCTGTTCCTTGCCAGAATCCCTTTACCTCATGGAATGCGATGCTTCCATCTGCCATGATGAGAAAAAAGTCAGGTGTATAAGTTGTCCTATCTGCCAGCCTTAAAGCCATAGCTTCAAACTGCCAGTGATGGATCTCCCCTCGGAGTTTCCTGTCTTGAAGAGTCCTTGAATAAGCCTCCTCGGTCTTGTTCATCTTACCAGCAACACGCCTAGTGGTATTGCCTTTAGCTTTGAACATCTTTCTCATTGGTCAAAGGTAGATTTGGATAGCTTGAATATGCCAGCTAGATCAGGCTCCTGCTTCATGATCAACCTTGAGTAGCCAGCGGCAAACTCATTAGGCATCTTGAATTGTTCCTCACTATCTGTATTTAACCAGTAGTTCCAGCGGAGAACTTCAAAGAGCATCTGGATACCGATCACGGCATCACTACGCTTCTCTCGGAATTGCCTAGCTAGAACGACAAGGTTGCTATAAACGTGAGGGTTATTGGTATGGAATCGGAGAAACCTTGATTGAATATCATCAAAGATTTCCTCTTCAATAGGTGAGAAGTCAAAGTCGAATTGATCACTCATAGTGTTGTCCTTTGGAAATTGATTCCACATTGATTGCTTCCGATAACATCCAGATTGGAATAGGATCGCTGAACCGATCTTACCCCTGCATCAAATGCTTCTTTTACCCGATCCTCAACTGAAGGAGGTTGATTATCTTCAGTTAAGTAACGGATATGTTCACCATCCCAATAGGCTTGTGCTTCTTTAGAGGTCATAGAGTCCAGCTTCTATTGCGGCTTTTTCCATGAGATTAGAGAAAGTATAGTTAAACTTGAGGAAGTCTAACCTACCATTATCTAGCCTAGAGATTGCTTTGGCTTGTGCCTCGGCATCAGGGATCAGTTTGTTCCTAGCAGTGACATATTCACAGCTATGATATTCTGGAACGATTCCGTAGCGTTCCTCGCAAGTGCAGTATCGTCGACTCATTTGCGGATGAACATTACGACAACTGACACAACCAATCCCAAGACGATGAGGGAACTAATGAGATACCTTGTTACAAGGGTCTCTAATGCCTCCTCAACATCCCAAATATCACATCTGTGAAATCGGAGATTCTCCTGTAGCTCCTTGACATCCCTTTTTAGGAAGTCAATTTGTGCCATTAGCTTTGCTTCGTTTTCTGTTGGCTCTTCCATAATTGTGCGTGGTTGCTTGGTCAGACTAAATGGTTGCTGTATAAGTAAAAGGAGAATCAAGGTCGATTTCTGTGTCAGGTTTTACTTTTGCTATGAAAAGATTCTCTTTCGGTTGAGAATCAGAAGCAAATTGAGCTTTTTCTAAAGAGGAATAGACCCCAACAACAGATTGTCCTTCATAGTCAATCTTGTAATACAATATGTAAATATACTCGTTCATTTTGGTGGTTGCTTGCTTGGTTATGGGTTAGAAAGGGATCTCGTCCTCGGCAATGTCACCGAATGGATCATCCTGCTGTGGTTTAGGGGCACGATTCTTGAATGCTGGTGCTGGCTTGATCTTCTCGGCAAAGCCAGGGGGGAATACGGAATCCTGTTCCTGCTTCACTTTGTAGTTTCCAAGGATCTCTGACTTGATCCCTGCATCACGTTGTTCCTTCGTCAAGGAATGCTTAACTGAACCATCATTGCCAAACTTGTCCTGACCATCTCGGTTGGGCCAGCAAATAAGGTTGAGATATGTGGCTTTTGTCCCATCCTTCTTGGTGACACTCTTGAGGAGTGACTTGTCGATTTTCGTTACGTCGATTGATATTGTGAATGACATATGGTTATTATTTATCTTGTTGTTTTGTTGTTTTTACTGCACTGACATTGTTGGCTCATTGTTTTCGGGATTTATGAATCCTTCGACCATGAGATATTTCATGACTTTTCTAGCTTGATGAATGTTTGATTTCCTTTGATCAGCAGGGAAGGCTGTGAAGTTGCCAGCATCCTTGTAGAGAACGATCCAATCTCGTCCCATATAAGTGATAGCAAGAGCATAACCTTCCCCTTGATCATCAATTCCGTTTGATGGAAGGCTCACCAGTTGTTGTTTCGATGAGCCAACCGAGGGCATCCTCAAACTTTTCTTTGGCTTCTTTCCCTTTAAGTCCCTTGGCTTTGGCAAAGACTTTCTCAAGAGATGCAACTGAAATCTTTGTGCAAGCAAGCACGTCAGATTGTTCAACGATACCAGAAAGAGCAGAAATAACAGATTGAGTATCCGAAACACTCCTTACTTTACGTCCTTCAGTTAGTGAACGTCCAGCGAATTGTTGTCCTGCCATCATTCTAGCTTTCATCTCCTTCCTAACTTCTTCAATGAAGTCAAGAACTACCTCGGCCTTTTCATCAATGGCTAGGATCTCATCATTTGATAGACGAGAAGCAACAGCACCAGAGACTATTTGAATCTCATTATGCGTCTGACGCACTTCTGGACATATGCTTTTTGCCCTGCACCATTTACACGCATCATTAGAAGGAGTTCGTATAGCATCATGCTTTTGGGAAGCATGAACGATGCCAACAATTTCCTTTTCTGCTCTGGCGAGATCCTCCTCGTTGTATTCAGCGATTGTCTTGCCAGCGGATAAAGGCTGAATAATGGCAACGTAGATGCTCTTGAGTTTAGGGAATGCCTTCTTGACTAGGACGGCATAGGCTCGGAGTTGATAGTTTTCAGCGGCTCCAGATTGGGCTACACGACCAGTTTTATAGTCCGTGACTACTGCTGTATCTTCCCCAAAGAAGTCGATCCTATCAATAGCTCCAGAGAAGAGATCATCATACCAGAATCTCTCTTCGATAACCTCCTTGGTTCTTTCCCCTAGATCCAACTGACCGATCATCTCGGAGAATTGGGAGAGGCATCTTGTGGCGATGTCCTGACCATCCTCGGTGAGAGTATCAAACTCTGCTTGACCAGCTAGGACAGCGTGGACTGCTGTGCCTAGTGCCATGTACTTGTTCTCCTCCTGTGGGGGGAGTGTCTGCTCTAGGTTCCAAGAACCAGGGCATAGGGCAAGTCGGGAGAATCCGCTTGCTGATGGTTTTCCGTTACGCTCGTCCATATTATTTTTTTACGTGTGCTGCTCTGTAAGCAAAAAGCAATTTTTCTGCTGGAGTGTATTTATACTCTTGGGTCTTTGTTTTTTTGGTTTTCATGTTACTTAATAATTGTTGCTATTTTTTCAAGGATTCCAGAATCATTCAGTTTTCTTAAACGCTCACAAACATCTGCAAACTGCTCCAGCTTCTTCAATTCGATTTCCCTTTGAGGGTCATTTGAGAACCTGGCAAAAGAATCAAACAATGCCATCATTTGTTTTGTTTCTAATTCAGCAGATATTTTCTTTTGTCGTATTGAGTTTATATATTCTTGGACGGATTCCGAATAATCAATCCATGCAACTTTAACGGAATCAGCCAAAACATCCATTGCCTCTCTTGCTGATTTTGCTCTTTCAACCATTGTTTCTGTATCTGTAAGGCTTTTCTCAAACCTTTTGGTTGATTCGTTGACTACCAATACTGATAAATCCTTTTCGTGTTTCTCTTGTAGAGATTTGTTTATTGTTTCAGCAGGAATGTTTCTTATCGTGCCATTGTCGGAAAATGTTGTTCCCATATTATTTTTTGCGTTTAATTGTGGTTACGGATCATGAGAGTGCTGGTTTGAAAGCCAAAACATCGTCCCATTTCTCAATGATGCGAGCGATGACCTTGGGGTTGACATCCTTGAGGAGAACACTCCTGTCCTTGATAGCCTTTTTGGCGATGAGGAACTCGATGACATGAGAGTCTTCAATACCGGCATCCCACATCAAGGATGAGAGTGTAGTCAGCGGGTTTTGTTCTTCTGCTGCCTTCATGCTTGCCTCTACAAGCTCCGCAACAGTAGGCACAGCGTCTTCAATTGCAACCACCTGGGCTTCCACCTTGATCTCTGGCTTCTCAATACGAAGCGGCTTGGTATCAAAATCCTGCACCTCTTCAGCGAGATAGACTCCATTAAGGCAAGCAGGGTAGATCGCCCTGACAAGCTCGGCAACGCATCTGCTAGAAAGCATAGCGGTTGGGTATTGCTTCCAGTTCTGCTTGCTGGTCAGTCCAGCGGCTTGCGCCCTGTCCCATGTCCAAGTGACTTGGAGAGTTCCACCAGCGGGGTGCTTGCCCTCTATGGTGCATTCCTTATCGGATCTGGTGATCCATTGGATTGTTCCCCCGGCTTGTTGGAATCGAGCTAGGCAAGCCTGACTCTTGAGAGCAGGACGGCCTTGGATGACATCATATTCAGCACAAATGCTGGCGAATGGCTTGTTCTCTGAAACTGCTAGGAGTCCTAATGCTAGTGCCTGTTCTGGGCTTTTCATCCCGAATAGACCTGACTTTGCGATGGCAACTGCCATCTTTTCCATGTCTCCCATCGATGGTTGACTGGATACCGCTAATGTGTTATTCATGTTTTTGTTGGGTGCGTGGTTGCTCCTGCTAGTAGCTCCTAGAGGGTTTGTTCATGTCCCTCTAGGAGCAAACAGGAAGGTTTTTACTTCTTCTTGTAGCCTTTGTTCATCATGGATGAAGCGGCTTTCATCTTTGTAGCCTTGGAGGAAGGTTTGGATTTCTCCATCTTTGGCATTTTCTTCGTTGGCATCTTACTTTTTCCTTTTTGTTGTGGGCTTGCGACCCTTTGTTACTGGCTTGGTAGCCTCTGTCTTGATCGATTTACGCTTTGCTGGTGACAGCTTGCGAGTATTGATCAAAGTCTCGTTAGGGAGTGCCTTAATCTGCATAGGCTGAAACATCCCTTTCATCCGTTCAAAGAGTGCTTTCATCTATTTGTTAAACAGCAGGGGTCTCGGTAGCATCCGATACAGCTTGTTGGTTTTGGCAGGGGTTTTGTGAACAATCCTTCTTGTTGATGAGTGCTTCGATCTCCAAAAGAAGCTCCTGACTGATGTGACCGAGCTTGTTGGCTATTCCCTGTGCGATTTCGTTTAGTTCTGCTAGTGTGTGTGACATGGTTGTTGTTGGTTAATCCTTGGATGAATTTCCAAAGGAAATTGGTTAGTGGCATTTCCATGCTCGGAGGCTTTTGTTAATGCGTGAGTTCGGATCTTTAGCAGTCTTTGCACTGGTCAACTTTGCCTTCATCCCTTTCATCCTCGCACAAAATGAGGCTTTACGTCCTGCATCTGATTTGGTCTTGGGATTAGGTGCAGGAGGCTTGAGATGCCCCCCATGAGCCTTGTTATAGCTTGCTCTTCCAGCGGCATTTAAGCCACCTTTCGGATTTTTACCAGCTTTTGTCTGCCATTTTTCGCTTGCCATAGTTATTTCTTTTTAGCGGTTTTCTTGGAGTCTCGGAAAGCCTTTGCAGTAGGTGCTCCTTTTGATCCTGGCTTCCTCATCTTCTCTCCAGAACCAGCGGCGATGCGTTCCCTCTTTTTTTGGATATTTTTGTAAAGTCCTTCTTTCATCGTGGCATTGTAAGTACAGCTAAAGCGATTAGAGATGCAATCAAAATCAATGCGGCGATGGTCTTGCTCATTGGGTTACTGGTTCGTTGAAGTATTCCTCAAAGACTCCAACAGCAAATGAAGACATTGATCGACGCTCGGCTTTTGATGCGGCATGGATTTTTGCCTTTAACTCAAGCGGAACGTATAGACCCAAGAATGCATTAGTCTTTGGTGCGGCGGTGAATGTCTCGACGGCGGTGATAGGCTCGGCGGTGAATGTGTCAGGTGTTTCAGTGGTTGTCATCGTGTTAATGTGGTTGATGTTTTAGTCCCTTGCAAGACTTTTTTGAAGGGAAAATATGTTGATCGAAATTTTGGTGATGTCAAGTTCCAATCATACTCTTTGTAGAGAAATAAAAGGAACACGCACCAGTTAAGATTCGGGCGGTCTCCGTTGTATTGTGTTGCTCTCATTTTGTTTTTTGGAAAACAAGGAAATAGCTATGGAATATCCTTGCGTGTTTTTGTGTTCCTTTTTGTGGTGATGGCATTCTGTGGGAAGCCACAAGAATGAATAAATCTGCTAATCTGAACCCTTCGCTTTCAGCCCATGCAATCGTATTGTAATGGGTGCTGTGCATTTTGTGATTGTGGATGATGTCCTGACATTTAATGACAAGGTGACCTTTCGGTCTTAATACCCTGTATGCCTCGCTTATTGAGTCTCTGTAATGATCCTCTAACTCGGTGTATGACCAATATCCACCGAATCTAGCTGTCATAGCAACTTTTCCTTCTTTGTGATCTCTTCCCCCTTTGACATACGTCAAAAAGGGAGGATCAAATACCATGCTATTGAGAGACTCTTTAAGTAAAGGTAGACAACGGCTATCTCCCTGTATGCATTCTGGCTTTTGAGGTTGAATATCAAAGCATAGAATAGGTTTTGGAAGATTTTTCCAGAATGATCCGTTTCCATAAGTCATATCACAATCAAATCCATCTTTACAATGGAGATTCTGGATAGATTTTAGAATCTCTTCTTGGGATTCATAGACGCTTTTAATGACGTTCATTTTGCGGCGGTGTTTATGGTTCAATCCCAGTCAGGTTCCATGTAATCGTCGGGGTCGGGCATACAATCGGATTCTACATCCTCGGTAGAAACCTCCTCCCCACATTCTGGGCATTCTCCTGGGTCGCATGATGCTGATGATCCTTTTTCGGCATCCTCAAAAGTCCCATGCATCCCTCGGTTTCGGGTTGCTGGCTCAAAATCGACTTCAAAGTCGTGCTGACACTCTTCGTTTTTGCAAGTGTAATCGGTTTTCATGTTGCGGCGGTTTGTGGGGTTGCGTTTCAGTTAAAACCAAACATCTTGTCTAGATGCCTGTCAATTGTTGACTCTGCTTTTGTTTCAGAAGTTGCAATTTCCTGCAATCTCTTTTTAAGAATAATTAAGTCTGCGTGTATTTCCTTTGCTCGTGTGGTGCTGATCTGGATGGTATCAAGTTGGTGATGTTTTGATGTTCGTATCAAGTTGGCGAACAATGGTTCGATGCTGGATATTAATGCTTTTACTTCAGTTAATGCGGCGGTGGTTTTAGTGGTCATTGTTTTTTATGTGGTTAAGTTTTGGGTGTTTTTTATGCTCAAATGTTTGCCAGGATAGCCATTTATTTTCAAAGAACCATGAAGGACACCAAAGTAACGGCTCCCTATGGGTGTAACGAGGCAATCCGCATTTACACATTGCTTCATCACTTAATTTCTCAAGAGATTCTTGTATTTCTTGATTCATTAGTCGCACCAGAAAGAATAATCATCCTGCCATTCTTCATCTGTCATATCACCTTGTGGCATCATTTTTGAAATAGACGGCGGTTCATAAAATCTCTCTTCCTTAATTAATTCTATAAGAATTTTGTCAAGGATTGCTTTTTGTTCGGGTGTTACTTCTTTTACAAAAATAACAGATTCTGGTTCTGCGGAGGTTTTTTCGTTCATAGCTGTATCAGTTAAGGGTTGGCGGTGGTGGTTAGATTAAGGCTCTACGGATTCCCGAAAGGTAGAATCTCCATGCTTTCGGGTTTCGCATCATGCAGACCAAGTTAAGGGTTAGTTGTGATGTTTTACTCATGGCGGCGGCGGTTCAGTTATGGAGAAAATACTCCCTATTTATCATATGTACCATTGCAGACTGACCATCCACATTCTCCCATTCGGGAACTGGTGGCCTGGTATAGTCGGCTTTTCCATCGGCAGCGGCATGGCGTAACGTCCAATAATTCCCTCCTCCTGCTGTTACTACGGCGGCGGTTCCATCTGCCAGCGTGTAAATGTCACCATCTGCAACGGAAAAGAATCCGTTTACCATGTTTTTTCCTAATGTTATTTTGCTCATATTTGTATCAGTTAGGGTCTGCGGCGGCGGTTATTCGTAGGCGGCAAAGTAGTCCCTGATGGCATTCTCCATGCTGTCCCATGATTTTCTCCATAGGGCGGTGATCTCGACGGCTTGGTATTCCGTTACATGATAGCCTAAAAAGGCGGCGGTTAATATTATTTGATATGGCGTGGGGTTCATTATTTTCTCCTTTGTTTCAGTTAGTTAGTGGTTTTATTCGTTAGAGTAGTTCATGCAAAGGTCGGCGGCGGTGATCCAGACTTCATTTGATCCTGGGTCATCTTGTCCATCTTCTGGTTCATTTTCCAATGGCTCAAACCAAATTCCTCCTTGGTATGTTCCATCCCGTGACCCTGGGCAATTCAGCTTAGGGATAATGTGCCAACCTTTTGGAATGTTGCAATGTTTGCAGATTGTTTCGTTGTCGTTCATGTTATTTGTTCTCCAAGGTGTATTTTATCGCTTCAATCTCTCGGTTCAGTGCTTCACACGTTGCAATTACGCTTTCCAAGCTATCCTGGATGCTCTTTGCTCGTACGGGTTGGAATTCCTCCAAGTTAGGCTTAAACGTCAGCGTGGTTCGTTCTACGGCATTTCCGTAAAGAATATCGGCGGCGGTTTGTATGTTCATGTTTTTAGGT
>Ga0208507_1001068_pt1 | contig 16007 bp, 16 predicted proteins | sample CryBogCBH12Aug01_FD_184626 | JGI IMG/M metagenome (GOLD analysis project Ga0208507, IMG submission 184626) | Freshwater microbial communities from Crystal Bog, Wisconsin, USA - CBH12Aug09.1 (SPAdes) (version 2) | ecosystem: Environmental > Aquatic > Freshwater > Lake | place: Crystal Bog... | reverse complement strand
TAGCCCGGACGTTCGCGTCCGGGCTTTTTTATTTTCCGGCAATGTGAGAAAATCATTTTGATGCCGCGCGAAACCGTTGCCGACAAATTTGCCCGCACGCAGAAAATTCTTTCTGCGCTGAAGCGCGTTTATCCCGACGCGCACTGCGAGTTGAACCATGCCAGTCCGTTGCAATTGCTCGTCGCCACGATTCTTTCCGCGCAATGCACGGACAAGCGCGTGAATATTGTGACGGCGGAGCTGTTCAAAAAATTCAAAACCGCAAAAGATTTTGCCGTCGCGCCGCTGGCGGATATTGAGGAAGCCGTGAAGTCCACCGGTTTTTTCCGCAACAAGGCGAAGAACATCCAAGCCTGCTGCGCCGCGCTCGTGGAAAAATTTGGCGGTGAAGTGCCGCGCACAATGGACGAGTTGCACGCGCTCGCCGGCGTCGGGCGCAAGACGGCGAACGTGGTGTTAGGCAATGCTTTTAATATAAATGTCGGCGTGGTCGTGGACACGCACGTCACGCGGCTGGCGAACCGGTTTGGCCTGGCGAAAGGCACGGACGCGGTGAAACTGGAACAGGATTTGATGAAGCTCGTGCCGCAAAATGATTGGACGCTGTTCAGCCACCAGCTTATCTGGCATGGCCGTCGCCGGTGCGACGCGCGCAAGCCAGACTGCGCGAATTGCGAAATCAAAAAGCTCTGTCCGCAGATTGGGGTGGCTGGAATTTGAACAACAAAGACGCAAAGGCGCGAAGAAAGAAATGATTTTACAAAACTTTGCGCCTTTGCGTCTTTGTTGTTTATGAATTCTTGGCTGTTACTCAACTCCGGCAAATGCGACGCGGCGTTCAACATGGCGCTGGACGAGGCGTTGCTCGAAGCGATGCCGCGTTTGCAGAAACCAGTTTTACGTTTCTACGGCTGGACGGAACCGGCGGCGACGTTTGGCTACTTTCAGAAATTTTCCGAGGTGGCAGCGGCGACAAAACTGCGTCCGCTCATCCGTCGTCCGACCGGCGGCGGCATTGTGCCGCATGATGCGGACTGGACTTACGCGGCGGTTTTCCACGCCGGCCACGAATGGCATTCGCTCAAGGCGGAAGAAAGTTACCGGCGCATCCACGACTGGCTGCGGCGGGCGTTTGCAGAATTTAAGATCGAAACCGAACTCGCGCCGTGCTGCAAAAAAACTTTGCCGGGACAATGTTTTGTCGGCCACGAGAAATCTGATTTGTTGTGGCGTGGAAAAAAAATCGCCGGCGCAGCGCAGCGGCGGAATAAACTTGGCTTGTTGATCCAAGGTTCGGTGCAGCCGCCACCGGTGCCGCTGGCGCGCGGAGATTTCGAGTCGGCCATGCAGCGTGTGGCGGAAAATCATTTCCGCGTGCGCTGGTCGGACGGAGCACCGGACGCCGCCCTGCACAAAGATGCGGTGAAATTGGCTTCGGAAAAATATTCGCAGATGTGCTATAATCAGAAACATTAGCCCGGTCCGGGCTGATGTTGTGATGAAAAGTCTTTTGACCGGCCTCGTTGCCGGATTTTTTTTAGTGTCCGCCGCCCCCGCCCAAATCCTCATGAGCGGCGGGACGTATGCGCAGAATTTTGATACGCTCGCCAGCAGCGGCACTATCAACTGGACAAATAATTTTACCTTGCCGGGATGGTATGCGGCCAAGAGCGGCACGAACGCGCCGAATTATGCCGCCAGCACCGGTTCCAGCACGACGGGAGGGCTTTACAGTTTTGGCGTGGCCGGCGTGAATTCCGCCAGTGACCGCGCGCTCGGCTCGCTCGGCAGCAGTTCGGCCAGCCCGGTCATCTACGGCATCCGCTTCACGAACGACACCGGCCTGACGGTGACAAACATCGCGGTCACCTACACTGGCGAGGAGTGGCGCAACGGCGGCAGCGGCAGTGCCAGTTCGCTGGCGTTTTCCTACGGCGTCAGCAGCTCGCCAATTACCAACGCGGTGGACGCAACGACTTGGATAAATTTTGGCGCGCTGAATTTCACCACGCCAACTGTCGGCAGCCCCGCCGGCGCGCTGGACGGCAACAACACCACGAACCGGCAGGTTTTTCCAGCCGTAATTTTGACCAACATCAGCGTGCTTCCCGGACAGGAATTGTTTTTGCGCTGGCTGGATGTGGACGATGCCGGCAGCGACAGTGCGCTGGCGATTGATGATTTGACGGTGAATTTCCAGATGACCACCAACGGCGTAACCGGCGTTTCCAATTCTGCGCCAGCCATCACCTTGCAGCCGCAGAATCAGGCCGCGAGCGAAGGCGGTTTTGCGATTTTGACCGTGGCTGCGACCGGCAGCCCCGCACCGTTTTTTCAATGGCGGCTGAACGGCACAAACCTGCCCGGAGCCAACAGCGCGACACTCACGCTGAATAATTTGACGACGAATCAGGCTGGAACTTATTCGGTGGCCATCACCAACCTCGCCGGCGCAACCAACAGCGGCGTGGCGCGGCTCGTCGTCATATCCGCCTCGCTGCTTGCGACGAATGGTGCGATAAAAATTCTGACCTACAACGTTGCTGGCAACGGTGTGGCCGACTGGAGCACGAACACCGCGCAGGCGCAGGCCATCGGTCGCGAATTGATGTATTGGCAGCCGGACGTGATTACTTTCAATGAAATTCCGACCAACGGCCTCGCGCTGATGGCCGACTGGATGAAGGCGTTTTTGCCCGGCTATTTTCTCGCGACGAATTCGACCAGCGACCTCTACATTCAAAATGTTATCGCCAGCCGTTGGCCAATCGTCCGTTCACAAAGCTGGCTAAAATTTTCCAGCCTCGCGCCCTTCGGCTACACCGGCACCGCGTTCACGCGGGATTTGTTCGAGGCGCAGATCGCTGTGCCAAACTGGCCGCTGCCGCTACACGCGTTTGTCGCGCACCTGAAATCCACCGGCACGAGCAACCCGCAGAACGATGCAGACAAACGCGCGGCGATGGCTTCCGCCGTCTCGAATTTTTTCACCACCGTTTTTCTCGCTGGCACGAACGCGACGCATCCGTATGTCTTGAACGGTGACATGAACGAGGACGCATTTTTCCCCGACAACAACTACGTCAGCGGCCAGCCCATTCAACGCATGGCGTCGCCGCCGACCGGTTTGCAGATGACTGTTCCCACGAATCCGTTCACGCACGCCGACCTGACCGAGTCCATCCAAGGTTCGCTCGACACGCGATTCGACTATATTTTGCCGTGCGGATTGTTGTTCTCCAATATCGCGGGTGCGCAGGTTTTCCGCACGGATTTGCTGACGAATATTCCGTCCAACCTTTACAGCAACGATGACAAAATCGCCTCGGATCATCTGCCGGTGCTGATGGTTTTCAACAATCCCTTCGACACGCCGTTCAAACTTATTTCCGTTGCGCGCACGAATCAAAACGTGACGCTGCAATGGGAATCGCAGAACAACCGCACTTTCAATCTTGAGGTTTCATCCAATCTGATTAACTGGACGCCGTTTGTGACGAATCTCCAGACCAGCACCACGAATTCGCCGTTCATCTTCGAGACCAACAACGTGGCCGACCAGATGAAATTCTTCCGTATTTATCGCGTGCCGTGACTGAATCGCATTGCCAGCACCGCGCGGAAAATCTACTTTGCGCGCCGCATGGTGAAACTTGTTCTCTTCGACATTGACGGCACGCTCGTCCACACCGGACACGCGGGCACGAAGGCGTTCGCGCAGACCTTTGCGCATATTTTCGGCCTCAAGCATGGTTCGGAGAAAATGAAGTTCGCCGGGCGCACGGACGTGAGTCTCGTGCGCGAGTTTTTCAAACTCCACGGCATCTCGGCGTCGCGCGAGCACTTTGCGGACTTTTTTGAGAACTACGTTTTCTGGCTCGAACACATCCTCGGCCATAGCGGCGGCAACGAATGTGTCGGCATCCGCAATTTCATCGCGGAGTTGCTCGCGCTGCCGCAGCCGCCGCTGCTCGGCTTGCTCACCGGCAACGTCCAACTCGGCGCGGAAATCAAGCTGCGCCATTTCGGCCTGTGGGATTTTTTTGTGATGGGCGGATTCGCGGACGACCACGAGGAACGCAATCACATCGCCGTCGCGGCGCTCGCGCGCGGCCGGCGCGTGCTCGACCCGCATTTGCAGCCGCAGGAAGTCGTCGTCATCGGCGACACGCCGTTTGACGTGCGCTGCGGAAAATTTATCGGCGCAAAAACGCTCGCGGTGGCGACCGGCGGTTCGACCTTCGAGGAATTGCAGCCGCACGGCGCGGATTGGACGGTGCGCGATCTTTCGCAAATCCGCGCCGCCGAAATCTGCCCGCGCTGACGCCAAAATACGGTGCGTCTGCGCTAATTTGTGTCCAGCCGCAAGCCCGGCAATCCGCTAGATTGTTGGCGAAATGAAACGGATTCATTTAATTTTTGCAGCGACAATTTTTCTAACCGGCGGCAAGGTTTTGGCGGACGGCACGAACGCGGATTTTACTAAGCCGGCGTGGCTGACGGACTGTTCGCTCGGCGTCAAGGAAAGTTACGACGACAATGTTTTTATGTCCGGCGTGAATAATCCGCCGGCCTACACCGTGCCGGCTGGTAGCGTGGCGGCGTTGAAAGACCGGGCTTCGTGGATCACGACGGTTTCCCCCAAAGTGGGCGTAAATTTTGCGCCCTTGATCGGCGCGACCAATCTGTCGGTTTTGTCGCTGGCGTATACGCCGGATTTTGCGATTTACCACGACCAGTCTTCGGAGAGCTACAACGCGCATCGTTTGCTGGCGGCGGTCAAGACCACGACCGAGCCAGTCAGTTTCAGCGCCGACAACAACTTCGTTTACATTGACGGCAGCGACATGGGGCCGGTTTATCCCGGCTCGTTGTATAGCGCGTTTGCGACGACGGCGGATCGCGAACGGCGGAAGCAAATCCAGGATCGCGCCAACGTGAGCGTGCAGTTCGACCAGAAAAAATGGTTTTTTCGGCCTACGGCTTCGCTGTTGCTTTACGACCTGATGACGGTGCAAACCAACTCGCCCGGCTATCAAAATTATTGCGACCGGTATGATGTGAACGGCGGCGCGGATTTTGGCTACAAGGTTACGCCGGCATTGGCACTGACGCTGGGTTATCGCTACGGCCACCAATACCAGGAGCAGTATGCGTTTTCGACCAACAGTTGTCCCAACGATTACCAGCGCGTGTTGGTGGGCGTCGAGGGCAACCCGTGGAAATGGCTCAACTTAAAACTCGTGGGCGGGCCGGATTTCCGCAGTTACGAAGGAAATTCTGCTGAGCATCGGACACCGATGAACAATCTACATCCAGTGAAATTTTATGGCGAAGGATTGGCGACCGCCACGTTCGCTGCGGAAAACACGCTGACGCTCAAATATAAATTATGGCAGTGGGTGGCCGGCTCCGGCAAGGTGCCGTATTACGAGGGGGCGTATGAACTGGCCTATCATTGCAAGCTCACGCATCAGTTGGGTTTTGACCTCGGCGGGAAAATCATTGACTGGGATTTCACCAGCGGCAACCTCGCCGCCTGTCGGCGCAACGATCTGCAATACACCGTTTCCAGCGGCCTGATTTACGCCGTCAATACCCACATCAGCATCAACCTCACCGGCGCGGTGGACTGGGGCCGCAATGACGAGAGCGGCGTGGTGAATCCCCAGAACCGCGAATATGCGCGGCAATCCATTTCGCTCGGCACGCAGTGGAAATTTTAAGCCAGGCCCGTTTCGGGCAAGATTGAGGCTTGGCGAATTGCGGCCAACGGGCTTAAGCTGACCGCCAATGGCAATGCCCAAATCCCAAGCCGCCGCCGCGTGGCTCAAAAAAAATTCCCCGCTGCGGCCAACACTGGCCATCGTGCTCGGCAGCGGCTTTCATCACGCGCTGACGGAATTGCGCGCGGCCAAAAAAATTTCCTACGCCAAAATTCCCGGCTTTCCCCAACCAACCGTCGCCGGCCACGCGGGAGAATTATATTTTGGCTGGCTGGGAAAAACGCCGGTGCTGGTCTTGAGCGGACGCGCGCATTTTTACGAAGGGCACGAAATGGAGCGCGTGACGTTTGCCGTGCGAACCTTGGCGGCTTTTGGCATCACCGATTTGCTGCTGACCAACGCGGCGGGCGGCATCAACAAAAAATTTCGCGCGGGCGACTTCATGGCGCTGACCGACCACATCAATTTCATGGGCGCGAACCCACTTCGTGGGGTTCAATATAAAAATCTGCCGCGCTTCGTTGACCTCACGGAAACTTACGACAAAAAATTGCGCGAACTTTTTTTCCGCGCCGGGAAAATTGCCAAGCTTAAATTGCAGCGCGGCGTTTATCTGGCGGTGAGCGGGCCGAACTACGAGACGCCGGCAGAAATCCGCGCGTTCGCCGCGCTCGGCGCGGACGCGGTGGGCATGAGCACCGTGCCGGAAGCCATCGTGGCGCGGCAGTGCGGATTGAACGTCGCGGCGGTTTCGTGTGTCACCAATCTGGCGGCGGGCATCAGCCGGGAAAAGCTGTCGCACGCGGAAGTTCTGGCGACGGCGGAGCGCGTGAAAAAATCCGGCGCGGCGCTGATCAAAAACTTTGCGGAGCTTTACCAAAAGATTTGAAACCGCGAAAAGATTTTTCTGTTTCCTTTCGCGTGATTCGCGTATTTCGCGGTTGATACAAAATGAAAATTGATTCTCAAAAACTGGTGTTGGCCGCAGCGCAAGCGCGCGCCGGCTCGGTGTCGCCGTATTCCAAATTCAAGGTTGGCGCGGCGCTGCTGACGAAGCGCGGCGAAATCATCGGCGGCGCGAATGTCGAGAGCGCGAGCTACGGCCTGACGTGCTGCGCGGAGCGGATTGCGCTGTTCAAGGCGCTGACGGACGGGCAGAAAGATTTTGTGGCGGTGGCGGTCGTCGCGCGCTGGGACGGCGGGCCGATGCCGTGCGGCGCGTGCCGGCAGTTGCTGGCGGAATATGCGCCGAACGCAAAAGTATTCATCGCCGACACCGCCGATTTGAAAACCATCCGTGCGTTCACGGTCAAAAAACTTTTGCCGGCGGCCTTCACGCTGGCAGCTTGATGCACCTTGATATTTGAGGGATTCGCCGTAAGCTCACTGGTTCAATTTTGATGAAGCCTGAAGTCGTCTTTGGTCTGGAAAACGCAGCGTGGCCGGCGGTGCTGGTCAACGCCAGCGGCGTCGTGTTCGTGACCAATGCGGCGGCGAAAAATATCTTCGGTCCGGCCTTGAGCGGCGACGCGGCGAACTTGGCGGCGGTTTGGGCGACCGAAAATGGCGTTGCTGCGCCGGATTTTCTGGCGCGTTGGGAACAGTCGCCCATGACGAGCGGCGTTTTGAAATTCAAGACGGCGCGCGGCCCCAGCGCGGCGTTTCTGACGAGCATCTGCCAGTTCACCAGCGACGGGAAAAAGTGGTTTGTTTTGCAACTGCTGCCAAGCGAGTCGCCGGCGGCCTCCGCAGCGGCAGCGGAAATTCCGGCGACGGCTTCCGGCGATGCGGCGCTCAAGCAGAAGCTGGATTGCGTGTTGCAACTGGCGCGCACGGTGTCGCTGGATTTTAACAACGCGCTGACCGGAGTTTTGGCCCACACCTCGCTGCTGTTGACCAAGGCCGAGCCGGAGCATCCGTGGCGGCGCTCGCTGCTGGAGGTGGAAAAATCAGCCCAGCGCGCGGCGGAAATCGCGAGCGAGCTGGCGCAGTTCAGCCGGCAGGAAAAAGAAACGCGGCGCGCGCCGCCGGGAAATCTGAACGCGGTGGTGACGCGCTGCGTGGAGTTTTTCCAGAACTCAAATGGTCAGCGGTTCAAGTGGAAGCTGTCGCCGGAACGGTCTTTGTTCGCGGCGCGTTTTGATGAGGCGAAGGTGCAGCAGGCCATCACGAAAATCTTAGAGAACGCGGTCGAGTCGTTTGGCGTGAGCGGTTCGGGCCAGATCACCGTGCAGACGCGCAACGTGGAATTGACCGAAGCGACGCAGGATCGCAACGTGCGGCTGGCGGCGGGGACGTATGCGTGCGTGGAAATTTCGGACAGCGGTTCGGGCATTGACGCGGAATCGTTGCCGCGCATCTTCGAGCCGTTTTTCACCACCAAACGCGCGCCGCATCGCGGGCTGGGATTGGCGTTGGTCTATGGCATTATCACCAATCACGGCGGAGGCGTGGCGATCTCCAGTTCGCCGGGCATGGGCACGTCGGCGCGGATTTATTTGCCGGCGGACAAGACGCTGGTGCGCGAAACCATCGGGACGGGCGACGTGTTGCGCGGTTCGGGAACCGTGCTGGTGGTGGACGACGAAAGTCTGGTGCTGACGATGGCAGAAACCATTTTATCAGATTTCGGCTACAAAATTTTGACCGCCACCAATGGGCAGAAGGCGTTGGGGGTTTTGAGCCAGCCGGGCATCACGGTGGATTTGGTCGTGACGGATTTGGTGATGCCGGGCATGGGCGGACGCGAGTTGATGGAACGCATTCGGCAGCTATATCCCGGTTTGCCGGTGATGCCGACCAGCGGTTATGTGATGCCGGAGGATAAGAAACACAGTGCCGGCTACCTACAAAAACCGTTCACCAGCACGGAACTGCTGCTGAAGGTGAAGGCGGCGCTGGCAACGGGGAAGCCTGTTGACTAATACTTGCAGTTCTGTTTAATTATACTTATGCAAATCGAAAGCCTCAAAGTTTTCTGCGACTTGGCCGAAACGGAAAGTTTCACCAAAGCCGCCCAGATTAACTCCGTCACCCAGTCCGCCGTCAGCCAGCAGATCAGCTCGCTGGAGCGCACGTTCAAGTCGCTGCTCATCGAGCGGAGCAAGAAAAAATTCCGCCTCACGCGCGAGGGGCAGGTGCTTTACGATTACAGCAAGCAGATCATCCAAACCTACGAATCGCTGCACAGCAAATTGCAGGACTTAAAGGACATCATTTCCGGCACCATCCGCGTGGCGACGATTTATTCCATTGGGTTGCATGATTTGCCGCCGTATATCAAGAAGTTCATGAAGAGCTACCCGACCGTAAATGTCCATGTCGAGTATCGCCGCGCCAATCAGGTTTACGAAGATGTGTTCAGCAACGTGGTGGACATGGGTTTGGTGGCGTATCCACAGAAGGATTCCAAGCTGGAGATTATCCCGCTGCGCAAGGAACCGCTGGTGTTCATCTGCCATCCGCAGCATCCGTTTGCGAAACAGAAATCGGTCAAGCTCAAGTCGCTCACCGGCCAGAAAGTCATCGGCTTCGAGCCAGACATCCCCACGCGCAAGGCGCTTGACAAAATTCTGCGGGAACACGGCGTGGACGTGAAACACGTCATGGAGTTCGACAACGTCGAGACCGTGAAGCGCGCGGTGGAGATTGACGCGGGCATTTCGATTGTGCCGCTGGGCACCGTGATTCAGGAAGTGGCCAAGAACACGCTCGCCGCCGTGGAGATTGAGGACGGCGAATTTTACCGTCCGCTGGCCGCTATTTACAAAAAGAACAAGGTGCTCTCGCCGGCAATGAAGCAGTTTCTGACGATTCTCAAGGACACGATTTAAGCAATCATTTCCAACCAAAACGGGCGACGCCTAAAACGTCGCCCGTTTTTTATTTGAAAATTACATCAATCTGCCTTGCCCGTCTCGTAATCCTCGCGGATTTCCGCCGCCGTCAATGCGCGGTTGTAAATGGCAACTTGGCTGATTGCCCCCTTGAAATAGCGGTTGTTCGCACATTCGGGGCAGGTTGTCCGTCCGTCTTCCGAACCAAAGCTGACAAAACTTTGCGGCAGCATCGGGGCAATGCGGCCCGGATGCGTGACGGGTTGGCCCCACGGCCGCCCGTCGAGGTAAAGTCGCAGTTGCGTGCCGTCAAAAGTGCCGGCGACGTGATGCCATTGGCCGGCGCTGACCGGCGCGCCGCCGCCGTTCATGTCGGAGACGTGCGTGAAATTTGCCACCGTGGTGATGCCGTTAAAATTTTCCAAGCCCGGCGCAAACCGGCGGAACGGCTGGCCGTTGTTAATACTGGCAAAAAAATTCACGCCCATCCGGCCACCGTAGCCGTTGGAAATCTCCACGCCGTAAAAATCCGACGTGACCAAGCCCTGATAATTGTCCAGCGCATTGGCCGGATCCACCAGCAGCCAAAACTCCACGGTAACTTGGCTGCCGGGATCCAGCGCGGGCGACTTGGGAACCTTCACCAAACTGCCGGGCGCATCAAAGCTGAAGACCTGTCCCGCCGGGCCGGCGGCATAATGCGCCCCGCCGATGAGTGTGCCGTGGTTGCCGCCCGCGCCGTCCTCGGCGGTGCCATTCCCAGACCAGAAGCCGATCAAGCCTTCGCGTTGCGGGATCACGGTGGCGGATGTTGACACGGACAGTTTGCGGATGGAGGCCTGCGCCAATTCGACGGTTCCGAAACTCGTCTTGACGGCGAAGCTGGCCGCCGCCGGCTGCACCACCAGCGTGTCGCCGTTGGCCGCCTTCAACTTGGCGGCGTTCGTCGCGATAAATTCCATCGAACGGATATCTTTTACCTCAAGTCTGACTTCGCCTAGCAGCGCGGAATGGAATTTGAAATACTGTTCTGCGCTGGTCCCGACCACGCGCGAGCCATCGCGCAATTCCACCGTCAAACGCGGCGGTGGATTGGTGTCGGCGGAACCAGCTTGGCTTTGCAGGACGCAGAAGGCGTAAATACATATGCCGGATGTTAGGCGATGAAGTGATTTCATAATGGGTTAACGGTTTATCGTGAGAATCGTCTGGTCAGCGCATCCAGCCTTCGAACCAGCCGGACGAAGGCGTTGGTAACGCCAGCGGTTCATCGTGATTTTCTTCTGTGCAAAGCGTCTGGATTTCCGTAGCGGAAAGCGCTCGATTGTAGAGGGCTAATTCGTCCATCAAACCGACATAGGAGCGGTTGGATGACCAGTCGCCTTGATGAGTGTTGCGCCGACTGATTACAAAGTCGCCCTTGGTGTCGACGACAATCTGGCTGCCCAACTGGCGTTGCGCCACTTCCACGCCGTTCAAATACCAGATTCCTATGCCGCTGGCCTTGTCATAAGTGATGGCAATATGTTGAAAGATGTTGCGGGCCAACGTCCCTTGATTTGAAACCACAAAATGGTTTCTTCCGGTTTCCGCAATGTTTCCCATAAGCACACCACTTTCGGAAGAATTAAAACAAATTGCACAATTCAATGCGCTGCTGTCCGTCCACTGAAACAATGGATGCATCCCATCAACATCCGACGGTTTGATCCAAGCAGTGATGGTAAGGCCATCGCCCGCGCCGATGTCCAGAGCCGGGCTGGCTGGAATTCTGATGCTCGAACTTACGCCGTTAAAAGAGAAGGCCTGCCCCACCTTGCCCTCCGAAAATGTTATATCGGTCAGCACCGCATGATTGGCGCCAACCGCATCTTTGCCATTGCCCTCACCCGACCACAACGCGACCAATCCCGGCGGATGTGCGTTTGCGTCGCTCGTCGCAACAGAAACTTTGCGCACGGATACCACCGGCAAGCCCACCCCGCCGAAGCCGGTTTTGACTGCGAGTTTGGAATCCACCCAGGCTACCGTCAGCGTATCCCCGCTGGTCGTGGTGAGGTTCGCGGAATTAGTCGTGATGCAGTCAACGGTCTGGAGGTCTTTCACGGCCAGTTTCAAGTCGCCCAACAGCGCGGAATGAAAGCGGAAATTTTTCTCCACGCTTTCGCCGATTACACGGGAGCCATCGCGCAATTCCACCGTCAAACGCGGCGGCGGACTCGTGTCGGCGGCTTGGATAGCAGGCCCGGCAGCGAAGAAGGTCAGTGCGAAAAATAAACCAGCCCGGAGCAGCGCAGTTTGCATGCGCCGAGCCTGTGCCGATTGCCCCGCACCGTCAAGCCAAACTTATTTCAGATGCGCCGGATTCAAGGCCTGCAAATCCTTCGGCAGAAAAATCCCGTCCTTCCGGATTAGTTTTCCGTCGAACCAGATTTCGCCGCCGCCCCACTCTTTGCGTTGAATCAGCACCATGTCCCAATGGATAGCGCTCTTATTGCCGTTGCCGCAATCTTCGTAAGCGTTCCCCGGCGTGAAGTGCAATGATCCGGCGATCTTCTCGTCGAAGAGGATGTCACACATCGGATTCTGGATGTAGGGATTGAAGCCGAGGGCAAACTCCCCGATGAACCGTCCCCCCGCATCCGTATCCAAGATTTCGTTCAATCGCTTGGCGTTATTCGCCGCGGCTTCGACCACTTTGCCGTCCTTCAGGACGAGGCGCACATTTTCAAACTTCGTTCCCGCGTAAAGCGTCGGCGTATTAAATTGAATCACGCCGTTCGCCGAAAACTTGGTCGGGCAGGAAAAAACTTCCCCGTCCGGGATGTTCCGCGTGCCCTCGCATTTTTTCGCGCCAATGCCTTTGATGCTAAAGGTCAAATCCGTGCCCGGCCCCTTGAGCTGAACCTTATCCGTGCGGCTCATCAATTTTTCCAGCGGCAACATGGCCTTCGCCATCTTGGGATAATCCATGGTGCACACGTCGAAATAAAAATTCTCAAACGCCTCTGTGCTCATGCCGGCGGCTTGCGCCATGCTGGGCGTCGGCCATCGCAGGACGACCCATTTGGTCTGATTCACGCGATAGTCCAAAACGGGGCGAATCACCTTGGCATACAACTGCGTCCGCGCGCTCGGCACATCGGCATTTTCCGTGGCGTTGGCGGCCCCGCGCACGGCGATGTAGGCCGCCATCTTTTTCATGCGCGCCAATTCCAAGTCCCGCACCGTTTTCGCCTGCGCCTCGGTCATCCCCAGCAGCAACTCCCGCCCGACGCGCGGGTGGCGCGTCTCCACGAACGGCACGCCGCCCGCCGCCCTGACTGCGCGGAGGAGTTCCACGGCAAACTCATCCGGCACCTCCGAGAGGTCCAACAGGATGCGCTCGCCCTTTTTGAGCGTGCAGGAATAATTCACCAGTAATTTCGCCAGCTTCGGATAACGCGGATCGGTCATAAAATATGCGACAGGATACAACGAATCGTCGGCCTTTGCCATCGCAGAAAATGGTCGCGCGAAGAACGCGAAGGGGGCGAAGGCAATTTTCCCCTTCGCTGCCTTCGCGTTCTTCGCGCGACCACTTTTCAGGTCAGAAAGAATTGGGCGATGAGGACATTAACACTGTCGCCCGCAGCGGTTAACGCTCCAACGGGACCCTCTGAATATTTTTGCCACCAGCCCCGTTGGAAAACGATGCCCTCTCCATTATATGTATTGGTGGCAAAATTCAAAAATTCCTCACGGCCCCGGCGGCGTGGGCGTGGGTGCCGGTGCGGGCGTGGCCGGCGATTGCGTGAGCGGCAACAGCAGGCTCGGCTGCATATACAAATCCAGCCGGTCGGGTTGCCGGGGAAAAGCCTGCGCCAGCAGCACCAGATTCTTGAACAATTCCAATTGGAGCGCCAGGCGCGCGGTGTGCTTGGCCTCCACCGTCGTGGTCTTGGCCCCGGTGGAAGTTTCACTGGGCACATAGACGGCCAACCAGCCATCCTTGATGCTCTGGGTATCCATTTGCACTTGGGGATCGAGCGGCGGCGTGAGCGACCCCACCCCAGTGAGGGTGGTTTGTAGATAACTGCCGAGTTGGTCATCGGGCGCCGTGTTGAAGATGGTCCGGCCGTGCGGGAAGCAAGTCACGAATTCAGGCGAGGTCTCGCCGAACAGGAATTGCACCGCCAGCGCCACCTTGCCAATCTGCGGCAGGAGGGCCTTGCGGTAATTGTTCTTGGCCAGTTTCTGCGCCTTCCGCAGGGCCAGTTTGACATCGTCATCGTCGAACGCGGTGGTCACGAGCGTCAGCGCGTTGTTCGTGGCCAGGACGCGACCGTTCAGTTGCGGCAACGGATTGGACGCCATGCGCTGAACATGATCAGTGGTAAACGTCACGATTTCCCGCATGCTGATTTTGTCATCATCGAACGGATTGACGAACCAATTATGTAAGTCTTTCATAGGCGTGGATTAGTGGTTAATGGTTTATGGCTTCAGTAACCATCATCTGCCGATTTGGAAAAAGGTCTTTGCAGAAATTGGCATTATTTTTTGGCAATAGAGGGTAAGTCGGCGGCGCGGCGCAAACGCCGCCGGCAGCGAATCCGGCTCCCTCGCCCCGCCGCGCTAGCGCCGTAATAAAAAACGCGCCGCCGGAAAAATCGGCGCGGGCCAACCACGCGCCAGCGTCTGGGAGTGCGACGGCCCTCCGCCGCTTTTTCCCCGCCGCCCCGTGGCCCAAAGCGGCAGCGGGCTGCCGCACTCCAAAACCTCGCGGAAAATTCCAGCGGGTCTCGGATAATGGGTTTTTTGATGCCCGCTAAAATAGCGGCGACCAAAAGATTGATTTTTTGGTGTCCGCCGCCATCGCGGATGGCAAAAGAACGTTAATTCATGGCCCGCTAAAATCGCGGGTGGCAAAAGATTGTTCTTTTGGCCTCCGCCGCCATAGCGGACGGCAAAAGATTGATAATTCATGGCCCGCTAAAATTGCGGCTGGCAAAAGAACGTTCTTTTGGTCATAGCGAAGAATATAATGACCCTCCAAAGGGTATTTAGCGCCGGAGGGCCGGCGCACTCCGGGACACTGCGTGCGGAAAGGCTGCGCCGGCCAACGCGCCAGCGTCCCGGAGTGCGGCGGCCCTCCGCCGCTTTCGGCCAGGCGAGTTAAACCGTTTTTTGATGATTATTTATCGTTTATCAATAAAAATATATTGACATGGGCGATGGCTGGATTTAGGATGCGCGCATGGATACCAGTTTCCTCATAGCTATATTGATGGCCGTGGGCAGCATCTTCGCCTACCGGAAGTTTTCCTGTAAAACCGCCCGCCCGACCGGGGACAGTTGCCGCCGCCGCCTCACCCGCATTCACAACGCCAGTTTGATCATCCAAATCCTCATCACCATCAGCCTGGCCTTCGGGCTATATGTAATCTTGGCGCATCTGTGCGGTTGGCCGGTTTTTTCAGATCACTCGGCGCGGCATTTCATAGTTCAGGGTCAAACCTACACCACGCTGGCGGAAGTGCCGGGAGAACTTCAGGCTTGGTTGCTGGTCAAAACCGGGCTGGGTTTTGCCGCGTTGACGGTGCTGTTTTTGTTGTTCGGCCTATATCGGCGGGGAATTTTGTTTTCCGCGCGGAACGTCCTCTATATCCGTTTCCAAGGTTATTGCCTCATACTCAACTTTATTGCGGATTATCTGATGCGAGGTGCCCTCCACGAAATAACCGTGGATACCACCGAGCTGTTCGCGGGACTTTTAATTATCTTCATCTCCTGGATCATGGACGAGGGGCGGAAAATCCAGGAGGAACAGGAGTTGACGGTGTGAGGCCATGACGCAGCCCATCAACAGCCAACCCCGCCGCGGAGCGGCCCCGGAAATTAGCCAGACACGCAGTGTCTGGTTCGTGCCCCCGCCGCCTTCCGTCCTGAAGGGACGGCGGCCCGGCCCGGACATGGCCAAAACCATCACCGCTCCCCCGTCCCTCCGGGACGGAGATTTTTACACGGACATTTCCAGACACTCCGTGTCTGGCTAATCTCCGCCGTCCCTGCGGGACAAAAACCTTTCAAGCCTTATGCCCATCATTGTGAACCTCGACGTGGTGCTCGCCCAGCGCAAGCTGCGCCTGAACGACCTCGCCGATGGCGTGGACATCACCGCGCAAAATCTCTCCGTCCTCAAAACCGGCAAGGCGCGCGCCATCCGTTTCTCCACGCTGGAGGCAATCTGCAAACACTTGAACTGCCAGCCGGGGGACATCCTGGAATACCGCCCCGACGCCGGCGGAGAAAAACCTCTTTAGCCACAGATGGACACAGATGAAACCCAGATTTTGGTCGCGCGCAGGACGCGAAGGGGGCGAAGGCTGATTTGGCTTCGCGTCCCTTCGCGGTCTTCGCGCGGATAATTTTTTTGCCGGGGGCATCGGTGGCTAAAACTTTT